>Ga0315553_10000810_pt1 | contig 26938 bp, 28 predicted proteins | sample SalMarSW160140MG_FD_203099 | JGI IMG/M metagenome (GOLD analysis project Ga0315553, IMG submission 203099) | Salt marsh sediment microbial communities from the Plum Island Ecosystem LTER, Massachusetts, United States - Salt Marsh Sediment SW1601-40 ... | reverse complement strand
TGCGGCCGCAGCCGGCAGCCCCTTGAAGGTTGGGCGCGGACCCTACCGGAAACTATGCGCGACGACAACGGCGAACCCTTGCATCGATCATCGGCCGTTCGACTCAGGCATGTTATTCGTTGACGCCGGGCCGCCAGTCGAAACGCTGTTTGATCCGCGTCATCAGGTGATCGCGTAGCTCGCGATAGCTGTCCAGGCGCTGTTCGCGGCTGCCTTCGGTCCCGGTCGGATCAACCGTCGGCCAATACTCGACATCGACAGCGAGCGTACGCGTCAGTTCGAGCGCACGATGGTGAGCCTCGGGCGAAAGCGTGACGATAAGATCGAAATTCAGCCCATCCAGGTCTTCCAGCTCCTCGAAAGTCCGCGGCCGATGCTTGGTGAGATCGATGCCGATCTCGTCCATGACGGCGACGGCAAAAGGATCGGTCTGGCCTTTGCGCGCGCCAGCCGAGCGGGCATAGCTCATCTGGCCGAACAGCCGCCGAAACATCGCCGCAGCCATCGGCGAGCGCACCGAGTTTTGAGCGCAAGCGAACAGCACCGCGTGGGGAAGCCCAGCGCGGGTCGGCGCGTCCATATCCGCTCAGCCCTTCCAGTGCAGCACGGTGATTAAGGTGAATAGCCGTCGCGCGGTGTCGAAGTCCATGTCGATCTTGTTCTTCACTCGCTCCATCAGGAGCTCCGTGCCTTCGTTGTGCAATCCGCGCCGGCCCATGTCGATCGCCTCGATCTGTCTGGGCATGGCCGTGCGAATTGCCTGGTAATAGCTTTCGCACATCATGAAGTAATCCTTCACGATCTTGCGAAAGGGCGTAAGCGAGAGGTGGTGAGCGATGACCGGCGATTCATCCTCGAGCCTGACGTCGAGTACCAGGCGATTTCCCGAATGCAGGAGATGGAGGCGATAGGGCCCGCCGTCATGGCCGACCGGGGCAAACGTATTTTCTTCGAGCAGGTCGTAGATCGCGACCTCCCGTTCATGCTCGACGTCGCGGCTGCCGGGATCAAGCGATTCCTCGTCGAGCGTGACGCCGACGAGTCGCTTCGGTGATTTGGCATGTTGGACTTCGCCGGTCATCGTCGGTTCAACCGGATGGCGACCGAGCGGGCATGCGCCGCCAGCCCCTCGGCCTCGGCCAGCGTGATCGCGGCGGGTCCGAGGGCCGCAAGCTGATCAGGACCACATTTCAGAATCGCCGTCCGCTTCATGAAATCGAGGACGCCGAGCCCCGATGAAAAGCGGGCCGACCGCGCCGTCGGCAGCACGTGATTCGACCCAGCGACATAGTCGCCGATCGCTTCCGGCGTATGCTGTCCGATGAAGATTGCACCCGCATGGCGTATGGCGTCGGCAAGCTGTTCGCCGTCGCGTGCGACGATTTCCAGATGCTCGGGCGCAAGCGCATCGACCAGCGCAGGCGCTTCATCGAGCCTGCTGACGCGGATGATCGCGCCATAGTCGCGCCACGAGGCCGCGGCGATTTCGCTACGCGGCAGCGTCGCAAGCTGCGCTGCGACCGCACGCTCTACGCCATCGGCGAGATTGTCGTCGTCGGTTATGAGGATCGCTTGCGCCGCAGTGTCGTGCTCCGCCTGAGCAAGAAGATCGGCCGCGACCCAGTCAGGATTGGCTTCGTGATCGGCGACGATCAGCACCTCGGATGGCCCAGCGATCATGTCGATGCCGACCTTGCCGAACACGAGGCGCTTGGCCGCCGCTACATAGGCGTTGCCGGGGCCGACGATCTTGTCGACGGGGACGATCGTCTCGGTGCCATAGGCGAGCGCCGCCACCGCCTGGGCCCCGCCGATACGATAAATCTCGTCAACGCCGGCAAGCTGCGCCGCTGCCAGGACCAGCGGGTTGACCGCGCCATCGGGCGTCGGCGCGACCATCGCCAGCCGCGGGACGCCGGCGACTTTCGCCGGCACCGCATTCATCAGCACCGAGGACGGATAGGCCGCGGTCCCGCCCGGGACATAGAGACCGACCGCCCCGACCGGACGCCAGCGGTAGCCGAGTTCGACACCGATCGCGTCGGTGAACCGCTCGTCGTTGGGGAGCTGCCGCCGATGGTAGGCCTCGATCCGGTCGCGTGCGAGGCGGAGCGCCGCAAGCTGCGTGGGATTGCATGCATCGACCGCGGCTTCGATCTCCGCCGGCATGATGCGCAGGCCGCGGTCGGACAAATCGATGCGGTCGAACTTCAGGGTGAGGTCGATCAGCGCTTGGTCGCCGCGCGCGATAACATCGGCAATGATAGCGCGGACCGTCGCCTCGATGTCCTGCGAGGTCTCGCGCTTGGTCGCCAAAAAGGCGTTAAAGCGCTGGTCGAAGCCAGCCTCGCGCGTGTTGAGTCGGATCGGCATGGCCCAATCGCATGAACTAACGCAAGACCCACGTCGGGATACCGAGGTCGCTGCAGCCGGACGGCAAGGACGATGAGGGCTTGACCTTCGGCCCGCTGCCGGACCGGTCGGACGCGCTGAGAACGATGGAAGGCTTTACGCGATCGTCAAATCGTCGCCGTGCGCCGGACAACAGGTCGTATCCCACACCGGGCCGAGGTCGGCAAGTTCCGCCTCCAGACACTCGACGTCCAGCCGCAACTCCGCCCCGCCAGAAAACAACAGCATGATGCTGCCGCCGGGAGGGTCTTCTTCGTCAAATTCGATTGTCAGCAGGTTCAGCACCATGTCCTTGTTCTGCGCCTGCATATTCCGGCACTTGCAGGCATTGACGCGTTCAAACCGGAGCGCGGTGCGGCGGCGTTGGAAGTGGGGCTGACCACACAGGGCGCACTCCCAATCGAACCGGTTAAGACCCATCACAAACCGCTTCTCAGTTGGTCGCCAGTGGATATCGCCTACCCTGACCACAGCGTCCTGGAGATGGGTCGCAACCACGTGGAGGTCTTCGCGGTCGACCGCGATGAGTTTGAGCGGATCCATGGCAGCCCTCCTGCTCAGTCGTAATTAGGGAGCGGGCCGAAGCTGCACAAGGCTCGACTGCCGCCGCTTCAGCAAACTCAGTTACTGTTTTTGACGGCGGCGGTTTCTAGAGCGAATTCCGTCCCGGTGGAATCGGAATTCGCTCCGGTTCTCCTTTAGTGGTCGCATTTTCTGCGGCGAACCGGTTTCCACTTCGCCGGAAAATGCTCTAGCGGCGGGCTCAGGTGGCGAAGCGGAAATGCATGACATCGCCGTCAGCGACCATGTAGTCCTTCCCCTCAAGCCGCAATCGGCCGGCCTCGCGGGCCGCAGCTTCGCCGCCGAGTCCGACATAGTCGTCATAGGCTATCGTCTCTGCCCGGATGAAGCCCCGCTCAAAATCGGTATGGATCGCCCCGGCCGCCTGCGGCGCCCTGGTTCCGCGCCTGACCGTCCAGGCGCGCGCCTCCTTGGGGCCGGCAGTGAAAAAGGTGACCAAGTCGAGCAGCGCATAGCCCGCCCGGATCAGGCGGTTGAGGCCGGGTTCGGCAAGGCCGATCGCGGCGAGATACTCGGCCCGATCCGGCGGCGGCAGCACGGCTATCTCGGCTTCGATCTGCGCCGAGATGACCACCACGCCCGCCCCTTCGGCATGCGCGCGCGCCTCGACCACGCGCGAATACGCATTGCCGGTTGCGGCGGAAGCCTCGTCGACATTAGCGACGTAAAGCACCGGCTTGGCGGTGAGCAGGCCAAGCTGGCCAAAGATTCGTTCCTCTTCGGGGCGTCGCTCGACCAAGCGCGCCGGTTTTCCCGCGCGCAGCAAGGCAAGCGCGCGGCTGACAAGGTCGAGCGTCTCTTTGGCTTCCTTGTCGCCGACCTTCGCCTTCTTCTCCAAAAGATCGACTCGCCGCTCCAGGCTCTCGAGATCGGCCAGCATCAGCTCGGTCTCGACGGTTTCGATATCGGCGATCGGGTCGATACGTCCTTCCACATGGGTCACGTCGGCATCGAAGCATCGCACCACATGGGCGATGGCGTCGACCTCGCGGATATTGGCGAGGAACTGGTTGCCCAGCCCCTCCCCTTTGGACGCGCCGCGCACGAGGCCAGCAATATCCACAAAGGCAAGGCGCGTCGGAACGATCGCGGCTGACTTGGCGAGGCGGGCGAGGGCATCGAGGCGCGGATCAGGCACCGCGACCTCTCCCACATTCGGCTCGATGGTGCAGAACGGATAGTTCGCCGCCTGCGCCGCCGCGGTCGCCGTCAGCGCGTTGAACAACGTCGACTTGCCGACATTCGGCAAGCCGACAATGCCGCATCTAAAGCCCATGGCGCTCTCGTCAGGAAGAGAAGGTTCCGGCTTTTAAATGGCTTAGACCGTCATTTTCGTGTTTCTTGTCTTTTCGGTCAGGGCTGTCGGACGGTTTAGCCGATGCTGTCTAATTATCCTCCAAGTCTCTGTCTGTACTTAGAAAGCCTTTCGCCTGCATGGCGAGATGCACCTTGTTTTGGAAGGTCGCATCCTGGCCCTTGGCAAGGAGGCCGGCATTTTCGGCGATCGTGGCGCACAGCGCCTCGACCCAGTCCTGCTCGGCTTTGGCGAAGTTCTGCAGAACATAGTACTCGACGAGTTCCCGCAGGCCGGGATGGCCGACGCCGACGCGCACCCGCCGGAATTCGTTGCCGATATGGGCCGCGATCGAACGCAGGCCATTGTGGCCTGCGGTTCCCCCGCCCATCTTGACCCGCACCTTGCCCGGCGGGAGGTCGATCTCGTCGTGGAACACAACGACCTCCGCCGGATCGAGCTTGTAGAAGTGCACGGCCTCGGCGACGGCTCGGCCCGACTCGTTCATATAGGTTTCCGGCTTGAGCAGGAGGACGCGCTCGCCGCCGATCAGGCCCTCAGCGACAAGGCCGTGAAAGCGCCGCCGCCACGGAGACGCCGCGTGGCGGCGGGCGATCGCGTCGACGATCATGAAACCGATATTGTGGCGGTTGCCCGCGTAGCGCTGGCCCGGATTACCCAGCCCGACCAGAAGCCGCATGGCCGCCCCCGATCGGAAGACCTAGCGCGCCGATCGCCTCACTTCTTTTCCTTCTCGGCAGCCGCGCCACCGCTCGCCGCCGGAGCGGTGGCAGCGCCCGGAGCGGCTGCGCCCGGCGCCGCAGCACCTGGCGCCGCAGCGCCCGGAACGGCGGCAGCAGCAGCCGCGGCGGCAGCTTCCTGCGCCGCTTTCAACTCTTCGGCGTATCCCGAGGGCGGCACGATGGTGACGAGCGTCGGGTCAGCCCGGCCGACGACGCGGACACTGGCCGGCAGCTCGATGTCGCTCAGATGTTTGGAGTAGTTGATTTCTAGGCCGGTCAGGTCGACTTCGATCGCCTCCGGAATCGCTTCGGCGGGGCATTGTAGTTCGACCGCATGGGCGACGATATTGACTGTGCCGCCCCGCTTCACGCCCGGCGCGAGATCGGCGTTACGCACGCGAATGGGAACGCGCACGCGGACGCTCGCGCCCTTGCCAAGCCGCATGAAATCGACATGCAGGGGGCGGTCGCGCACCGAATCGAGCTGGAAATCGCGCGGGATCACCCGGTGCTTGGCGCCGTCGATCTCGATCTCGAAAATGCTGGTGAGAAACCGGCCGCTGAGAATCCGCTGGCGCAGCTCGTTCTGATCGACCGAAATGCCAAGCGGCGGCTGATTGTCCCCATAGATCACGCCCGGCACGCGCCCTTCGCGACGCACGGCGCGGGCGGCTCCCTTGCCGGCCTCCGGCCGGGCCATAGCCTTCAACTCATTGACCCTCGCCATCGTCACATCCTTCCCTGAACGGAAAACGGCCGCCCGCGGCGACCAACCTTCACGTCGACGAGTGAAAAAACCGCGTGCGCGGCATGCGGCCGGGATGACGACAGGCAACGCGGCCGCGGGTGGCGGGCTTATAGAACAGGATTGCCCGCATTGACAAGGAACCGCCCGGTCGCGCGGCAAGCCCGCGCCGGGCCGTCGGGGAGCCGAAACCGCTCACGGGAGCGGCGGCGGCCTGTCTCCTACTCGCCGCCGCTGCTGATCCCAAGTTTTGCCTCGATCGCCGCGACACGCGCTTTGAGCGCGTCGTTCTCCTCCCGGGCGAGGCGCGCCATCTCCTGCACCGCCTCGAACTCCTCGCGCCGCACGACATCCATCTCGCGCAACACCTTCTCGCCTTGGCTGCGCATGAGCGTCTCGACCTCCCGGCGCATCCCTTGCGCGACGCCGGTGGCGTCGTTCATCAATCGCGCGATTTCATCGAAGAACCTGTTGCTCGTCTGGGTCATGCTGCGCTCCGGCGGAGAGCGTTCCGACGAATTCGGACATCGCTCTGTTCCATGGGTGTCGCATTTTCACCGACGAATCGTTGCTACTTCGCCGCGAAAACGCGCTGAGAGTTCCGCATGAACAATGGCGATCAGCGCCATCCAACGCAAGGCCCGCGGTTCGCCCCGGCTTGACGCAGACCCGACCGCGTTCCATCAAACGCCCGCCCTCAGGAAAGACTTCATGCCGCTGCTGGCCCTGCCGTTTCCCGCGATCGATCCGGTGCTGATCAGCATCGGCCCGTTCGCGATCCGCTGGTACGCGCTCGCTTATATCTCCGGCATTTTGCTCGGATGGTTCTATGCGCGGCGACTGATCGCCACTCCTTCGCTGTGGGGCGGCGCGCCGCCGATGACGGTTGCGGACTATGACGACTTCGTTCTCTGGGTGACGCTCGGCATTATACTCGGCGGGCGCGCCGGCTATGTGCTGTTCTACAACTTCCCTTTCTTCGCCGCACATCCGCTCGAAATCCTCCAACTGTGGAAGGGCGGAATGTCTTTTCACGGCGGCTTTCTCGGTTGCGTGTTGGCGGTGGCGCTGTTCTCGTGGAATCGCGGCGTATCGTTTCTCTCGCTCGGCGACATCACCTGCGCGGCCGGACCGATCGGCCTGTTTCTCGGTCGGCTGGCGAATTTCATCAATGGCGAATTATGGGGCCGCCCGAGTGACGTCCCCTGGGCGATCGTATTTCCGCACGCGGGCCCGCTGCCGCGCCACCCGAGCCAGCTCTACGAAGCCGTGCTCGAAGGGCTCGTTCTTTTCATTATTCTCGCGTCCATGGTGCGGGCGGGCGCGCTTCGGCGGCCGGGACTCATCGTCGGCGCATTCGCTTGCCTCTATGCAGTGATGCGTTCCTTTTGCGAGTTCTTCCGCGAACCGGACGCGCAGCTCGGCTTTTTGTGGGGCGGCCTGACGATGGGAATGCTCCTCTCGATTCCGCTGTTTCTCGCCGGGCTCGTCTTCATTGCTATCGCGCTGCGCCGCCCGCCGCTGCAGAATGCCTGAGGCGAGGATCGATGTCTCCGCTCGAGGTGGAGCTGCGCGCAATGATTTCCGCAAGCGGACCGATCCCCGTCTCTCGCTACATGGCGCTCTGCCTCTCTCACCCGGAGCACGGCTACTACACGAACCGCGATCCGTTCGGGCGCGCAGGCGATTTCGTTACCGCGCCGGAGATCAGCCAGATGTTTGGCGAGCTGATCGGATTATGGGCCGCGGAGGTGTGGCGGCGGATGGGCTCGCCGCCCGCGGTGCGGCTGATCGAGCTCGGCCCTGGGCGCGGCACGATGATGGCCGATGCCTTGCGCGCGGCGCGCGCGCTGCCCGCCTTTAGGTCGGCGCTTTCAGTGCATCTCGTGGAAACAAGCCCGGCGCTCGAACGCCGCCAGCGGGAATCGCTTGCGGCTTGCGGCGCGCCGATCACTTGGCATCGCGCGCTCGCCGAGGTCCCGGCCGGCGCCGCCATCATTTTTGCCAACGAGTTCTTCGACGCACTGCCGGTCCACCAGGCGATCCGGGGCGCGCAGGGCTGGCATGAACGCATGGTCGGTCTCGACCATGAGGGCCGGCTCGCTTTTGCCATCGCGCCGGTCCCGTCGCCGCCGATCGCGCGCATACCGCAGCGCCTCGACGCCGAGGCCCCGCCCGGCGCAATCTTCGAATGGCGGTGCGCCGAAGACGCGCGCGTTTTCGCCGCCCGCGTCGCCAGGGACGGAGCCGCGCTCATCATCGATTACGGTCATACGGAAAGCGGGCTGGGTGACACGCTGCAGGCCGTACGCGGCCACCGGTTTGCCGACGTGCTCGCCGAGCCGGGCGAAGCCGATCTTACCGCCCATTTCGATTTCGCCGCCCTGCGCGCGGATGCCGAACAGGCCGGCGCGCAAGTATACGGGCCGATTGAGCAAGGTCTTTTCCTGCAGCGGCTCGGGATCGCCGAGCGGGCGGCGCGCTTGAAAACGGCCACGCCCGCCAAATCGGGGGCGATCGACGCGGCGCTCGCCCGTCTGACCGGGCCCGGCCCTACCGGCATGGGCGGACTGTTCAAGGCGCTCGCACTCTGCGATCCAACCCTCGGACCTTTTCCCGGATTCGATCCATGACGATGCTGCTGCAAGCTCGCTCGCTCGCCTCCCTGCCGGCGGTCCGCCACGCCTTCTTCACCCGCGCAGGCGGCGTGTCGCGGGGCGTCTATGCGAGTCTGAACGCCGGCGTCGGCTCGGCCGACGATCCGCAGCTCGTTGCGGAAAACCGCGCGCGCATGGCGGAGGCCCTTGGCGTCGGCCCGGACCGTCTCGTCAGCATCTATCAAGTGCATTCGCCCGATGTCGTCGTCGCCGAGGAACCGTGGCCCGCCGACCAGCGCCCCCGCGCCGACGCGATCGTCACCCGCCGGCCGGGCCTCGCCATCGCCGCCTCGACCGCGGACTGCGGTCCGGTTTTGTTCGCCGACGCAACCGCCCGCGTGGTGGGCGCCGCCCATGCCGGATGGCGCGGGGCGCTTGCCGGCGTCACCGATGCGGCCATCGGGGCGATGGAACGGCTGGGGGCGCGCCGCGCGCGCATCGTTGCAGCGATCGGCCCGATGATTCGCCAGCCCAATTACGAAGTCGGCCCGGAAGTCGTGGAGCAGTTCCTGTCCGAAGAGACGAACAACCGGCGCTTCTTCGCGCCATCGAAGCGCCCCGGGCGCGCGATGTTCGACCTCGCCGGCTATATCGCCGCCCGGCTCGCCCGCGCCGAAGTGATGAGCGTCGAGGATGTCGGGGTTTGTACTTACGCGGATGCAGAACGCTTCTATAGCTATAGACGGATGACGCACCTAGGCGAATCCGACTACGGCCGCCACCTCAACGCGATCGCGCTCGCTGCCGATTAACCCTTCGTTATCCTTTTGCTGGACCCCGGCGGCCTGTGGGAGTAAATTCCATCTCGGCTCAGCATGGCGGATTAATCCGCCCGCGAGGTCTGCCCCGGCAGGCCGACGCAGCAAGCCAGCGGGGGCTTAGATGGACGGGGGAACGGACCGGCGCGCCGGCGCGCCACGGACGAAAAGTCGTATACGGCTACTCGGCTTGACTGCGGCGCTGATGCTGGCGCTCGGCGGGAGTGCCTGCAATTCCACCACCGGACAACTGCCCACGCCCGGACCGCTGGCGTCGGGAAGCGGACCGACCATCGCCTTCGAATCGATCGATGGCCCGCCCGAGAGCGTTTACACGAAGCTGGTGCGTCACCTGTCGGAGGAAGCCGGAGCGCGCCAGATCGCGGTCGTGTCGCGCGGAGCGCCCGCCCATTATCACATCCGCATTTACGCGGCGACCATCGTCTATCCCAAACGCTCCGTCGTTCATTGGGTGTGGGACGTGTACGACGCCAATCAGCAACGCGCGCGGCGGCTCTCGGGCAAAGAGACAATAACCGGCACCGGCCGGAAGACCTGGGCCGCGGCCGACGACGCCGTCATCCGCAAGATTGCGCGGGGCGGGATGGACCGGCTGGTCGCGTTCCTCGGCTCCCCCTCGCATGAACCAGCGAAGCCCCAAACCGAACCCACTGAGGCTCCCACAATCGCGATAGCGGCCGCGCAATAGGCGAGTGGACGTCAAACAATTCTCTGGGGCAAGATTCGGTGGCGTCGAGCGTATCGATCCCGGCGAGAAACGCCCCTGCGAATAAATCCTTCATCTTGCTAAGCTGCGGACCTGAAGGTAATCAAAGCCGCGTCCATAGGGCGCTGCTTGGATGAGCGTTCGGGAGGTGGGAATGGCTGGCAATAATGGAGCGATCAGGCTCGTCGCCGGCAATTCCAACCCGAGACTTGCAGAAGCGATCGCCGCCTATCTTAAAACGCCGCTCGCCAAGGCCGTAGTTCGGCGCTTTGCCGACATGGAGATTTTCGTCGAGATCGTCGACAATGTGCGCGGGACCGACGTGTTCGTGATCCAATCGACGTCGTATCCTGCCAATGATCATCTCATGGAGTTATTGATCATAATCGATGCGCTCAGGCGCGCGTCGGCGCGGCGCATCACCGCGGTACTGCCCTATTTCGGCTATGCGCGGCAGGATCGCAAGCCGGGGCCGCGCACGCCGATCTCGGCGAAGCTCGTCGCCAATCTGATCACCTATGCGGGCGCCAACCGCGTCCTCACTGTCGATCTCCATGCCGGCCAGATCCAGGGCTTTTTCGACATCCCGACCGACAATCTCTACGCTTCGCCGGTGATGGTGCGCGACATCCGCGAGCGCTTCGATCTGTCGAATGTCATGGTGGTTTCTCCTGATGTCGGCGGCGTCGTGCGCGCGCGCGCCCTCGCCAAGCGCATCAACGCGCCGCTCGCCATCATCGACAAGCGCCGCGAGCGCGCGGGCGAGTCGGAAGTCATGAACGTGATCGGCGACGTCGATGCGCGCATCTGCATTCTGGTCGACGACATCGTCGATTCCGGCGGCACGCTGGTCAACGCGGCCGACGCGCTGCTGAACCAGGGCGCGCGTGAGGTCTATGCCTATATCAGCCACGGCGTCCTGTCCGGCGGAGCAGTCGCCCGCGTCACCGCTTCCCAATTGAAGGAACTGGTGATCACCGACTCGATCCAGCCGACCGAGGCGGTCCGCGTCGCCGAGAACATCCGCGTCTTGTCGATCGCGACGCTCCTCGGTGAAGCGATTGCCCGAACCGCGTCCGAGCGATCTGTCTCCACGTTGTTCGACTGACTCTCGCCGGCTCGCCGGAATCGCTCTGGAGCGCGGGAAATATTCCTAATCACGACCTTCTCCCGCTGATCGCAGACGCGCGCCCAGGCTTGCGAATTGCGCGAAGCCCGCTTGAGTCAACATGTCGCAGCCTTCGCTGTGGACCGAGCAAACTGGCGCGTTGCTAAATTTCGACGAATCTACAATCCCTTGGACAATGCTGGTGGGCGGGGCCGGTGCCAGGGCTGATCGCGGAGCGGTTCGGCGCCGCGGTTGGCCGGTCAAAAAGTCGTTCGTGCAGGCGTGAGGCGCAGTCGCATGGTGCATCTATCTGTGCCCGGGCGTGCACGCTAAAGCATCCGACATCGGGTGGGGATGGCATGTCGCTTTCAGAGATTCCGGTTCCAAGAGCGGCCAATCCGGTCGAAACCGTCGAGCATGTGGCGGCGGCGCATGGTTGGTCGTTCGCTCGCGCCAGCGAGGATGAGCTTACCCTCGTGATCTCGGGACTTTGGGCCGACTACCAGGCGTCATTCACCTGGATGGGCGACCTCGAGGTGCTGCATCTCGCCTGCGCAATCGACCTCAAGTTCCCGGAACGTCGGCGCGCCGACATGACCGAACTCGTGTCCATGATCAACGAGGAGCTTTGGATCGGCCATTTCGACGTCTGGGCGAACGACGGGCTCGTCATGTTCCGCCACGCGCTCGTGCTTACCGGGGGAGCCACCCCCTCCGGCCCGCAATGCGAATTCCTGCTCGCCACGGCAGTCGACGCCTGCGAGCGCTACTACCAAGCCTTCCAGTACCTGCTGTGGGCGGGCAAGAGCCCCCGCGAGGCGATCAAAACCGCGCTGTTCGAGACCCGCGGCGAAGCATAGAGCATTTTCCGGCGAAGTGGGAACCGGTTCGCCGCAGAAAATGCGACCACTAAAGGAAAACAAGAGCGAATTCCGATTCCACCGGAACGGAATTCGCCCTAAGTGGGCCAAGCTGCGGCGATCTCGGAACCTCCCTCACCGGCAGGCGGCTAAGCGCCGCCGCCGAATTCAATACTGGGTCGTAAGCGTAACCAGCCAATCCGGCATGGCTTCCGTGAGAACGGTCTCGATTGTCCTGTCGAGGCCGCTCAGCGCAAACACGCCTACAACGATCAGAACCACGCCCATGAGAGGTTTGCCGACACGGGAAAGCCAATCAAGCCGGTCGCGGCGCGTAAGCACGGCGCGACGTGAGCCGTAGGCGAGCGCCAGAATCGGCGTCGCGGCGCCGAGCCCGAAGGCCGCCATCGTCACTGCGGCCTGCGCGGCCGTGTCGGTTTGCGCAGCAAGGCCAATGGCGGCCCCAAGCGTCGGCCCGGAGCAGGGCGACCAGATTGCGCCCAGCGCCGCCCCCAACAGGAACTGTCCCTTCAGCCCGGATGCTTGAAATCGGTCGACGAAGGACTGCGCGCCGCCCGCGATCGGACCGGTGGCAAACGCGAGCCGTGCCTGCAGACTTGGCACAAGCAGGACCGCACCCGCGACGACCAGTAGGATCGCCACCCCCGCGCGGAGCGCGGCAGGGTTTAGGCCGATGGCGAACCCGGCCGAGGCGACCAAAGTTCCCACGACCGCGAAGGACGCCGACAGGCCCGCAGCGAGCGCAAGGGGCCCCCATGGGTGGCGTGAGATCGAGCCGATCAGGATGATCGGGAGCAGCGGGAGGACGCAGGGAGACAAGGTGGACAGAGCGCCCGCGAGATAGCTCAACGCCAGAGCCGCAAGCGCCGCCATGCCTAAAATCCTTTGGCGACCAGGGCGCGGAGACGGCCAGGATCGGTTTCAGCCGTAGACCGAGCAACTTCCTTCTGACCCTTGTAGACGATCAGCGTGCTCTGGGCCCGCACCTGCAGCCGCTGCAGGAGGTCTTTGGCTTTGTCGAAATCGACCTCGTAAACGACCAGGTTCGGCCGCTCCTTTTCGATGGCCCGGATGATCGGCTCCTGTTTCTTGCAGGTCGGGCACCAGGAGGCAGTGACATCGATCAGCACGGTCTTGCCCGCCGCCTGCGCTTCGTTGAACGATTTTTCCTCATATGGTTGTGCGGCACTGACGGCTAATCCTAACGAAAGGACGACAGCGAGGCCGACCAAGAGCCTCATCGCCAGCTTGAGCATGGGATTGCACTCCGTGTGAGCGAGGCAGAAACCGGGCAAATTCCACCGCTACGGAGTTCGCTGCGGGTAGGGAGAACGTTACGCGCTAATTCGCTTTTCGTCTCCTGTCGCTTCTTGCGTCGCCGGATCTCGCACTTGGCCGCCGGCGCACTCAGACTGATCACTCACGCCCAAGAAGCCAGCACCCATGACACGGCATAAACCCAGCCGAGCGTGAATATCGTCGAAAACGCACCCACCGGCAGAACCGCCCTGAAGAACTCAGTAAACGTCATCGACGGTCCGCCGAACGCCTCGGATTGTTGCAGTACGATAACGTTGCTCGCCGCGCCGATGATAAAGACATTGCCGGCGAGGGTGGACGAAGCCGCGAGCATGATCAGGCTGTCGGTCGAATAAGAGTCGGCCACCTTCAGGTACATATCGACGAGCGGAACATTCGAAAAAATCTGACTTCCGAAGAATCCGATCGCGGCGGTAACGAGCGGGTCGGTCATCTGCGCGCGGACATCGCCGAGCAAGCGGTGCAGCGAGCCCGAAGTGAGTAACGCGCCGGTGACGATGAACATCGCGACAAAGAAAACCAATGTCGGCCAGTCCAATCCCAAGAAGGTTTGTTTCCGCCGACGATCGAACACGTAGACCGGAATGCAAGCGACGCACGCGGCAAGACCGAGCGGAATTCCGCTTTTAGGGTCGAACACGGACATGACGCTGTCGGCAGTCACGAGGACGCCCAGTAATCCGACCGCGATGAGCGAGGGCCAAAGCTTCTTGTCGCTTTCCGAAACAGACGCGCGCTCGGCCACAGCGCCGGAACCGGAACCATCCGACTTGAGCGAATACGAAAACCACCAAGCGGCCATCGCGAGCGAGATCACGGTCGGAACGATGAGCCAGGCCAGAAAGGTGAAAAGCGGCGCCGGCAAGTCGCCGCTTTCGGCGATCAGCAGGTTTTGAGGATTGCCGATCGGCGTCGCCATGCTTCCCACCGTGACGGTCACGCACAGGGCGATCAGGAATATCTTGGGATCGACTCCGGTGCGCGCGGCGAGGACGAATGCGATTGGTGCGCCGATGATTGCGGCGGCGTCATTCGTGACGATCGCGGCGACAACGGCAAAGCAGACGATGAATGCTGCGAGCGCGGCCTTGGCTGAGCCGAGCCCAACAAGTCGGTCGGCGATCCGATGCGATACGCCGTTGAGGTAAAGCGAGGTGCCGATGGAAAAAACCGCAAACAGATAGGCGATGATGTTCCAATCGACTGCCGCGAGAGCGTCCCGCGGGCTGATTTCGCCGGCGAGCAGCATGACGCCTGCTCCGACAAGCATGATGTGCCAGATCTTGAGCCATTCCGGCAACCATTCGCGGACCGCGATCAGTCCAAATATACCGAGCGAAATTGCAAGGCCAACGGACATCGGCGGACCGTTACGCCAGGATCGCGACGGCTGCTGGGTGCGCGCCGTTCATTCGCCTGCGATCGGGTTGGAGGTTTCCGCTACCGCCAGGCCGTCGTCGCTTCCTTTCTGAGCATGGGGGGCGGTTTCCGGCATGAGGGCCAAGTACAACAGCATGCCGAGCAACGCGATGATCGCCAAAAAGTAGAAGGCGAAATTGTAGTTGAAATGCTCGACGATCTCCTCCGCCAGAAGGTTGCTGAGCGACGCACCGATTCCGACCAGGGTCGCGAGCGCTCCCTGCGCAACGTTGAAGCGTCCCGTCCCTTCGGTCACGTCGGAAAGGACGAGCAGGAAGATGATTGCGAAGATGCCGTTGGCGACGCCGTCGAGGGCCTGGATCGCCACCAACAAAACCGACGAGTCGGTCAGCGCGTAGAGGACCCCGCGAATCGGCAGAATGGCGAAAGCAAGCAGGAACAGGGGTTTTCTTCCCCAGCGATCGGCGGTGCGGCCGCACAGCACCGCCATGGCGATCATGACGAATTGCGCCGCGATGATGCAGGCGGAGGTGAATGCGATCCCAGTTCCCGTCGTTCCGCCCAAAGCAAGCTTCTGGCTGACGAGCGGCAGCATCGCGGCGTTGGCGAAATGAAAGAGGAATATCGACGTCGCAAACACCAGCAGCCGACGATCGCCGACAATCGTGCTAAATCCGCTCGGCTGTTCCTCGCCGCCGGCCCCTACGGCGATGCCTCCCCGAGCGGTCTCGTAGTCGATCTCGGACGGCGAGATGAGGCACACCGCCGTGATCATTCCAGCCGCCATGGCCGTTATCAACACGAAGACGCCGTCGACGAAGCCATACAACGCGAGCGCCGCGGCGAGCGCAGCGGCAGTGACGTTGCCGGCGTGATTCCAGGCCTGGTTCGCGCCCGTTTGGCGCGTGAACATCTCACGACCGACCACCCCGAGGGTGATCGCCGCGATGAGGGGGCCGAGAAATGCAAGCGATCCGCCCATCAGGGTTTGCGCGGCGAAGATAATCGGCGTCGAATTCGTCATGATCACCAACACTGCCGCGATCGCGACAACGCTGGCGCATGCGATCAGCAGGTCCCGCTTGCGATCCGTCCAGTCGATGAGCGCGCCGGCCGGCGTTTGAATGATGACGGTGACGATGGAGCCGAGCGCAAGCGCCAAGCCGATCCTGCCGGTCTGCCAGTGCATCTGGGACAGCAAATAGATCGCAAGATACGGCCCGAAGCCCGCCGTCACGTCCCCGGCAAAAAAATTCATCGCGAGCAGCGGCTTGTTCAGTCGTTGCGTCAAAGCACCGTTCCCTTCCCTTGCCACCCAAACGGGAGGCCTCAGGCGATCGGTCGATAATGCAGATCTCCGGTGCGTCCGGAGTTAGAATTGAGGCGCTTGAAGCGTCGCGCCTAGCGCAGGATGAATTGACGTGGAATCGACCCTTCTACCCGTCATCGTCCGCGAAAGCGGGCGATCCAGTAAACACAAACGCTCTCCGTGACTACTGGATGCCCCGCCTCCGCGGGGCATGACCACTGCAGGTAAGGCGGAACGAACCAAGCCCAAATCATCATGTTCTAGCCTGTTGTCGGCAGCGCGGTTGGGCTCAACCGAGCGCGGCGCCACGCCTTTCGCGCGCCCACTGACGAAGCAGCAAGCCAACGCGCGAGGACGAAGGGGTGCGCGCTGCAGCGAGGGCAGGCGACTATAGTCGAATCGGCGGTTGAATGCACGTGAATGGGCTTGCGCCGCCGAACCAAGCCGCGCCATAGACGTAGCCGTCATTTGATTGCACGACGATGAACATTCTTCTTCTCGGCTCCGGCGGACGCGAGCATGCGCTCGCCTGGAAGATGGCGGCAAGCCCGCTCACCGACCAGCTGTACTGTGCGCCGGGCAATGCCGGCATCGCGCAGGACGCAACCTGCGTCGCGCTCAATCCCGCCGATCACGCTGCCGTCGTTGAGTTCTGCAAATCGCATGCAATCGACTTGGTCGTGGTCGGACCGGAAGCGCCACTTGTCGCCGGCATCGTCGACGATCTTGAAGCGGCGGGGATCAAGGCATTCGGTCCGAGCAAGGCGGCGGCGCGCCTCGAGGGCTCCAAGGGATTCGCCAAGGATCTCTGCCGCGCACACAATATTCCGACCGCCGCTTACGAGCGCTTCGCGGAAGCCGCGCCGGCCAAGGCCTATGCGCGCGCACGCGGCGCCCCCATCGTCGTCAAGGCGGACGGCCTCGCCGCCGGCAAAGGAGTCATCGTCGCGACGACAGTCGCCGAGGCGGAGACTGCGATCGACATGATTCTCGGCGGCGGCTTGGGAGCGGCCGGCGCCGAACTCGTCGTCGAGGACTTCCTCGAAGGCGAGGAGGCTTCGTTCTTCGCCCTGTGCGATGGCGAGACGGCGTTGCCTCTTGCCTCCGCCCAGGATCACAAGCGCGTTTTCGACGGCGACCACGGCCCCAACACCGGCGGCATGGGTGCCTATTCGCCGGCTCCGGTGATGACCGATGAGATGATGCAACGCTCACTAGACGAGATCGTGCGGCCGACCCTGCGCGCGATGAAGGAGATGGGCGCGCCGTTCAAGGGCGTGCTGTTCGCCGGATTGATGATCACGCACGCTGGCCCGCAACTCATCGAATACAATATTCGATTTGGCGATCCCGAATGTCAGCCGCTGATGCTGCGGCTTAAGTCCGACTTGGTCCCCGCGCTTATGGCCGCACGCGATGGCATGCTGAAGAATTTCGATCTGCGCTGGCACGACGACGCGGCTCTGACGGTCGTGATGGCGACGAAAGGTTATCCCGGCGACTATGCCAAAGGCTCGGTCATCGAAGGTCTGGACGCAGCCGCCGCGGTCGAGGGGGTGGAGATCTTCCACGCCGGCACCGCAAACGATGCGGATGGCCGTTTGATCGCGAATGGCGGGCGCGTGCTCGGCGTCTCCGCGGTCGGCAGGACAGTCGCTGAAGCGCAGGCGCGGGCCTACGCGGCGGTCGACAAAATCCGCTGGCCGGAGGGCTTTTGCCGGCGCGATATCGGTTGGCGCGCGGTCGCGCGGGAGACCGTCGGGATAGGCTGATCGATGTAATCGCTTTCTGGTCTTGGCTCCAATCAACGCACTGCTACAAGGCAACTCCCCTATGCCCGATCTTGCCGACCTCTATCCCGGCTTTGCCGCCCATTGGATCGACACCTCGGCGGGGAGGATTTTCGCCCGCGCCGGCGGCGACGGCCCGCCGCTCCTGCTCCTGCACGGCTATCCGCAAACCAACGTGATCTGGCACAAGGTCGCGCCCATCTTGGCGCAACATTTCACCCTTATTATTCCCGACCTGCCCGGCTATGGCTGGTCGGCGGTCCCACGCGCCGGGCCGGATCATGCGCCCTACACCAAGCGGGCGATGGCGCTGGCGATGATCGATTTGATGGAAGCGATGGGATTCGCGCGCTTTGCGCTCGCCGGCCATGACCGCGGCGGGCGCGTCGGCTATCGCCTGGCGCTCGATCATCCCGGCCGGCTGGCGAGGCTCGCCGTGCTCGACATCGTCCCGACCTATGCGATGTGGCACGGCATGGATCGCGCGCTCGCCTACAAGGTTTGGCACTGGACCTTTCTCGCGCTGCCCGCGCCGTTCCCGGAAACGCTGATCGGCAAGGACCCGGTCTATTATCTCGACTGGAAGATCGCGAGTGGGACCAAGACCAAGGACCTTTCGGCATTCGATCCCCGCGCGCTCCTGCACTACCGCGCCTTCTTCCAGGATCCGTTGCGCATCCACGCCACCTGCGAGGACTATCGCGCCGGGCGCACGACCGACCTTGCCTTCGACGAGGCCGACCGCGCGGCAGGCCGACAGATCGACTGCCCGGTGCTCGCGCTGTGGGGCGCAGCCGGTATTCCGAGCGAAAGCAGTCCGCTCGCGGTTTGGCGCGAGTGGGCGAAAGACGTGCGCGGGATGGCGATCGATTCCGGGCATTTCCCCTGCGAAGAAAATCCCGAACCGACGGCGAAGGCGCTGATTGAGTTCTTCGCCGAACCGTCGTGAAGACCCTTGCGCTCGCGCTCGGGGCCGGGGGCGCGCGCGGACTGGCGCATATCGCCGTACTCGAGGCGATCGACGAGCTCAACGTCAAACCGGTCATGATCGCAGGTTCATCGATCGGCTCGGTGATCGGCGTCGCCTACGCCTCCGGCATGAGCGGCAAGGCCATCCGGCGGCACGTCATCCGGATCGTGCATGACCGCGCCGACCTGATCCGCCGCCTGCTCGGCGCGCGCGCTTCGCCGTGGTCGAGCTTTCTGCGCCGGCCGCTCGGGCAGAACCCAATTCTGCTCGACGGCGATCGGCTATGCGCGGCGTTCCTGCCCGACGAGGTGCCGGACGATTTCGCGAAGCTGCCGATCCCGCTGCTGCTCGTCGCCAGCGACCTGTTCACCCGTGAGGAGGTCGTGTTCACCAAAGGTCCGCTGCGCCCGGCGGTCGCCGCCTCCATGGCCATTCCCGGCTTGGTGCGGCCGGTCGAGCACGGCGGCCGCGTGCTGGTCGATGGCGCCGCAGTCGATCCCCTGCCCTTCAGCCACCTCGCCGGTCGCGCCGACATCGTGCTGGCGGTCGATTGCGCGGCGGGCCCGCGCAGCGCGGGCGACGTGCCCGATCCGTGGGACACGGTGTTCGCCACCATTTCCATGATGGGCCAGACCATCGTCGCCGAAAAGCTCAAGACACGCGCGCCCGACCTGCTGGTCCGGCCGCATGTCGCGGCGTTCCGCATGCTCGAATTCCTCAAGGCGAGCGCCATCATTCGCGCCGGAGAGCGAATCAAGGAAGAGGTGAAAGAGGAACTCGCCCAGTTACTTCGCTAATTCCCTCTCGACGTCGCAGGCTTCAATTCCCCGCCGTCGACGGGCATGCTGGCGGCACGGGTCTCTTAAACTCGATAGTTTGTCCCCCTGCAACTTGACAAGTGAGATCTGTGTTTTTCCTCGGGTCAAAGCAATTAACGAACTTATAGAGCCTTATGTTAAGCAGCTCAAACGCGTTCTCGATATAAGCAATCTCACACGCCACCTCCTCGCTTGAGATTCTCTTTTGCTTGAGACGGTACCGAAGGTCGACAATCTTTTCCGTTACGTTTACAAAATCGGGTTGAATGCCATATTCATATTCGTTGCGCCACGAACTGCCGTAAAACTTTCCAAAAGTGCCTGCAAATATCATCACTTTCGATGCCATTTGCTCCACCGTTTCCAGCATTGCATTCCATGCCGCATCGATCTCCTGTTCGGACGCTGACCTTTTGAGGCGCGCGACGAACGCTCGCGAGCGATACAAGCGCTTCCACGACACTTCGACGAATTCGCGGGAAATAGCCTCTTTCGACTGTTCTGTAGCCACCTCTATTGCATCAGGCGCGAAAAGCGCTTTGACGTTTCCAACGATTTGCAGAGCACCGCCAAGTGCTACACCGATCAATCCAGCAGCCGCGACGACCCAATGTTGGCGGATCCGCTGGAACAGCCTCTCCCGGTGGCGACTAGGCTTTGGTAAGCTCTGGTCTTTCATGTTTAACCAGCAAAGCTTGTCCGAAAACCGTTGTTACACGGAATTTGCCGCCCGATACAGGCCTATCAATCAACGATGACGCGAACCCCGATCTTTCAAGCGGCGATGCCAAACGTCAACTCGGATCTTCGGTGGCTCTGGCGCGAGATCTCACCGCCGCTCGCGGAAAAAGTCTCTTAGCAGCCCCGACGCCTCCGCCTCGCCGATACCGCCATAAACATCGGGACGATGGTGGCAGGTGGGCGAAGCAAAAAAACGCACGCCGCTTTCAACCGCGCCCCCTTTCGGATCGGCGGCACCGTAATAGAGCCGGCGGATGCGCGCCAACGACATCGCCGCCGCGCACATGGTGCAGGGTTCGAGCGTGACATAGAGATCGCAATCGGCAAGGCGCTCGGAGCCGAGCGCGGCGGTCGCCGCGCGGATCGCCAGCATTTCCGCGTGCGCGGTCGGATCGCGGTCGGCGAGCGTGCGATTGCCGGCCCGCGCGATCGCCTCGCCGTCATAGACGATGACACAACCGATCGGCACCTCGCCTGCCGCCGCCGCGGCGCGCGCCTCGTCGAGCGCCATATCCATGAAAGAGCGTTGCATCGCGCTCCCGCCCCGCGCAGAACTCTGCTATCAGGCCCTGCGCCTCGTCCTTACAGCAAGCGCCGCCATGTCGCGAAAAAATCCGCATGCCGAAGCGCCGCGCGCGGCGCGCCCACCCAACCCGCGCGGCGGCGAGCGCATCGCCAAGGTGATCGCGCGCGCAGGATTGTGCTCGCGCCGCGAGGCGGAGGAATGGATTGCGGCGGGCCGCGTCGCCATCAACGGCGCACTCATCGCTTCCCCCGCCGTAACCGTCACCGCGCAAGACCGCGTCGAGATTGACGGGACGCCGCTGCCGCAGCGCGAGCGCACGCGGCTGTTCCTTTACTACAAGCCGGTCGGGCTGGTGACCACGACCGCCGATCCGGAAGGCCGTCCCACCATCTTTGCGGCGTTGCCGAAGGCGCTGCCGCGCCTCGTCAGCGTCGGCCGGCTCGACATCAATACGGAAGGGCTGCTGCTGCTTACCAATGACGGCGGGCTCGCGCGCGTGCTCGAATTGCCGGCGACCGGATGGCTGCGGCGCTACCGCGTGCGCGCCCATGGCGGGGTCGATCAGGCCGCGCTCGACCGGCTGCGCGCGGGCATGACCATCGACGGCGTTCGTTACGGGCCGATCGAGGCTACGCTCGATCGCACGCAGGGGGCCAATGTGTGGCTCACCATGGCGATCCGCGAGGGCAAGAACCGCGAGGTGCGCAACGTGGTCGAGTCGCTCGGGCTGCAGGCGAACCGGCTGATCCGCGTCTCATTCGGCCCGTTCCAGCTCGGCGACATGCGCGAAGGCGAGGTCGTCGAGATCAAGACGCGCATCTTGCGCGAGCAGCTCGGCGAACGCATCGCCGCCGAGGCGGGCTGCGACTTCTCGGCGCCCGTCGTCGTCCGCGCCGCGGAGGAACCAGGCGCGCGCCCCGCTCGCAACGACCGCACGGAAAGAACGCCGCGCCAGCAGCAAGAGCGCTCAGGTCCGCGCCCTGGGCACGATCGCCCCGAGCGTGATCGCCCTCCGCGCAACGGCAAGAGACGCCCCGCTCATCGCGACGGCGAGAAGCGTCCGCGCCGCCGCGGCGACCGGGAGCGCGCGGGCGGTGACGTTCCGGAAAAGCCGGAGGGACGACCGCGGCGCGGCCATGCCTGGCGCGCCGAGGATGCCCCGCTCGGGCGGCATTACCGCGGCGCGGGGAGCAAGGCGCGACACCGCACCGAAGGGCCCGCCGGTCCGAAGCGCGCCGGCCTCATCGCCGACCGCAAGGGCCGTCGCATTCTGGTCGAGCGCTTCGGCGACAAGCCGGCGACGCCGATTGGAAAACCACAGGACAAGTCGCGGCGAGCTACCCCCCTCCCCGGCCCTCCCCCTCAAGGGGGGAGGGAGAAGGAAGGACAAGCGCAACGGCAGGATGGCGGAAAGCCGCGACGAGGCCGGCCGGTGCCGCGCGACCGGCCCCGCGGGACTGGGCCGCGACCCTCCCGCCCGAAACCCCGCTGAACCAACTCGCGGACTGCATCGGCTGCTCTCTGGCTCTTGGTCGCGACGCGTGATCTTATCCGGAAAGTCTGCAACCTTTCGGGATGGCCTGATGCGTATCGTCGGGGGACGCTTTCGCGGCCGCAGGTTTGCTGCGCCGCGTTCGCCAGCGGTCCGCCCGACCAGCGATCGTTTGCGGGAGGCGCTGTTCAACATTCTCGCGCACAGCTATGGCGACCCGGTCACGGGCGCGCGCGTGCTCGACCTGTTCGCGGGGACCGGCGCGCTCGGGCTGGAAGCGTTGTCGCGGGGCGCGGCTTTCGCGCTGTTCGTCGACCAAGGCGCGGCGGCGCGCGCATTGATCCGGCAGAATGTCGCGACCCTCGGACTCGGCGGCGCAACCCGCATCTATCGCCGCGACGCGACCAAGCTCGGCCCCGTGCATCCGCTTGCGCCGTTCTCGCTCGCCTTCCTCGATACGCCCTATGGCAAGGGGCTTGCGGAACAGGCGCTCGCTTCGGCGCGCGACGGCAGGTGGCTTGCGCCTGAGGCGCTGGTCGTCGTCGAAGAGGCGGCGCACGCCGGCTTCAAGGCCCCCGAGGGTTTTGAGGAACTCGAACGCCGCCGCTACGACGATACGGAGCTCGTATTTCTCCGCGCGGCGTAAATTCCCGCATGCAGCGCCCCAAGCGTCATAGCCGTAGCCCGGATGGAGCGCAGCGCAATCCGGGGCACCGTAAACGCTCGCGCGCTTTGTCCCGCATTCCGCTCCGCTTCATGCGGGCTACCGCTACCGCCTTCCGAACAATCGCTCGATGTCGGACAGCTTCAGCTCGACATAGGTAGGGCGGCCGTGATTGCACTGGCCGGCGTTGGGGGTTTCTTCCATCTCGCGCAGCAGCGCGTTCATCTCCTCCGGCCTAAGCCTGCGGCCGGCGCGCACCGAGCCGTGGCAGGCCATGGTGGCCGCGACCGCAAGCAGCCTGCGTTCGAGCGGCAGCGCCTCGTCCCATTCGGCCATGTGCTCGGCAAGATCGCGCAGCAGCGCTTGCGCATCGACCTGGCCGAGCAGCGCCGGCGTCTCGCGCACCGCGACCGCGCCGGGGCCGAACGATTCGATGACGAGGCCGTAACGCGCGAGCTCGTTCGCGCGCGCGAGCAGGCGCGCGACATCGGCTTCGTCGAGTTCGACGATTTCCGGGATGAGCAAGGTCTGGCGCGCGATCCCGCTCGCCGAGAGCTGAGCTTTCATGCGCTCGTAGACAATGCGCTCGTGCGCGGCGTGCTGGTCGACGATGACGACGCCGTCGCGGGTCTGCGCGACGATGTAAGTCTCGTGCAACTGCGCGCGCGCCGCGCCTAGCGGGCGGTCGAGCGCTTCGGCGGTGACATCGGCGGGCTGAGGGCGCGTGTCGGCGGACGGCGCGCCGACATCGAAGGCGGCCTGCGCCGCTTCGGCAAATTGCGGAGCGAGCGTATCGAGCGCGGTCGCACCCTGGGTCGCGAGCGCCGCAGCCGCAGCGGAGAGATTGGGCCGCGCCGGCGAATGCCGCCAGTCCCACCCGCGCGGCGGCGCACCGCTCGCCCCGCGCAGCGCCGCGATCGTCGCAGCCCCGCCGGTGGTGGCGGCGCGCCCTGCCCCGCGTGCGAGCGCTTCGCCAAGCGCGCGCACGATCGTCGCGCGCACGAGGCCGGCGTCGCGGAAGCGCACCTCGGCCTTGGCGGGATGCACGTTGACGTCGACCTCGCGCAGATCGATCGCGACGAACAGCGCCACGATCGGATGACGGTCGCGCGGGAGGTAATCAGCATAGGCCGCGCGCACCGCGCCGAGCATCAGCTTGTCGCGCACCGGGCGGCCGTTGACGAAGAGATACTGGCCGAGCGCATTGGCGCGGCTGAGCGTCGGCAGCCCGGCGAAGCCCTCGATAGCCAGGCCCTCGCGGCCGCCGCCCACCTCGATCGCGTTCGCCGCAAACTCGGGCCCGAGCACGGCGGCCAACCGCGCAAGCCGCCCCGTCCCAGGCAGGGCGGCGGGATAGTTCGCCGGCGCGCGTTCCTCTCCGGCAAGCGTGAAGGCGACGTCCGGCCGGCTCATGGCGAGCTTTCGCACTACGTCGCGGATCGCCTCCGCCTCGGTGCGCTCGGTCTTGAGGAACTTCAGCCGCGCCGGGGTCGTATGGAACAGATCGCGCACCTCGACGCGCGTTCCCTGGGCGAGCGCCGCCGGCTTGACCTCCGACTTCGCCCCGCCTTCGACGGCGATTGACCAGGCATGCGGCTCGTCCGCCTGCCGGGTGGTGATCGCAAGCCGCGCCACCGCTCCGATCGACGGCAGGGCCTCGCCGCGGAATCCGAGCGTGCGTATGGCAAGGAGATCACCGTCAGCAAGCTTCGAGGTGGCGTGCCGCTCGACCGCAAGCGCGAGGTCGTCGCGCGTCATGCCGCAGCCGTCGTCGGTCACGGTGATGCGCCGCCGCCCGCCGCCCTCGGTGAACACATCGATGCGTGTTGCGCCCGCATCGAGCGCGTTTTCGATGAGCTCCTTAACGACGCTCGCCGGCCGCTCGACCACCTCGCCGGCGGCGATGCGGTTGATCACGGCGGGATCGAGTTGGCGGATGGGCATGGGCGACTCGCACCTCGTCCCGGCATCGTATCCGGGCCGGCCCACGCGGACAAATGCGCCAAGGGCGATGTGCAAAAATAAGGCGCGCCCGCCGCACGTCAGCGCCGCAGTCACGGTCGCCGCGATCGGATCACGGCGGTCAGATGACGTAGGTGAACGAGTCGTAGGCCTCGCGGCTGAGCAGCTGATCCATGCTGCGCCCGGGTTCGGAACAGCCCGCGGGACCGACAGTCCGCGCCGGCACGCCGGCGACGGTCGTATTCGCCGGCACCGGTTGCAGCACGACCGAGCCCGCGGCGATGCGGGCGCAGTGGCCGACTTCGATATTGCCGAGGATTTTCGCCCCCGCTCCGATCAGCACGCCATGGCGGATTTTCGGGTGGCGGTCGCCCGATTCTTTGCCGGTGCCGCCAAGCGTCACCGTCTGCAGGATCGATACGTCGTCCTCCACCACCGCGGTTTCGCCGATCACGAGGCCGGTGGCGTGATCGAGGAAAATGCCTTCGCCGAACGGCACCGCCGGGTGGATGTCGGTCTGGAACACCGCGGATGACCGGCTCTGCAGATAAAGCGCAAAATCGCGCCGGCCGCGCCGCCACATCCAGTGCGCCAGCCGATGGGTCTGGATCGCATGGAACCCCTTGAAATACAGCACCGGCTCGATCAGGCGGTTGGCGGCGGGGTCGCGGTCGAGCACGGCAAGCACATCCGCGCGGATCGCCCGTACGATCGCCGCATCCGTAGCGAAAGCCTCGGCGAACGTGTCGCCGAGCAGGTGGGCGGAAATCTCCGCATTGGCAAGACGCGCGGCGACGCGCCGGCCGACCGCGACCTCGAAGGACGGCGCGCTGAGAATGGCGGAAATGACGAGGCCGCCCAGTTCGGGCGCCGCGCGCACCATGGCCTCGGCTTGTTCGCGCAGCCGGTCCCAGAGCGGGTCCAGCTTCGACGGCATTTCGACGACGGCGCCGGCGGGCGATGGGGTCGCGATATTCATCGGCGTCCCTCCTTGCGGCGCGCTCGGGCGACGGCCCTCGCGCGCGGAAGTCTTGATCACAGTCCTGCGCATGTCGGCATATTCCCTCATGTTGTCAAGGAAATGACTTCCTCTTTATCAGCCGCAGCGCAGTGACGTTATTCCCCGACCGCATGGCCGGCGCGCGGCAGCATAGATTGCCGGGCCGCCCTCATGGTGAGGAGCGCGGTGAAGCCGCACGCCTCGAACCATGTGAGCTGGCAGGGCATTGCTAGCCTCATCCTTCGAGACGCCCGCTTCGCGGGCTCCTCAGGATGAGGGCGAAAGAGTCCGTAGCCCGCATGAAGCGAAGCGAAATGCGGGACTTGCCCGCACCGGGGACGAAGACCCGGATTGCGCTGCGCTCCATCCGGGCTACGCTTGCTTGCGCGGGGACGAACGGGCGCGGCTATACGGGCCGCAAGAGTTTCGTCATTCCGGGGCGCGGGCGAAGGCCCGCGAGCCCGGAATCCAAGTCGCAAACCTGTCTGTGGATTCCGGACAGCCTCGCTGCGCTCGGCTTCCGGAATGACCGTCATGCGCGGGCTTGACCCGCGCGTACATGCGGCACAGCCGCATTTGCTTCGCCCGCCGCCCGCCGATCACTCCCCGTTGTCGTGCATGTCGTCGAACGCGGACCAGCCGGCGAGATGCGCCGCATACCAGGCCGCGGTGACGGCCGGCGGGAAAATCTGACCGCGCAGCAGTTGCCACACCGCCACCAGGCCAAGGCCGACGGTCATAGCGAGGCGCGGATCGATCGGCAGCTCCGGCCAGTCGACCGCTTCCTCGGCGGCCTCCGCCAGCGCGAACAGCCCGGCCTGCTCCGCCGCCGCGCCGATCCGCGCAATGGGCGGACCGTGCGAAATCACGATGCTGCCGGTGAGCGGCCGCACATAGACATGATAGACGCCCGGAAGCGCCGACAGGCCCGTCGCGATCGCGGCGAAAAACACGCCGTCGCCGCGCCGCCCGCCAATGCGCAATCGCGCCCGGCCGGGCATGGAATGAACGAGTGCGGCGATCGGGAGATCGTCAGCCATGGTTCGAACGCACCACGGG
>Ga0315553_10000809_pt1 | contig 26940 bp, 16 predicted proteins | sample SalMarSW160140MG_FD_203099 | JGI IMG/M metagenome (GOLD analysis project Ga0315553, IMG submission 203099) | Salt marsh sediment microbial communities from the Plum Island Ecosystem LTER, Massachusetts, United States - Salt Marsh Sediment SW1601-40 ... | reverse complement strand
CACCAGATTCTCCGTCTGCTATGGCTGCGAGGGCTCGAATGTCTCGATGTCAGGCCGCGGCGGCGTCTGCACGTCAAACTCAATCACCAGCGGCAGTTGTTTCGTATCGGCCGCGATCAGATACTTACGAGTTTCCGCCAGACCCTCGCTGAGCACCTGAAGGTACTTCTGCAGTTTGTAGAATCGAGGTGACACACGGTAGGCAATCAACTCCTGCCGGAACCGCTCGGTGCGGCCGCGGACCTCGTTTTCCTTCTGCCAACGGTAGGCTTGCGCATCGGACACGAGCGAGGCGGCCTGGCCCCCCACGCCGTCAATGAAGCGTGAGCTGCCGTCGGGCTGCCGCTCGTAAAACCCGTTAAAGATGCGTTCGACCTTTTGGCGGGCGGCCTCAATCAGGGCCGTTTCATTCCGCTCCGTGCTTGCTCGCTCCAGTTCCTCCACCGCCGCGGCCAGATCCAAGGCTCGTTTCTTCTGGCCCGCCACTTCGGCAAGGACCTTGTTTTCTTGGGCCTCGGCGCGGCGGATAGCGGCCTCCTTCTCGGCCAGCGCACCGATGACCTCCTGGAACGACTCGGCCACCTTCTGCTGCTGCGGCGGGTGAAGGTTGGTTACTTCCACCACGGTGATATCGACACCGAGGCCTGCCCGGTCGGCCTCATCCTGGATGCGCTGCCTGAGGTACCGCGCGGCCGCCGTGCGGTCGCTGCCCAACAGATCGTCTAGGTTGGTGCCCGCAACATAGAGCACCCACTGCCGCCAGGCGAGCGATTCCAGCACGGTGCGAGGGTCGGCATGGTTGTAGCGGTAGTTAAAGACGTCACTGATTCGATATTGCACCAGGACATTGGTGTTAATCAGGCTGGGCACGACGGCTTGCGAATCGCCTTCGCCCACGACTTGACGCGAGGCCGCGACAAAATGAATCTCCGGTGCGGGCCCGTGCCGCTCACTGGTCCAAAGGATGACCTTCAGCTCCCGCTCGAGTTGCTCGGGACTGATGTCCGTATACTCCTGCTCACTGAATCCCAGAACGAACTCCTGCACCCGTTCGACGGGGTATTTGTAGGCCCGCTCGATGGGCGACGGCAGCTTCAGGTGGATACCGGGACCCAGGACGCCCTCTCGCCCCCCCTGCGGCATGCCGAACCTCTCCAGGATGGCCAACTCGTGCGCATCGATGACCACCACGCACGTCAGAAGCAACATCGTCACGAACCCAAAGGCAATCAGCGGCGTGATCGCCCGCTGGAGCAGTTGGTAAAACCAGGTCTTGGAGACCTCGAAGCCGAACTGATAGTTGATCGCTTCGGCGACCGTGTGGGCGATGCCGCCCGGCTCGCTGAACAAACCCAGCAGCCGACTGTCGAAACCGGGCCGGTCGGCCACATCAGGCACCCGGGGTCGATAGACGTCCAGGACGAAGTTGAACGTGCACTCGATCCCGATGGCGACCATGGCGATGGGGATCACCCAGGCCGGATAGCGCTCTGGTATGGGCGCCTCGAACAGCCTCGCCGCCGCAAGCCCGACCACCACCGCCAGACACGCCAAGGCCGTGCCGAACATATAGCTGGCGCCGGCGCGCAACATCTGCCACTCGCGCTGCCGGGCCATCCCACTCGTGTAGCGACTGAAAAGGAAACACAGGAACGCAACCCCGGCGACGAACCACAACGTCAGATCCGGGTCGATAAGGGCAGGCCAGTCCTCCGAATGGACGGCCCAGACGAGCTGCCACTTGATCCAAAGCACGCCTACCACCACCTGGTAGGCGGCGATCAGAAGGGTGAAGATCGGCAGGACCCAGCGTCGGATCGCCCGCAGGCGGCGTGCGGCAGGCAGCGACTCGGGCCCACCCTCGCCGGGCAGCCCAAAGATCCCCGATGCGTCCTGGCCGAGGCTCTCGCGGTGGCGGCGGAGTTGCTCGGTCTCCAGGGCTTCCACATCGACCAGCTTCTGCTGGCGAAACACCAGCCAGACGGCCAGCCAGATGCCCATGCCCCCAAGGGTGTACCAGCCGGCCACTCGGGTCGACAGCGACACGTTCCAGAAATACCCGATCAGCAGCAGAGCGGCCGCAAAGACCAGTTGCAGGATCAGCCCTACCAGACCGACCAGCTCGCCACGTCGATTCGCCTGCTCCATTGTCAGCCTGCCAAAATCTCCCTCGCCTCTTCCACGACCCCGGTCGAAACGCTAATGTTAGCCAGCGCCAACGCTTGTGTCCAGCCGGGCGAGTTGGTGCCGGCTTGGGCGGCCGTTCCGGTCGATTGCCCCTGAACCCGTTGCCTGCTTGGTACGTATGCCTTGCAGGTCGCCCCCCCAATCGGGGGTTCGGCGCATAGGACAGCCTAGGATGTTTACGAAGTTCGCTGCCATTTGTTCAAACACCTTCAAAGAGGTGGTCCGCCAGCCGATCTTCGGCGTGCTACTGGCGGTGGGGACGATGGCGATGGTGCTCAATCCGGCGATCGCGGCTTACACCATGGAGGACGACAACAAGCTGCTGAAGGACCTGGGCCTATCGACTCTTTTTGTGGTGGGCCTGTTCCTGGCGGGGTTCGGGGCCACCGGCGTGGTCAGCCAGGAGATCGAGAACAAGACGGTACTGACCGTCGTGTCCAAGCCGGTCGGGCGCTGGGTGTTCATCGCGGGTAAATTCGTGGGGATTGCAGCCGCCCTTTTGATAGCCTGTTACCTACTTTCGCTTGTGTTTTTCATGACCGTGCGGCACACCGTGATGTGGGCGGCCTGGATTGACTACGACCTGCCGGTGATCATCTTTGGCTCGTCGGCGTTGGTGCTGGCTTTGGTGGTGGCTGCATGGGGCAACTATGCCCGCGGGTGGCACTTCGGTGCGGCTGCCGTCTTTCTGAGCCTGCCGCTGATGACGGCGGCGGGCCTGCTGATCTGTCTGATCGACAAGAAATGGCAGGTCCAGCCGATCACTACCGACCTGGACCCCCAGCTTTTTGCCGCCACGCTGCTGGTCTTCCTGGCTGTGCTGGTGCTGGCGGCTGTTGCCATCGCGGCCTCGACGCGTCTGGGGCAGGTGATGACGCTGGTGGTCTGTAGCGGAGCGTTCGTGCTCGGGCTGATCTCGTCTTACGTGTTCGGGCGATTCAGCGGCGAAAGCGTCCTGGCGGGCATCGCCTATCGCCTGACGCCTGAGCTGACGTTTTTCTGGATCGGCGACGCGTTGACACAGGGCAATCCGGCGAGTCTGGCGCACGTAGGGTGGGTGTGCCTGTACGCGGCGGCCTACATCGTGGCGATTCTGGCGGTGGCGGTAGCCCTGTTCCAGCAGCGCGAGGTCGGCTGAGAAGCTCGATCGATGGCCGTCATGCCGTCTGGGCGGCTGCGAGCGGGTGGGGCACCGTGGGGGTCGGCAACTCCTGTACACGGCCGGGCTGCTCGCCAAAGCGGACCAGGCGGGCACTATTGAACACCACGATGATCGACGCACCGAAGTGCGCCACGGCCGCCCACACCGGCGGGATCAAGCCCATTGCCGAAAGCGTCTGGCCGACAACGATAAAGGCCACGCCGAACAGCAGGTTCTGCCAGATCACGCGTGTGGTGACCTTTGACAGGCGTATCAGGAACGGGACGCGGCTGAGGTCGTTGTTCATCAGGGCAACCGAAGCGGAGTTGATCGCCACGTCGCTGCCGGCGGCCCCCATGGCGATGCCCAGATCACCCGCCGCCAGGGCCGGGGCGTCGTTGACGCCGTCACCGATGACGGCCACACGATGGCCGGCCTTGCGTAGTTCGTCGACCAGTTCCAGCTTGTCCTGTGGCAGCACCTCGGCCCGGACATCGGTGCAGCCCATCTCGCGGGCCACCCGCCGGGCCACCGACCAGCGATCACCCGTGACCATGGTGAGCAGCTTGATGCCCGCGCCTCGCAGGTCCTCGATCGCCTGGCGAGCCTCGGGCCTCGTACGATCTTCCAGGCCCACCCAGCCAAGGCAGCCGCCGTCACGGCCGACGTAGAGCATGCTCAGGCCTTCAGCCTCCTGGTACTCAGGGCGGTCGAGCAGGGCCATGTCGACGCCCTGCTGGGCGAGCCAATCGGCCCGACCGACCATGATCCGCCGGCCATCCACCGTCGCAGCCACCCCTCGGCCGGACACCTCCTCGAACTGCTCAGCGCCGGCGAGCGACAGCTTGGCCTGCCGCGCTACGGCGACCACCGCCCGGGCGACCGGATGCCGACTGAGCTGCTCGACCGAGGCCGCTGCCTTGAGCAGATCCTCGCCTTCCACACCGGGGGCGGGCATCATCTGGGTCACACTCAGCTCGCCCGTGGTCAAGGTGCCGGTTTTGTCGAAGATCACGGCGGTAAGGCTGCGGGCCCACTCGAGGTTGGCCACATTCTTGATCAGCACGCCCAGCCGGGCAGCAGCCGACAGGGCGGCCACGATTGCGGTAGGCGTGGCCAGGATCAGCGCACACGGGCAGGCGATCACGAGCATGGCAATCGCCCTTTCCATGCCGTATTGCGGGTAGGTGAAGAACAGCACGATGCCCGCCAGCATCAGGATCGTGGGGGTATACCAGACGACGTAGCGGTCCATCAGCCGCATGAGCGGAATCTTGGTCTTCTCGGCGGCGAGGATGAGCTTCTGCACGCGTCCCAGGGTGGTGTCCTGCCCGGCGCGGGTGACGCGGATGTCCATCGCACCGGTCAGATTCGTGGTACCGCTGAAGACCTCGTCGCCCGGCGTCTTGTCGATCGGCAGCGACTCGCCGGTGATGTTGGCCTGGTTCACCGAGGACTCACCGGTGACGACCTCACCGTCGGCCGGGATGTTGTCACCGGGCCTCACGCGGACGCTATCGCCGGGGTGGAGGTTGTGGGCTTCGACCGTCTCCTCGCCACCATCGGGAAGGATCCGATAGGCCACGGTAGGCGTCAGGCGAATGAGCGACTCGATCGACGCCCGGGCGCCCAGCGCAGTCCGCGTCTCGATCAGATTTGAGAGGATCATGAAGAACGCGACGATGCCGGCCGTCTGGTATTCCTGCGAGGCGAAGGCTGCGATGATCGCCAGGGCCGCCAACTCGTCCATGTGCATCTGACCACGGTAGAGATGCTTGATGGCATGCCAGACCAGCGGCGCCCCCAGCAGCAGGGCGCCGACCATGGCCATGGCGTCGCGGTAGAAGTCGTCGGGGAACAGCCAACTCGCCACGAACGAGTTGAACACCAGCACACCGCCGAGCATGGTGCCGATCAGCATGACCCCGGCGCGAGTGGTTTGGGCCTTGACCGCTTGGGCCAGAGCATCGTGTGGCATGTCGCTCTCCAGCAAAGGCTTAGCGTTACGCGTCCGACATCCTCGGACGAACCGCCGATTATAGGCCAACCGGCGTGTCCGAACCAGGGCGCGCGGACGCCGCCCGCCTGGACTGTTGTACCGCCCACGGCGCGGGCTGGTTCGCCAAGAGACGGCTTTTTCGTGGCTTGAGGTGTGGGTTGGCTGTTGGCGCGGGGCGGGGCAGCCGATATAGTGGGTGCATGATCATCAGCGGTTGGTCCATTCCGCGACGGAGGATGCCAGGCGGCCGGCGGACAGTTCAGTCCGGCCGCCGGGGCAATGACCGCGCCCGCTCATAAGGTCGATCTCTCGACCGACTGACCCAAATCCCTTATTCTCCCTGCTCTTTGGCGATTGCAGCGTAAGGAGTGCAACAGTGGGTATTGCGTACCATAGACGAACGCACAGATGTGGCGAGCTTCGAGCCGAGCACCAGGACCAGGAGGTGCTGCTGGCTGGATGGGTGCAGAACTACCGCGATCACGGGGGTATGGTGTTCATCGACCTGCGTGACCGGGACGGTCTGACGCAGCTCAAGTTCAACCCTGATACCGACCCCGAGGCGCACCGGATCGCCCGCGGACTGCGCAGCGAGTACGTGATCGCCGCCCACGGCGTAGTGGCCCCGAGGCCCGCCGACATGGTCAACCCCAAGCTGGCCACGGGCGAGATCGAGGTGAACGTACGCGAGGTGGAGATCCTGAACCCGGCCGACACCCCGCCGTTCGAGATCGTCGAGCACATCGAGGCGTCGGAAGACCTTCGGCTGAAGTATCGCTACCTCGACCTGCGGCGGCGTCCGATGTGCGAGGCGCTGCAACTGCGCCACCGGATCACCAAGGCCTTGCGCGACTACTACGATCGCGAGGGCTTCCTGGAGATCGAGACGCCGTTCCTGACCAAGTCGACTCCGGAAGGCGCACGTGACTACCTCGTACCGTCGCGGGTGCAGCAAGGGCGTTTCTATGCCCTGCCGCAGTCGCCGCAGTTGTTCAAGCAGCTCTTCATGATCGCGGGGTTCGATCGGTACATGCAGATCGTGAGGTGCTTCCGCGACGAGGATCTGCGGGCCGACCGACAGCCGGAGTTCACCCAGGTCGATATCGAGATGGCCTTCGTCCAGGCCGACGACGTTATTTCGTTGGTCGAAGGGAGCCTGGCCCACCTGATGCGCGAGGTGAAAGGCGTCGAGGTACCCCTTCCCATGTCGCGGATGACCTACGACGAGGCGATGCGGGAGTACGGCAGCGACAGCCCCGACCTGCGGTACGAGATGAAACTGCGCGACGTGACGGAACTGTGCGGGCAGACCGAGTTTGCGCCCTTCGCCGAAGCGGTAAGCGGCGGCGGCGTGGTTCGGGCGATTTGCGTGCCCGGCGGGACCGACATGACCCGCAGGCAGACCGACGAGCTGGCGGCGGAGTTCCGCGGGATCGGCGCAGCCGCCCTGCCGCTGGCGAAGGTCGTCGACGAACAGGGCAAGCCATCGCTGTCGACGGGGGTGGCCAAGTTCTTCCCCGGCGAGAAAGCCGGCGAGCTGATTGCGGCGGCCGGCGCCAGCGTGGGCGATTTGATCCTGTTCGCCGCCGGCGACGAGGGGACGGTGTGCAAGCAGCTCTCGTGGCTGAGAACGACGCTGGCTGAGCGGCGCGGCATGATCCCCAAGAACGTGTACAAGTTCTGCTGGGTGGTCGACTTCCCGATGTTTGAGTGGGACGCCAACGAGAAGCGCTGGTCCGCGATGCACCATCCGTTCACCTCGCCCAAGGACGAGGACGTGGGCAAACTCGAGGACGACCCTAGCGCCGCGCGGGCCAAAGCCTACGACGTAGTGCTCAACGGCACCGAGTTGGGCGGCGGCAGCATCCGTATCCATCGCGGCGACGTGCAGGAGAAGGTGTTCCGCCTGCTGAACATCTCGGAGGACGAGGCGCGAGTGAAATTCGGGTTCCTGCTGGACGCGCTGCGCTACGGCGCTCCGCCTCACGGCGGCATCGCCCTGGGGTTGGACCGCGTTGTGATGCTGCTGCTCGGGCTGGACTCGATCCGTGACGCGATCGCGTTTCCCAAGACGCAGCGTGCGATCTGTCCGATGACCGATGCTCCCGGGCCGGTAAGCAATCGGCAGCTCGAGGAACTGGGTATCGACCTTCGGCCACAGGTAAAGGCGAAGGGGCAGCCCTAGGTTGACGGCGAAGGGCCGACGAGGCGATCGGCTCGGTCTGCGAACAGGCCGGTGGCCACGCGTGTCTGGCGACCAACCGCGGCAGGGTCAGCTACCGTAACGCTGCACTTCGTCGAAGAAGGCGGCTACGTTTTCCCAGGACGTGCAGCTCATCAGGTCGTAGGCGGGGGCGAGGATCAAGCCGCCGCCGTCGGCAAGCTGGTCGATGCGACGGCGGACCTCGGCGCGAACCTGCTCGTCGGTGCCGTGATGGAACAGCCAGGCCGTGCCCGCACAACCCACGAGCGTGAGCTGCCGGCCAAAATGCTGCTTGATCCACGCGGGGTCCATGCAATCGGGCTGGACGGGCTCGACCGCATCGACGCCGATCGCCACCAGATGCTCCAGCAGACCGGTGAAATTGCCGTCGCTGTGGAAGCAGACGTGAATGTCCGGCTTTACCGCACGGGCGGCCGCCACCACGCGCCGATAGCGTGGGGCAAAGATTCGCTGCCACATGGCCGGTGAGACCAGCAAACGCGTCGGCTCGCCAAAGTCGTCGCCGAAGTACAGCACGTCCGCGTCGGCGGCAGCGATCATTTGGGCGTGATGGCACACCAGGTCGGTCAGCCGATCCACCAGCCACATGCTTACGGCACTGCCGTCGGCCAGGTCGCACATGAACGCGTCGAAACCCCGCAGACGCCAAGCCGCTTCAAAGATCACGCCCCCCAATCGAGGCGGCACGGCAAAGACCGGCAGGCCGCGGCGCTGATGGGCCTGCACGTCTCGCCGCAAGTGTCCAAAGGCCGCGTCGCCGCCAAAATCGGGAAACGCAAATGCCTCCACATCGTCGATCGAAGCAGCGTGGCGCAGCGGGCTGGGCTTTTCCGACCCGTGTGGCGAACGCTCGGGCCTGTAGCCCCAGGCGTGGTATCGTCGCAGTTGCGCCAGGTCGCCCACGAACACATCATCCGGTAGTGACCGGAGGTACTCTTCGAATTGTCGGCCGGCCACGGTGGGTTCGGCGTGCACGACGCGCACATCGGCGTGCAGCAGGTCGCGTGCCTTCGCCAGATCGATCGATCGACCGTCGGGATGCAGCAATTCCGCCCAGAACAGCGACGTGGGAACGCGGTCCGGCTGCTCGTGTCGCAGGGCGGCCAGAACTCGTTGACGAGCGTTCATTGGCAGGGCACCCAAAAATGGTCCGTCCGATGTTTGCCGAACTCCGGAACCGCAAGGCATCGTAGTGTGTGACGGCAGCAAGTGTCCAGGCGTGCAGCCTGCCCACTCGCCCTCCGGGCTTGACGGACTGGCATGCCGGGACAGAATGCTCGAATGCTCGGCGAACTGACGATGGACTGGTGGTTTGTGGCCTCGGCGATCGGGGCGATGGGGATTGCGTCGTTTGTGCAAGGCTTTACCGGGTTCGGAGGCGGCATCGTCGCTGTTTCGCTGTTGAGTCTGCTGTACACCGTGTTGGAGGCGACGGCGCTGACCAACGTCTGCGCGGTGGCACTGACCTGCGGGATTCTCTGGCAACTGCGGAGGCACGTGGCCTGGCGGATGGTGTGGCCGCTACTCGCGGGGCAGGCCTGCACGATCCCGCTGGGGGTATGGTTTCTGTCGTCGGCGGACGACGGGTTGGCCCGCCGAGTGATGGGGCTGTTGGTTATAGGATTTGCCGCGCTGTCGCTGCTGGCGCGGAATCGCAGGCTGGGCGGACCGCTGCGTCCCGCGCCGGCGGTCGGCGTGGGTGCGACCTCCGGGTTGATGAACGGGGCGTTCTGCATGGGCGGCCCGCCATTGATTGCCTATATCTACAGCCGCGATATGGCGCGCGACGCCCTGAAGGCGACGATCCAAGTTTGCTTTGTGTTCAATTCGGTGTATCGGCTCGCGGTCGCGGGTGGTGTGGGCCACATTACGGTTCCCACGCTCGTCAGCGCGGCGTTTGTGTTGCCGGCTATCTTTATCGCGTCCGGGGCGGGGATGGCATTGTCGCGACGGGTCCGCACCGAGCCGTTCCGCCGGATGGCGTGGGTGGTGTTTGCGGTGCTCGGCGCGCTGCTATGCATTCGCTGAGCGCCGCTAGCGGGGTCGGCAGGGCGCGGCTAGAATCGCGCCGACGTTCGACGGATAGACGCTCCTCTTGCCGGAGGCACTGTAACCATGGCTATGACGAACATGAATGCGGATGCGGCCTGCCCGCCGCGCTGGGCGGAACACGGTCTGTTCCGGGAGACCGGACGATACGAAGGACCCGCCGAGACGGCCAAGATGCTGCTCTCGGGCCGGTGGGACTTCACGCCGCTGCGGCTGTGGGAGAAGACCAACGCGTACAACGACGAGCTGCTCGCCTACGTCAAGGAGCACCACATCACGATTCTGCGGCTGGTGTGGTCGCCCGGCTTCTCGCATCACGCCGATCAGGTGCAGTGGGACATTATGCGTGAGTACATTCGCAAGGCCCACCGCAAAGGCATCAAAATCGTCGCCTATCTGAGCCTGACCAATTCGTTTTGGCAGGAAATGTTCGAGGCCGAGCCGCAAGCCCGCCAGTGGCGACAGATCCACCACGACGGCGGCAACGTGCCGTACATGGCTGCCACGTATCACGGCGAGGTCAGTCGCGTCCTGCTGTGCGTCAACAACCCAGGCTGGCGCGACTACTTCAAGCAGAAAGTGTGCGCCGCACTGGAAGCGGGAGCCGATGGTCTGTTCTTCGACAATCTGTTCTCCAAGTGTTATTGCCCCATCTGTCGCGAAGGGTTTGCCCAGTACACGCGCGAGGTCTACGGGCAAGCGTATGACATGCCCGTCCCGGACGCGATCACGCAGGACGATCTGCAAAAGCGGACGGGCATCGAGGTGATCGCCGACAGCGACCGCAACGTCGCGGGCGAGCGCCCGTTTCTGCATCAGGCCCGCAGCGACTACTGGAATCGCAGCACGACCGATTTTCTGCGCGAACTGTGGGAGATGGCGCGGCAGATCAAGCCCGATGTGCTGTTCGGCCACAACGCCCACGAGCGATGGCCGATGAACCAGGTGGGCAACTACAAACTCAGCGAGGATGACAAGCCGTGCAGCTATGATCCCAGCAGCGGTGCGATCTGGACGAACTTCGGCCTGTGGAAGTACCTGCTGGAAGACGGCGGCCGGCACAAGCCGTTTCTCAACGGCGTGAAGTCGAAGGCGGAATGGGCCGAGATGAACGCCTGCGGCGGCGACGCTATCGGCGTGGTCGACCCGGCCTACCACGCGTTCCACAAGCGCTTCGGCCGACAGATCTACCACAAGACGCAGCCGCTGGGGCGCGTGGGTGTGGTGCTGCGGGGGCTGTCGCCGGTGGCCGACCGAGCACCGTTCTTTTCGCACCTTGCGCGGCACAACGTGCAGTTCGACATCGTGATCTACGAGCAAATCGATCAATACAAGCTGTCGCTGTACGACCTGCTGGTCCTGTTCGACCTGCGGGCCATGGGCAGCGACACAGCCGATCGGCTTGGCGACTATGTGCGCCGCGGCGGCAACCTGATCGCCACCGGACCGACGGGGATCGCCAAGCACAACTGGCAGCCGCGCGAGGCGAGCTGTCTGGCCGACGTGCTGGGTATTGACGGCGAGGCACCTGCCGCCGGGCACATCGAGCACAACTTCGGCAAAGGTCACGTCGTGTTCTACCCCGAATCGATCGGCGACAAGCTCAAGGACGGTCAGATCGACGAGAATCGGCGCCAGTTTATCGAAGACGTCCGCCGTTTGCAGGGCACGCCGGTTATCGAAGTCGACGCACCGGACGGGGTGTTGGCCAGCGTGATGGGCAGAGGCCGCAGCAAGATCGTCGTTCACCTGATCAACTACCGGCCCGAGCCCGTAGGGTCGATCCAGGTGAGACTGCCCGGCTGCTCATTCAGCCAGGTGACGCTGCTGAGCCCCGACCAGCCCGAACCCACACTCGACCGCGTCGACGCCCGACCCGACGGACTGAGCTTTGCGGTCGAAGGTCTCAACGTGTACACCGTCGCGGCGGCAAGCCGTTCCTGACGTGCCGCCTGCCTGCCTGACAAGGACGGCGGAAACACCGATCCGGAACAGCATGCACAGGGCAGATTCGGTAGAGTGCGGTTTCTTCCGACGCCAAGGCGCGGCGTTGGAGGGGCGAATTGGCAACCTGTCTGCCCTGTGGGATCGCCACCATGGTGGCGTGCAGACCATTTTCGCCGGGGACAAGAATCCCGACCGCATCCGCATCGCGGCGCGGGTGCGGCTGGTCAAAGACGAAACATCTCTGCTGCTGTTGCAGGAGAGCGATCCAGACCCGCGATTGATCATTTGTGAACAGGGACCTGAGCGCATCGCCCTGCGGGTAATGTACTCACTGCTCGACGAAGCCGGCACATACCACGGCGACGGACTGAGCGAGACGATTCTGTGGTCCAACGGCGAGCTGCGGCTGGTTTTCGCCATTCGGCTTGTGGATGCCGTTGCGCACGACCGCGTCACGGACGCATGGATGGAGACGGACGTCGCGTCCGACGCGCGCGAGGTACTGGTTGGCACCCGTGACAAGAAGCAACTGACCCAAGAGGATCTAACCGCAAGGCGAGACTATCGGTTCGCGACGCAATTGCCCGGGCGGCACGTGTCGGTGCTCACACGCGCCGGGTCGATCGCCTTTGCCTGGTACAGCCGTGACGGGGCCGACGCCGACACACTCGGCGGGGTGGGTGTGTGGCATGGACCAAGCAACCGCGCGCCCTACTACGACACCTGGGGCCATCTGTATTCTCAATGGCAGGGCCAGCCCGGGTGGGCGGCACACCCGAGCGGACGGCTGGTGCTGGGGCGAACCGACCGAGGAGTTTGCCTTGGGTGGCACTGGCTGCACGGAGCCCGGAGGACCTGCGGCGCCAACTTCGGCCTGAAGGCGATGATCGGTCTGTCCTTCGCGCGCAACGCCGACGAGACGGCTCGACGCGTTCGGGCGTTCCACAAGCCGCTCGTGCCCAAAGTCGAGGGCGGCGAGTTCCGCTGCCTGGACGTGATCGAGAACGCTCTGCTCTACAGGAAGAAGGCCGACACGCTGCACCTGACGTTTCCGCGCGACTCATTGCGGCGCACGGTGCACGTGCGAGTATTCGGGCTATCGTGTCGCCGAGGAGTCGAGCTGGAAGTCGACGGACGATCCACCGTTGGGCACGTTCTATCGCTTGCCGGTCAAACCGACGATCCGTACGGGCCGAATCTGGCCAGGCCGGGCGATCGCTTCGTGCCCATCATCGGCGAGCCGGGCAAAGGACCCTTCGAAACCGTCTTCTCGGTGCCGCTATCTGCCCGACGACAGACGCGTGTGATCCTCCGGGAGACTGCCGGGCTCAGCATGGCCTACGCCAAATGGGACGACCGGCAGGTCTACGTCATCCGTGCCGGCGACGCGACCGTCGATCCCGTGGGCTTGCTCTCCACACGAACCTTGTGCCTGCACGATCTGCGCAAGACGTCGAGCCACGAACCCGCGCTGGTCCGCGTACCGCTCTATTGGTACCCGACCAACGTGCAAACTCGCGGCCATTGCCTCAACGAAATCGAGCAGTTCAGGCTTGAGGCGAACGGCCCGGACGCGCTGTGCTTTCGCCTGGTGTCGACTAACCCGAACCGCCGGGCACGATCAACGAGTGTGGTCGAAATCGCTCGACCCCACTCTGCACCCGTGGTTCGGGTCGACACGCGGCTGGACGTGCTCGATCAATGGGATTTGGATCAGATCCAATACCTCAACAGCTTTCCCAGCGGGTCGTGGCAACCGGGACAGTGGCCCGACAGTTGGGTGGTGGTGATGACGGCCGACGGCCGCGTTATGCAACAGTTCTTCAAGGAGCCGCGGTCGAGGCAGCGTCTGGGCAGCCGAATCCAGACGTGGCGCAACACTCTCTTCTTTGCCCAGGGATCAGCCGACCGCGGGAACATCTTCATCCTGGTGAAAAACGCCAAGCCGGCGCGTCAGACGCACGGCTACATGCTCTGCCCCGTCTGGCTGGACTCGCACTTCTCGATAGAGGGTCTCAAGCCGCCTGTACGGGCAGGCCGATCGTTCGAGGTGAGCTACACGATCGGCATTGCGGGCGACAGCGGCCTGTCACGCACCGAGGCCGTCGAGATCGGACGGCGCTCGCTGGCTGCCGGCAAGTTGGACCTTACCTAACCACGCAAGACGAAGCCTGCGGCGTCGGTCACACCTCGGTGACGTAGACGGCGGGGAAACCATCCCGATCGCTGGAGAAAACCACCCGCTTGCTGTCGGGACTGAAGCACGGGTGAGGGTGGACCTCCTGGGTGTTGACCGCGCCCGTTCGAGGATCGACGTACGGCTGCATGCTGGAACCGTGTCGGCAGAGGATCGACTCGCGCCGGCTCGCCACGTCGACCAGGTAGATGGCATCCGACAGCCTGGCCTCGCCATCGCCCACGATCAAGCTGTTGTCGGCGTTGGAGATGAAGTGGCTGTAGGACGAGATCGGCATGAGGATCTCTTCGGCGAGCGTATCCGGGTCGAGCAGTCGAATCGTCGCGTCGATGCCGTACTTCTGGGGGAAGTAGATAAAGGCCGCCCGCGACGAGTCGGCCAGCCAGTACTCGTGGCCCCAAAGCTCGCCCGTGCCCTCGCCGATCGGTCGCGCCGGATCGCGTTTGCGACCCTCCCTCAGGTTCGAACCGTCGGGATCGATGAACCAGATGCGCGAGGCCACATCCTGCCACGGGCCCTCGTGGCAGAACATGATCGTTCGGCCGTTGGGACGATAGTTGGGATGACCCAACCAGCAGCGGTCCTCGTGGATGACGCGCGAGGCCGAAGTTTTCACGTCCAACTCGACCAGCCGGCAGCGGGGTCGCGCCTGGAACTGCTTGGGAAACGCATCCCAGCCCTCTTTGGCCACGACGACGTCGTCGGCGTGCATCTCCATCATGACCACGCGAGCGTGGTCGGTTGTGGGTCCGTAGTAGACCGACCGGCCGGTCCACGGCTCGGGCTGGGTGTAGACCGCTCGCTCCTGGAGGTCGGCCAAGTTGCGAACCCGCAACTGGCAGCCGGCGACGTACATAAGGTGCTGGCCATCATGGACGAGTTCGCCGAACCCGGAGGAGAGGTCCTCACACTCGCTGAGGCACAGGGCATGACCGGTTTCGACGTCAACCAGGTAGTGCCGATAGATCTCATCCTGTAGGTTTGACGAGACGAGCAGCCGCTGCGAATCGGGCATCCACATGCGAAGGTAGAAGTATTGATGGTGTGTGCGGCAGTCGCCCCAGCCGAGCCGGCGAACCGGTCGCCCGGTCAGCTCATCGTCGTACGTGTGTACGGGAAACGTACATTCCTGCCCAACCTGCATGGCTGCTCCATCCTTTCTGCGCACCAGCACAACCGGCGCGGCACGTGGGAACCTGCCATACTAAGTTGTGGTTGAGAATGCAACCGCCAGAGAGCCCCCCAGCGCAAACAAGTCGCCGGTGCACGACGCGGGAGTTACAGGCGGACAGGAAAGACTACAGGGGATCGAGAGCGTTCGCTTACCCTGCGCCCTCAGCCGGGGCAACTATGTCCCCGGCTCGGTGACGAACGACCAGACAGCGCCTCGGGTAGTACCGGCCGAGTTCTTCGAGTCGACTCGCCAGAAGTACTCGGTGCCGGGGCTCAACTCGCCCGGGTCGACGCTTGTGCCGTCCTGATTGGACGCAATGCGATCTTCCTGACGCAGGTCCGAATCGGAGCCGAAGTAGACGTCGAAGCTGGTCGCCCCACCCCCGCTGGACCATCGCAACAGCGTGTCGACCGACACATCGGTGGCCAAGTTGACCGGACTCGGATCGGTCGCCTGGCGAGGCAGCACGTCGCCCCCGATGTTCGCCAGAAAATCGCGCAACAGCGGGTCGAGGACCTCGTTGAAGAAGATGTCAATGGCCGTCAGCAGAAGTGACTTGCCGATGCCGCCGCCGGCCTCTTCCTGCCCGGTCAGCAAGCCCAGCAGGCCCTCCGCCGACGTTGCGCCCACCAGCAGATCCAGCAGATCCGGCTCCACCGGCTCTGCGGCATCCGCCAGCGCCCCGGGATTGCTGTACAGGGCGATCCCTCGCTGCACCCAGATGCCCGGGCGACGGGCCCCGACGGCGCCGCCCTGGGTGTTGTTAGTCGCGTTGTTCAACAGAAAAGCGTTTTCAGCCCCGGCAGCGCTCCCGCCATCGGTCTGGGCCACCACACCCGAGACCGCCGCCAAGCTCAGTGCTGCTACGGCCGCCGCCAACATCCACCCGTTCTGCCGCATCACACATCCTCTCGGATTCACCAGGGCCTGCACCATGTGCATGATTATACCCTATATCGGCCTGCCGGGTGCGTTCACTCGCCAATCAAGTCGGGCAATGGCCCATCCAGCGACGGCTCGGCCAGACGCCCGGTTTTATTCGGCCTGGGTGCCCGAGCCTTCCTCCGGCTGCGGTTCGGGTTGCGATGGGTCGCCCTGCTGCGGGTCGTTCTCCGGCGATTCGGATTGGCCGGCCGAGTTCTCGTGCGGTTCGAGCTGATCCTGCGCGATGCGAGCCACCGCCACCAGCTTATCGCCCTGCTCCAGGCGGATGAGCCGCACCCCCTGCGTCGCGCGACCGATAACTCGCGTGTTCGCAATCGCCGTCCGCAGCATCATGCCCTTGGCGGTGATCATCATCAACTCGTCCTCATCGGTGACGCTCTTGACGGCGACGACCTTACCGTTTCGCTCCGTGGTGCGGATATTGATGACGCCCTTGCCCCCGCGACTTTGCAGGCGATATTCATCCCGTGCCGTTCGCTTGCCGTACCCGTTCTCGCACACCGTCAAAAGGTTCTGCGAGGCGTTGACGATCGCCATATCGACCACTTCATCGTCACGCGCCAGGGCGATGCCTTTGACGCCGCGAGCGGTCCGCCCCATCGCCCGGACGCCCTCCTCGCGAAAGCGGATCGACAGACCGCTGCGCGTACCCAGGATGATCTCGTCCTGCCCGCCGGTCACTGCACAGCCGATCAAAGAGTCGGCCGCGTCGAGATTGACCGCGATGATGCCGCTGGGCCGCGGATGACTGAACGCGCCCAGCGGAGTCTTCTTGATCACGCCGCGAGCAGTAGCCATCACCACAAAGCGCTCCTCAAACTCCCTTACCACCAGGACGCTTGTAGATTTCTCCTGCGGCTGCATGCTCAGCAGATTCGCCAACGAACGCCCCCGGCTCGTCCTGGCCATGGACGGGATGTCATAGACTCTCAGCCAATAGACCCGCCCGCGGTTCGTGAAGAAGAGCAGATAGTCATGGGTGCTCACCACGAACAGGTTCTGGAGGAAATCGCCCTGCCGGTTGTCGCCGCCGATGACGCCGCGCCCGCCGCGCCCCTGGCGCCGGTAGTTCTCGACGGGCGTCCGCTTGACGTAGCCCTCGTGTGAGATCGTGACGACGGCCGTCTCCTCGGCGATCAACTGATCCAGCCGGAATTCCTTGACCTCTCCCATGATCTGGGTACGCCGCTCGTCGCCGTATGTCTCCTTCAGCTCGTACATATCCTCGCGGATGATGTCCAGCACGAGCGACTCATCGCGGAGAATCGCCTCGTATCCTTCGATCTCCTCGCACAGCTTGACGTACTCACCGACGAGCTTGTCGATCTCCAGTCCGGTCAGCCGCTGCAACTGCATGATCAGGATCGCGTCCGCCTGCGCGGCCGTCAGGAACTGATCCTCGTCGATACAGCGGGCGGCAAAGGCCTCGGGCAGAGCCTTTCTCAGAGCGGTCTGCTCGGTGAGTCGCAAAGGCTTCTCCATCAACGTGACCTTGGCCGCTGCCGGATCGGGCGACTTCCTGATCAACTCGATGATCTCGTCGATCTGCCCGACCGCCAGGATCAATCCCTCGAGAATGTGGGCCCGTTGACGAGCGCGACGCAGCAGGAACTGCGTTCGCCGCCGAATGACCTCCTTGCGGTGGTCGACGAATGCCTCCACCAACTGCTTGAGGCTCAGCGTACGGGGCTGCCGGCCCATCAGTGCGATGTTGATGACGCTGACGGTGCTTTGAAGGGGCGTGTATTTGTAGAGCTGGTTGATGGCGACCTGCGGATTGGCCTCCTTGCGCAATTCGACGACGAGACGAATAGGATGCTTTCTGTCCGACTCATCGCGAATATCCGCCACATCCGCCAGGCGTCCGTCCTTCACGGCTTGGGCCGCCCGCTCGGTGACCGTGCTCTTGAGGATTTGATAGGGGATTTCGTCCACGACGATCTGCACCCGTCCGCCGCGCTTCTCCTCTGTGTGCAGCCTGGCCCGCAGCGTCAACTGCCCACGTCCCGTGTGGTAGGCCTGACGAATCGCTTCGCGCCCGCAGATCAATCCACCCGTCGGGAAGTCCGGACCGGGCAGCACTGTCATCAACTCGTCCACCGTAACGTCCGGGTTGTCCAGCAGAGCAACCACCGCATCGCATACCTCCGAGAGGTTATGCGGCGGCATGTTGGTGGCCATCGATACCGCGATTCCGGTACTCCCGTTGACCAGCAGGTTGGGGAACTTGCCGGGCAGGACCAGCGGCTCGGTCCGCGTCTCATCGTAGTTGGGGTCGAAGTCGACCGTCCCGAGGTTGAGATCGGCCAGCAGATCCATGGCCGGCGAGGTCATTCGCGCTTCGGTGTAACGCATCGCCGCGGGCGGGTCGCCGTCGATCGTGCCGAAGTTGCCCTGCCCGTCGATCAGCGGATAGCGCATCACCCACGGCTGCGCCATCCGCACCAGCGTGGGGTAAATCACCTGCTCGCCGTGCGGGTGGTAATTGCCTGATGTGTCGCCCGCAATCTTCGCGCACTTGCGCTGTTTGCTGCGCGGACCCAAGCGAAGATCGTTCATCGCCACCAGAATCCGCCGTTGCGAAGGCTTCAGACCGTCGCGCACATCCGGCAGAGCCCGGTCCATCAACGTGCTCATCGCGTAGATCAGGTAGGAGTCCTGCATCTCCGTCGTGATGCGGACATCGCGAATCTGTCCCGGTTCGGTCGCCATTGAAGCTCCTATCTACACCTTACAGAACCGACACTACAGACCCGTATTATACCGCGCGTTGAGCAAACGGCGAGTCACCTGGCGGCTTCGCCTCAACCGTAGCGACCGGCCCGCCTGCGCAGCACGTGCGATGGGCGAGCGAAGCCCATACAAGCCGTTTCCGGGACCCCCCGCCGGGTCCCCACAACCCGTCACAAGCCGGCCAGCAGCCGCACATGGGCGCTGACACACCGCCCCAGCACGCCCGGGTCGTACCCGCCCTCCAGCACGCTGACCAAACGGCCATGACAGCACTTCTCGGCCAGACGCATCAGCACCGTCAGCATCCAATCGAAGCTCTCATCGTTCAGCTCGATGCGAGCCAGAGGATCGGCTTGATGAGCGTCGAAGCCCGCCGAGATCAGCACGAACTGCGGCCCGAAGCGCTCCGCCGCGGGCAGCAGTCGTTGCTCGAAAGCCTGCCGGTACTGCCGATCGCCCGAGCCGGGAAGCATGGGAATGTTGACCGTGGCACCCACGCCAGCATCCGTGCCGTCCTCGCTGTCCCATCCCGTACCGGGATAGTTCCACGCCGGATGCTCGTGGAGCGAGCAGTACAGCACGTCCGGATCGTCCTCAAAGACGTGCTGCGTGCCGTTGCCGTGGTGGACGTCCCAGTCAACGATCAGCACGCGCTTCAGCCCCCAACGCTGCTGCAAATACCGCGCGGCAATCGCCACGTTGTTGAGCAGGCAGAACCCCAGCGACCGGTCGCGTTCGGCATGATGCCCGGGCGGACGGACGGCACAGAAAGCTCGCACAACTTGCCCCTGCATCACCGCGTCGCCGGCTGCCAGGACCCCGCCGACCGCCAGCAGGGCCACGTCGAAACTGGCCGGGCAGACCACACAGTCAGGCACGTCCATGTACGCCTGGCCGTCGCGACAGGCCCGGGCCAGCCGCTCCAAGTGCGGCGCCGAATGGACCAGGCACACCTCCTCGGGTGTGGCCGGCCGTGGCTGGATGTGTTGGACCCGATCAAGCAAGCCGGCCTGGTCAAGAGCCGACATGATCGCCTCGAGCCGGTCCGGACTCTCACAGTGGTCGCACCCGGTGTCGTGTGCGAGATAGCGAGGATCGTACACCAGTCCGGCTTGAGCTGTCACGACGAGATTATACGTCAATTCGGGCTCTATCCACTGCCTTGGGCCTTGAGTGCAGAACGGCCGACCGGCGCAAAAAAAAGCCCCCGCCGAGTGAGTGTCTGCACCGGCGGGAGCCATCGCCTCCGCGTGTTCCGACGTTAGACGGCTTTCACCGAAGTCGCCTTCAGGCCCTTGGCACCGCTTTCGACCTCGAACTCCACCGGTTGTCCCTCCTGGAGCGAGCGATACCCATCCATCTCGATGACGCTATGGTGGACGAAGACATCTTCACCCCCGTCGTCGGACTGGATGAAACCGAAGCCCTTCTGGTCGTTAAACCACTTGATCTTACCTGTAGCCATTACGACATCTCCTGCACGGCATAGAAAACCGACTGCTCCCCACGGCCGACGTGCAACTCAAATGCCTATGCCCGGGCGATTTGAAGACATGGCCGAGGCTTCAACCGCCACGTATTACACCGAATCACCACTGTATCTGTCAAGGGAAATCCACTACATATATCCCACCCGCCACAGCAAGCAAATGCTCGCAAACGTATGTGGCAAAACGGTTTACGGCACCAAGAGGGCTGTCGGCCGATCCGCGGGACCCATCCCCAAATAATCGATTCGCCCGTCTCTTGCTCCGCGAAGCCGCAATGGACGCCTCCTGCCGCCCAGCGGCCGAGCCCTTGATCCGGACGGTGGAACCCACCACACTGGTAGCCGCGCTTCCCTGGCTGCGCGCGGGCGCCGCCATCGGTTCGGTAAACCTGCCTTTTGTGAGGAGCTGTCTATGTTCGCGTTGCCGTTCTCCGCAAAGTCCGGCTCAGCCGGGCAGCCGGCCGGCTCGGTGAGCCCGCGTCGCTTCGCGCCGTGGGGTGTACAGGGCGCGCTGCTGGGCGTGTTTGGATCGCTACACTTGCTGCTGGCAGCCGAGGCCGGTGCCTGGCAGTTGCAGGCGGTCCCCGAGTTCTACCGGCCAGACCCGTTCGGCGGACTGGTGGCCGTCGACCAGGTGCCGGGCAAACCCGTCGCGGACCTGCTGGCCGGACCCGACGGCACGGTCACATTGACCAGCCCGCGAAACGCCTACGTCGCCTGCCATCTGGTGGTTTCGGACTCTGCCGGCGGGCGGTTCGAAGTGGCTGTCGAAGCCCCGCCCGGGGTGGAGGTGGACCTGTTCCGTGAGTGGTTCCACCGCAACAGCGAGGACGGCAAGTACTACCCCGATGCATTGATCCCGATCGGCAAGGGCGAGGTGCTTGCCCTGCCCGACCCCCAGATGAAGGTCGAGGGCCAGAAGGCCGCCGCGATCTGGATCGACGTGTGGGTCTCCGCCAAAGCGGCGCCCGGATCGAGCCAGCTTCGATTGGAGTTGAGCGCCGGAGGCGCGCCGGTCGTGCTGCCGATCAAACTCAACATCCTGGAAGCGGTCCTGCCCGACAAAGACGCCATCACCGCCGACCACAACTGCTACGGGATCGGATGGGTCAGCGCGTTCTTCCCCGAGCGTGCCAAGAGCGTCACATCCGAAGGACGCGACTTCGCCGGCAGCAACGAGTTCTTCAAGGCCATCCACGAAGCGCACCGATTCTACTACGAGCATCGCGGGGCGTTCCATCAACTGGGAACCAGTCATACCGGTTCGGCCAGCGAGTACTTCGCTCCGGAGCTGACCGGCGCGGGCCGGACGAAGCGCGTCAAGAGCTGGGAGGTTTTCGACCGGCACTTCGGGCCCTTGTTGGACGGGTCGGCGATGGCGGGCGCACGCCGAGCACCTCGACCGATCGACAGCGTGTATCTGACGATTACACCGGATTGGCCGGCGTCTTACCTCTGGTGGGGCCAGAGGGGATACGAGACCGAGTTTGTCCGCGTGGTCTCCCAGATGGAGCAGCACTTCCGCCAGAAGGGCTGGACGCACACCGACTTCGAAATGTTCTTCAACCACAAAAAACGCTACCGCAGCTTCTGCTGGGACGGCGACGAGACGCGGTTCGAAAAGGACAACATATTCTTCAGGGAGTTCGGGCGACTGCTGCATAGGGCCGTGCCGCCGGACAGCCCGGTGCGATTCGTGTTCCGCCACGATGCGTCCTGGCTGATGTGGAACCAGTTCCACGAACTGGCCGGGCTGGTCGACTTCTGGGTATGCGGCAGCGGCACCTTCGCTTTCTATCCCGAGGCACCCGCCCTGCTGAAGGCACGCGGCGACAAGGTGTGGGTCTACGGCAGCGCCGCCAGCGCGTTCGAAACCACCGCGTCCATCCTCGATCTGCCCCTAAAGACCTGGATGTTCGGCATCGACGGATACATCCTCTGGCTGGTAACCAACCCCGGCAGCGATCCCTGGTTCGGGTTCGAGGGCGGCAAAACCTGCATGATGTTCCCGGGCGAGCGGTTCGGTATCGACGGGCCCATACCCAGTCTGCGTCTGAAGATTCAGCGCAACTTCCTTCAGGACCTGGCGCTGCTCGACGTGGTGGCCGCCAAGAAGGGCGAAAACGGCAAGCAGCTCGTCCGAACCAAGGTGGCATCACTGGCGGGCGGCCTGAAGCCCGCCGACTGGTGGAACCCCGACGCGCCGGTCAAGAAACTGCCACCCTATGAATGGAGCAACTCGATGCTGCGGGAAGCAGCCAAGAAACCCATCCACGAGCGCCAGAAGCTGGACGGGCGATGGTGGCTGGCTGTACGCGAGTATGCCCTCAAAACGGTGCAGGAGGTGAGCCAATGAGACGCTCGGCACTAATCGCAATCGTAATGGCCGGGAGTGTAGGACTGTTTCTGGTGGCTCGCGGCGAGCGGACCCAGCCGGCCGCCACAACCCAGCCCAAGCCGGTCAAGACCGTCGAGTCGCAGCTCGACGAGCTGGGGCGCATCGGCCCTGGTCGACGGCGAGCTGGCCAGCAACATCGTCACCGACCGCGCCGCCAAGCTGATGTTCCGCAAGGACCCGAACGATCCGTACGCCGGCCCGGACAACTACGACGTCAACTTCGAGCCGTTCATGCAGACCAAGAAACTGCTGATCCGGCTTGAAGGTCTGGTGGACTTCCCGGTGAACTGCAACCTCTGGGTGCGCTGCAAGGGCCGGCCCGATCTGGTGCATATGGTCATCCGGCAGAACCCGGGTTGGAGCCACTTCTATACCTGGGCGATGCAGGCTACCGAGCCCACGCCGGAGATGGCCCGCGTGCTGGCCAAGGGCGAGCGCGTGTTCGTACGGGCCAAGCCTCCACGCGACGAGATTGTGGTACTCGCCCCGGTCCGCGACAGCCTGGCCGACGTGGTCGGCTTCGTGGAAGTCGTGACAAGGCAGAGGGCGCTGGCCGCCGCAGGCCGATAGAGTCGTTCTCGGCCGCGGCCAGACCGACCCGGAAACCTGCTGTCCGAACCACGGCAGGAGGCTTTCAGACGCTTTGGCACAGCATGTCCGCGCCAAGTCCGATAGGCGTCGCCGAAGCCTTGCGTACGTACGAGCATGGTGGCCGCTTGGCACCATCCTCATCCTTGCAGCGCTGATCCGCGGGTCGTACCTGACCGAAATCGCCCGATCACCCGGGTTTGGCTTCCACACCGTTGACGCCCGCTTCCACGATTACTGGGCCCGCGGTCTGATCACCGGCGATTGGACCCCACCACCGCAGTACCGCGACCCGCTGCTCCAGCAGCGGCCATACCTTCGCCCACCTGGGTACCCCTATTTCCTGGCAGCCGTCTACCGCGTCGCCGGTACGAGCCCATACGCCCCGACCATCGCGCAGATGATGCTCGGCCTGGCCAGTTGCCTGCTGGGGTACCTGCTGGCGAGACGCTGGTTCGGCCAGGGCGTCGGCTTGGTGTTCGCGCTATTGATGGGCACATACTGGAGCTTCATCTACTACGAGACCAAGCTGCACGCAGCCGCCCTACTGATCTTTCTGGCAATGGCGCTTCTCAATGTGCTTGCCCTGTGGGCAGAGCGGATCACGATCCGGCGGGCAATGGCCGCAGGCGTACTGGTAGGCCTTTTTGCGCTGGTGCGTCCGACGATATTGCCGTTTGCCGTCATCGCCCTGCTCTGGGGCTTGTGGCTCGCGCGGCGGCAGGGGCAGGTGAGGACCTCGGTGCTTCCCACCATTGTCTACGTGGCAGCCATCGCGATGACGATCGCACCGGCTACCGTCCGCAACTACCTGGTGGCGCGGGATTTCGTGCTCGTTTCCTCCAACGGCGGGATCAACCTGTACATAGGCAACAACCCGGCAGCCAGGGGACACTTCACCGATAACTTCACCGAGATGCGGAATATCAACACGTGCTTCGACCTGCCGATTCTTGCCAGCCGGGTCGAGCAGCAAGCGGGTCGTCCGTTGCGCGACTCGCAGGTTTCCCACTACTTCGCCGGCAAGGCCGTTGCCTATATGCGACAGCATCCGCTGCGAACGGTGGCGCTGCTTTCTCGCAAGCTGCTGCTGTTCTGGGGCCCGAAGGAGATTTCGCTCAGCGAGATGCCCCACTTCGACCGCTCGCAGTCGCGCGTCCTGACGCCGCTGCCGAACAACTTCGCCATGGTGATGGCGTTGGCAATAATCGGACTGGTGTTGCTGGGTCTGCATCTCAGACCAACGACCTCAACAGGTAAGAGCGACACGCCGGCTAAGACGATCATCCTCGAACAACAGACGCAGGTCGGTGTGCTGGTCTTGCTGTTTCTGGTCTGCTACTCCGGCGCGTTCTTGCCCTTCTTCGTAACCGCGCTGTATCGCCAGCCGGTCATACCGCTTCTGCTACTGCTGGGCGCGTTTGCCTTGTATCGGGTGGGGTGTCTCGTGTGGACACGCCGCTATGCGTTGGCGGGCGCCGTCGTGGCCGGCGGGTGCGCCGCGTTCGCCGTTTGCTCGATCAATTTCGCGGGCTATGAGCCCGACGAGGCGGAATGGCACTACAGGCGCGCGCTGGCGTTGGAACAGGCGGGCAGGACCAACAAAGCCGTCGCTGAGTACCAAGCGGCGATCGGCCTCAAGCCCCATCATGTCTCAGCCCACCACAACCTGGGCGTAATCTGCGCCAGGCAAGACAAACTCGATCTGGCCGTCGCTCACTACCGCCGCGCGCTGGAGGCCGACCCCGAGGCGCCCGACGTGCACAACGACCTCGGCATCGCGCTACAGCGCAGCGGCCGGCGCGACCAGGCCATGCAGCACTATCGCGAGGCCCTACGGATCGACCCCGACTACGCCGACGCACACGTCAATCTGGGTCAGCTTCTCGTTGAACAGGGGCAAAACGTCGAAGGGATCGACCATTTCCACAAAGCGCTCGCGCTTAATCCCCGCCATCGAGAAGCCCATCACAACCTGGGCCTGGCCCTGGCCAGACAGAACGACTTTGCCGGCGCGGCTGAGCAATTCCGGCAGGTCACCCAGATCGACCCGAATTGGCCGGTCGGCTGGCGGTTTCTGGGCAACGCCCTACTCGGTGGGGGACGGGCGGAAGAGGCGGTCGAGCCATACCGCAGGGCGCTGGCGATACGCCCCGACTACGCCGAAGCCCACGACAACCTCGCCGTTGCGCTCGCTACACTCGGGCAAACGGACGAGGCCATGTTCCATTTCTCCGAGGCAGTGCGCCTGCGACCCGACTTTGAGAGCGCCCGCCAGCGTCTGGAGGCGTTGCGCAGCACGTTGAGGAAGCCGCAAAGCCGTTTGTCACCGGGTAACGAATAGCGAAAGCTCAGGCATTGGCCACACGCGGCATACGCGTGGGTTCACGCTGGATTTCGGCCTGGACGAAGCGATGTAGAAGCCCGGCCTTGAGTTGGGCGTGCTGGGGATCATCCCACAAATTGCGGGTCTCGCCCGGATCGTCTTGCAAATCGAACATCTCGCCGTAGTCGGCGTTGCGGTAGACGGTGATCTTGTAGCGCCGGTCCACATAGGTCCGCAGATGGACGAGCGTGGGTTGGTGGCGATTCTCCACGATCACGTGGTCGCGGACCGATTCGCAGCCGCCGCACCAAACGGGCATCTGGTCGAAGCCCTGCATCAGGCCGGGCACCGCAGCACCCGCCGCCGTCAGGAACGTCGGGGCGAAGTCGACCTGCGACTGGAGGGCCGAACAGGTCTGCCCAGCCGGCACGCGGGCCGGATAGCGCACGAGCATCGGGATCCTGATCAGATCGTCGAAGTGGAACGCACCTTTGGCAATCAGGCCGTGCTGGCCTAGGAAGTGCCCATGGTCGGTCGTAAACAGGACGATCGTATTCTCGGCGATGCCCAGCCGATCGAGTGTTTCCAGGATGCGCCCGACCTGCTGGTCGATGAAGCTAACCATGCCGTAGTACACCGCGATGTTCTTGCGGAGAGCCTGCTCGTCGATGCGATGCGAATGGAAGCCGTGGTTGGCGTAGCCCTCGAGATACATCGAGAAGTCGGGCGATGTTTCCTGCGTCTTGCCGAAATGCGGCGGCAGGCGATCCATCTCGCCGGGGGTGAGCTTGCCGGGCTGCACGTCCTCGGGGCGGTACATGCTCGCCCACGGTTCGGGAACCAGATACTGCGGATGCGGATCGAAGAAACTCGACCACAAAAAGAACGGCTTGCCCTGCCCGGCCGCTCGCTCGACGTTGGCCACCGTTCGCTCGCCCACCCAGGCGGTGTGGTGCAGTTCCTGCGGTAAGTCCCAACTATGGCGTCTGCGCGGCACGCTGCGATCCGGCGGATAGGGCACGAAGTAGTCGCGCCAGTTGGCCAGCCCCTTCTGCTCCATCCAGATGGCGTAGTGCTGGCCGACCAGGTTTTCGTCGGCGTGCATCCTGGCGGTCTCCACGTGCTCGAACCCATACCAGGGCCCATGGAACCCGCGCCAGAAATCCAGATCGCGCAGCTTCGGGTGGCACTCGATCGACTCACTCTCGGGCGTCGAGCCCAGCGGCTGGAAGTGCGCCTTGCCGACGATCGTGGTCGAATAGCCTGCCTCGCAGAGGCCGTCGCCCAGTGTGGGGACGTCCTCGGGCAGCTTCACGCCGATGGTCCAGCAGTGATGCCAGGCCGGATAGAGGCCGGTGTTGATTGTCGACCGCGACGGCGAGCAGACCGGATTGCTGCAATAGGCGCGATCGAACAGCACCCCCTCTCGCCCGAGACGGTCGAGCGCCGGCGTCCTGATTCGAGAGTTCGTCAAACCGATCGTGTCATGGTGCTGCTGATCGGTGGTGATCAGCAATATGTTGGGGCGGGCCACTTGTGCATC
>Ga0315553_10000808_pt1 | contig 26943 bp, 24 predicted proteins | sample SalMarSW160140MG_FD_203099 | JGI IMG/M metagenome (GOLD analysis project Ga0315553, IMG submission 203099) | Salt marsh sediment microbial communities from the Plum Island Ecosystem LTER, Massachusetts, United States - Salt Marsh Sediment SW1601-40 ... | reverse complement strand
CATATTCTGTCACCAGTACGGTTCTCTGAAAAGTCGCCTGGAGCGCGCCATCGAACAAGGGGTGGATCTGATCTCGGACTACGACGTGTGTGGCGCCGAGGAACTTGCCGAGCGGTATCCTGAGAATGTGGTAACCATTTTCGTCCGGGTCCCTCCCGAGGTGGCACGCCAGCGGCTCATCGACCGTGATAGCGAGGACAATCGAGAGATCGCGAAGCGACTAGAGCGTCAGGCTATGGAGATGAGTCGCGAACCCTTCTTCAAGTATCAAGTCGACAACATTGACCTGCGCGAGGCCGTGAGCAATGTGGTCAGTATCGTGCGCGCCGAGCGATGCCTTGCCTCTCGCAGGGGTCTGGGTTGAGGATAGCTGGCTGATTGAGGGATCGTTGCCACTTAGGCCTCCGCCACCCTGGATGTAGAAACAGTGCGGTCGCTCATGCGGTCGGCTGTAGGCGGTGCGCGCACGACCTACTCGGAGGTCGAGATCGGCGTGTATGGGAGCCACTGTCTGCACCCTGCTGCGATGTCCCTGTTCGGTGAGTGTGGGGTGGATTCCGTAGCTTGCCATCTTTCGCAACTGCTCAGTGCGTGGCTGATGACGGGCGAGCACGCTGTTCGGCAACAGGACGCTCAGCCACCTGCCGGTATGGGGCGAGAGTGATGCGCAAGGGATTGATCTTCCTGCTGATTGCGCCCTCGGGCACGGGCAAGAGCACGATCATCGACCGTGTGGTGTCCACGTCGGCCAACCTGGAGAGGATCGTCACCTACACCACTCGTGAGCGGCGGCCTGGCGAGGTGGAGGGCCTGGAGTATCACTTTGTGACCACGGAGGAGTTCGAACGCCTCAAGGCGGATGGCGAGCTGGCCGAGTGGCAGGCCTTCTACAGCCATCAGTACGGGTCTTCGCGGGCGCGTCTGGAGGGTGCCATCGCGCGGGGCTTGGATCTGATCGGTGCCTACGACGTGCTCGGCTCGCTGCACCTGATGGATTGGTATCCAGACAACACGGTGACCATTTTCGTGCTACCGCCCTCTGTGGAGGAGTTGCGCCGTCGCCTGATCGAGAGATATGGCGAGGAGACGGAGGAGGGCAGGGTCCGGCTGGATCGGCTCACAATGGAGATGAGCCATGCCTACGCCTTCAAGTACGTGGTCAGAAACGTACGTGTGGAGGAGGCGGCGAGCGACATCGGTGGTATCGTGCGTGCCGAGCGATGTCTGACGGCCCGCCTGCCTCCGATCTGAGCACCGCTCGAGCATCGGGGGGTGTCTGAGGGTGCTGGGGAAGGTCGAACCATAGTGGAGAGCGATTATGGGGTTCCCGGTCGACTGGACTCCGCGTCGGGCCCGCCGTGGTCCGAGGGCGTGGCAGAGGACCAGTCAAGGGCTGAGATGTGAGGCGCGCGCTCCACCGTGAAGAAGGCGATGTCCAGATTGAGTGATGGATCTGCGAGAACTTCCGAGACCTCCACGCTATCCGACCCTCTGGAGGAGGGAGGACAGACTCTGCGACCTGATATCCTCAATACTATGAGGAACCGCTACCCCCAGGTGGAGGTGCCGGGCAGCGTGCTCTCCTTTCTGAGAGAGCAAGAGGCCAATGGGCACCGCATACGCCGGGGAGACACAGGAGAGCCGCTTAGAGATTTCCTGGTGCGCATTGGTGTGCACAAGGACATACTGTCGAGATTCCTGGACCAGGACTCGAGGCTGGTGTCGACGCTGAGCTACCCGCTGCTGCTGCGAAAGCCCCTGGAGGAGCTGTGTTCCACGTTGGAGGAGCATTTCGACGTGTTGTTCGTTCTACAGCAGGCAGTCCTCGACAGTGAGCTCCTCACCGGCTTCAACCGTCACGATCGGGAGCACCTGAAAACCGTGAGTTCCAGCATGCTGGGCTTGTTGCGAGCCAGCGAGGTTGATCTTGCAGAGGACTCCGTTAGGGTGAAAGAGGCCACCATCGCCGGGTATCTGCACGACTGCGGCAATATCGTCGCGCGCAAGTACCACGGAGCTTATGGAGTCTATCTTCTGACTCGTTTCTTCTCCGACGTGGGTCGGGATCAGGAGACACTCTCCAGCTTCCTGCGGGTTCTGGAGGCGGTGCTCTTCCACGAAGTGGAGATAGGGCTGCGCCTTCCGTCTCTGTCGTCTCTCCAGCCGGCGACCCTCAGCTTGATCATCGCCGACAAGACCGACGTGAGCGCCCGGCGGGTGAGCACGAAGTCTAACCTGACCGAGGCTATTCGCGACGCCCATACGCTGGTCAATCTCTTGACCGTGGACTCCCACACCGGCTGCCGGGACAGCGATTTCCTGTGGGAGCTTCACTTCAGCCCCCGGGCGGAGACCAACGACGTGGCCCGGTTCTCTCATCTGCTCAAGGAGTCGGAGCGGGTGTGGGTGCCCCAGGCCTGGCAGCGACTGTACCGCGAGTACAACGTGGAGTACCTCTTCGTCTTCCACGCGACGTTCATGCAGCTCTATCTGTCGCGGCTGCTCTACACCATCCGGGCGGTCTTCGCGCTATTCCCCGACGTGGAAGGGTTCCGCCTGGTCATAGACGATAGGGAGCGGGGGATCAGCCTGAGCAGGCTCTTCGGCCGGGAGGATTACGAAGAGAAGATCGGCTTGATCGGGAAGAACCTGTTCAAGCAGAACTGGGAAGAGACGTACCTCTTTCGTGCCCTCGCCAGCGCCTCGTAGGCAAGCTGAACGACGACTGTCCATTGAGGGGCGCACGAAAAGGGACGGTGTTGCTGGTTACCGGCCTTGACGATGAGCGATGCCTCGAAGCTGGTCGAGGGTGGTGTGGCCCTCCTGGACCATGAAGGCCCTCATCTCCTCGAGGATGGACCGGAACACATGCACACCGCGGTAGCGTACGGCTGACCCGACTCCCACCGCTGTCGCTCCAGCCATGACCATCTCCAGGGCGTCTCGGCCGTCGCAGACCCCGCCTATCCCGATGACGGGTAGCTCCACCGCCTCGTAGATATCGTACATACAGCGCACAGCGACCGGTCGTATGGCAGGTCCGGATACTCCGCCCACCTTGTTGGCCAGGATGGGCTGCCCCGAGTGGACGTCGATGATCATGCCCGGACCAAGAGTGTTGATGGCGGAGATGGCGTCAGCCCCCGCTCGTTCCACCGCCCTGGCGACGACGGTGATGTCGGTAACGTTGGGACTGAGCTTGATGATGAGGGGGATGGAGGTCACTTCTTTGACGGCCGTGGTCACCTGCGCCGCGTCGCCGGCATCACAGGCAAATGGCCTGCCCATCTCCGCGGCCACGTTGGGGCAGGAGATGTTCAGCTCCAGAAAGTCCGGCTGCGCCTGGGCGACGATGCTGGCCACCTCGGCGAAGCCCGCCGCGGTATCCGCGAAGATGCTGGCCGCGAGGGGGACGTGCAACGGTGCGAGGAGCTCTCTGGCGCTGGCGATGATCTCCAGCTCCTGTTCGACTCCGGGGTTCGCCAGCCCGACGGCGTTGATCAGTCCGTGACCCCAGTCCAGCACTGTGGGGTTCGGGTGGCCCTCTCTGGGCACGGGACCGCAGGACTTGGTGGTTACCATACCAGCCCCACAGTCCGCGACACGCCTGAGAAGCTGGGGGCCGGTGCCGAGGATGCCGGCGGCCAGGACGAGGGGGTTCCTCAGGCGTACTCCGCACAGCTCCACAGACAGATCTGGATCAGGCATCGCCCTTGCCTCCCGGCAGGAAGGCGGTGACCTCTTCCTGCTGTCCAGGCGTGATGCGCCCGTCCTCCACGAGGATGTCTAGCATCTCTGTCAAGCGGAGGACCGAGCGGAGAGTGTATCCCATCTCTGCCAGCTCTTCCGCGCCTCCTTGCTCCCGGTCCACGAGTACAACCACGTCCTTCACCTCCAAGCCAGCTTGTTCGAGGGGGGCAATGGCCCTCAACTTGCTGCCGCCGGTGGTGATGAGATCGTCTAGGACAACGACGCGCTCTCCTTCCTGAAAGTGGCCCTCGATGCCTTTCCCGGTGCCGTGCTCCTTGATCTCCTTGCGAGGGTAGACGAGGGGCACCCCCATCTCCAGCGACACCGCCGTGCCGATGGGCAGGGCGGCGTAGGGGATGGGGGCCAGACGGTCGAAGGTGAGTCTCTTCAGAATGCCGGCGTATGCTCGTGCCACCTTGCTCAGGAGCTGAGGGTGGGAGACCAGCAGGCGCAGGTCCAGGTAGACAGGGGAGCGCTGACCGGAGACGAGGGTGAACTCGCCAAAGCGTACACACGCGAGATCGTGGAGAGCGAGAGTCAATTCCCTGGTCACTGGCGGCGGGCTTGCCGGGCGCGTGAGGGGAAGGCTGTTCCGCAACTGGTTGATGCGATTCCGAAGTTCGAGGGCGGCGGCGCGAGGATCGGGTGCGTAGATGATGCTGCGGGAAGCGTTGATGATCAGACCATGACCTTCGTGGTTCAAGCCCGCCTGGAGCGCCGCCTCCAGATCGCCCCCCTGGGCCCCGATTCCAGGTACCAGGATCCAGGCCTCGGGCGCCGCGTCCCTTATCTCGCGGAGAACCTCGGGGTAGGTGGCGCCGACGACCAGGGACATACCCCAGTCGAGGGCCCTCTCAGCCACCACCTCGTACAGAGGTCGTCCGCTGCAGATCAGGGTCTGGAAATCCGCGGCTCCAGGGTTGGAGGTGTGACACAGCAAGAACAACCCCTTGTCCTCGTATTCGGTGAAGGGCAACAAGGCGTCATGCCCCAGATAGGGGTTCACGGTGACCGCGTCTGCGCCCCACACCTCGAAGGCGGCCCTGGCATAGGCGCGAGCGGTGGACCCGATGTCACCCCGCTTCGCATCCAGGATGACGGGTATCTCGGCTGGGACGTACTCTATGCTTCTTCTCAGGGCCTCGAGGCCCGCCAGGCCCTCCGCTTCGTAGAAGGCGATGTTGGGTTTGTAGGCACAGACCAGGTCCTGGGTGGCATCGATGATGGCGCGGTTGAAGGAGAGGATGGGACTCTGTTCGTCTCTCAAAGATGGGGGAAACCGTGCGGGATCGGGGTCCAATCCCACGCAGATCAGGCTGTCGTTTCGCTTCACTGCCGAGACTAACTTGTCAAAGAAGCCCATTCTTCTCTGCTTCCTCTTTCGAATCCTCTGTTCACTGAGTCGCTCCCGAAGTCTACGCCTTGCCCAGGACGGCGGCCAGCAGCGCCATGCGGATGTACATGCCGTTCTCCATCTGCCGGAAGTAGGCCGCTCTGGGGTCGGAGTCCACGTGATAGCTTATCTCTCCTACACGGGGCAGGGGATGCATGATCACCATCTTCTCTTTGGCCTGCTCCATGAGTTCCGGCGTGATCACGTAGAGATCCTTGACTTCCTCGTACTGCGCCAGATCGGCGAAGCGCTCCTTCTGCACTCTCGTCACGTAGAGCACGTCGACGTCGGAGATGATGTCGGCCACGTCGTAGGTCTCTGCGGCGGGTAACTCGTGATCCCTGATGTCGTTCATGACGTCCAGGGGCAGTCGCAGGATCTCGGGAGAGACGAAGTCGAACCGCACGTCGTACAGGCAGAGCAGCCTAGCCAGCGAGTGGACGGTGCGGCCGTTTCTTAAGTCACCGACCATCCCCACGTTGAGTCCGTCGATGTGGCCAAGCTCCTCCTTGATGGTGAAGATGTCGAGCAGAGCTTGCGTTGGGTGCTCGCCGACCCCGTCTCCACCGTTGATGATAGGCTTTCGAGCGTAGTCGGCCGCGATTTTGGCGGAGCCCATCTCCGGGTGGCGGATGACGATGACGTCAGCGTAGGACTCCAGAGTGCGAATGGTGTCGGGCAACGATTCGCCCTTGGACACGCTGGAGAACTGGACGCCCTGGGTGATGGGGATGACCGTTCCTCCCAATCGAGACATGGCGGCGATGAAGGAAGAGCTGGTACGCGTGCTGGGCTCGAAGAACAGGCAGGCGAGCACCGTCCCCGTCAGGAGGTCCGTCGACCCCCGGCTCTTGACGATGGCCCGCATCTCCTCTGCGACCGCGAAGATATGCTCGAGATTCTTGCGGCTGAACTGGGACACGGAGATGATGTCCTGTCCGGCGAACCCCTTGTCGAGCTTGGGCACGGTGTACGCTTTCTTCCTGGAGTTGTTCAGAGTGTGGTTCTTGTTGCTAGTGGTCATACTCCCTCCTTCTCAGTAGTCAACGTGCCCCAGGGACCACGGGAGAACGAAGCATGGCTGCGAAAGCTGCGCGAGAGAGCGCTGAGCCGCGCCAACTGGCGAGTTGGAGCGGGATACAAAAACAGGACTCCCATCGGGAGTCCTGTCGCTGAGCATCACCATGCTTCCACCGTATTGGTCTCTGTACCCGGCCATTTCTCGTATTCCTAATCTTATATTCTACCACATCTATGACGGGCCTGGCAAGTGCCGACGTTGGCCGCGCCCAGGCATCGTCAGCTCGCAGTCATGAGTGGTGACCAAGTTGCTCCTCCTGCAAGCAGGTGGTCAACCGCCAGTAGATGCGCAGTGGCTAGAGAGTGTAGAACTCTATCAGATGCTTCTCCGCCTCTCCTTCTATGTGGGCCACGACCTCCACAAAGGGCGCGATGCTGGAGTTTCGCAACTTGCGTCCCAGGAGCTCGTCCACCTGGAAGATGCCTGCGGAGTTGCTCATGGTGATCTCTACCCGCACCGGCTTCTCAGCTCCGGGCAGGAGGCGGACCCTATCGACTGCCGCAGCCGACACCGAGTGGATGTTGGTGACGCCAGCCTCGAAGGGGATCCGCGACCGTCCCCTCGTCATGTCCAGCGAGTCGGCGACCTTGACGATGCCGGCTTCGATGGTGAAGCAACTCCGGTCCCAATGATGGGCGCTGACCGCGTGAAGGATCTCCGAGACCATCATCGTGCGCCGCGGGACATCGTACAGACCATCCAGCAGTTCCCTGGCCTTGGCGTTGGCCAGACTGACGGAGTAGAGCTCGTGATCGTCGCGGTGGACGGTGATGCCCAGGTCGTGCAGACAGGCAGCCAGCACCACCACGATCTCCGCGTCGTCGCGGGTGAGGCCGTAGTCCGCCACCACACTCATCTCGATACCGGCCTTAGCCAGCATTCTCAGCAACTTCAGGGCCATGTTAGCCACGATCTTGATGTGCACCGGCCCGTGATCGGGGTAGCCGAGGCGGTCGACGGAGTTGATGTTGACGCAGCGCCATAACTGAAGTAGTTCCTCGTCCTCGTTGATTCGGGCCACGACCTGGTGCAGAAGCTGGTTCTTGCCTGCGGGAATCTGGAAGGCCACGGTGCTCCTCCTCCTTGCTAAGTGTGTTGAGAGCAGTCGGTAGCTGGGCAGCACATCCCCACAGAGGAAGGATTCTCGGCCAGAGGTCCTGCGTGGTGACGGCCTCCTTGCTCCTGGGTGGCGATATCGGTATCCTCGGGATTATATCAACTGCCGCAGCGGACGGCCAAGGAACGGCGATGTGGGCGGCAAGGCCAGATGGCGGTCGGCGAGGCCCGACCCCGGCCCCCGCGGTCTCGGCCTCAGTGGCAGATTCTGAGTAGGGCGTCGGCGTGCCTGGACCGTGCTGGGGCTTTCCGCGCTCTCACCGGTGTGAGCGGCTGTCTGCTTGCACGGTATCGCTCCAGGCAATCGCGTGCCCGTCAGTCGTGTGCGCGATGAGGCATGGTAAGAATCGGTAACGTGATCTTCGGCGTTAACGCTCTACCTCGCAGATTTGACATTTGGAGCCAGGGTGGTATAATAGCGCTTGCTAATCTCTGCACAACTCTCCGTCCCGTTCGGGGTACGGAGGTGAAAGGGAGACACTATGGAGAAATGGCATCTCGAATCGCCTGTCTTTTCCGCCCTCACGGATGAAGAGAGGCGCAGCATAACCACCGAGATGCAGCCCCAGACCTTCCAGGAGGGACAAAGCATTTTACTGGAGGGCACACCCAGCGAGGCCATGTACGTCGTCGATGGCGGCTGGGTCCGCATTCTGTCCGAACAGGGCGGCAGGAAGGTCATTCTCGCCAATCTGGGCCCGGGCAGTGTGCTGGGAGACGTGGACTTCTTCTTGGACGGACCCTACTCCTCCAGCGCCGAGGCGGCCTCTGAGGTCAAGCTTTGGGCTCTCAGCAAGGCAGACCTGAAACAACTGATCACCAGGGAGCCAGTGATAGGCGTCAAGCTGAGCCTGGCTTTGGGCGCCAAGGTGGTTCAGGTGACGGAGTACCTGGCCGAGCATCGTCTGCCTGGGATCCCGTTCTTCACCCAGTTGTCGAGGGAGAGCCTCCTGGGGTTGGCGGATAAGCTAGAGATCAAGAGGTGCCAGCGAGGCGACACCGTCTGCTGGCTGGGCGCACCAGGCGAAACGATGTACATCGTCGAGTCTGGCGAGGTGGAGGTGATCTTCGGCCCGGAGAGCGACGAGGTTCCCAGGCCCCTCACGGAGGGTGACTTGCTGGGGGAGATGGCCCTGCTGGCCAGAAAGCCGTACGCCGCGACCTATAGAGTCTCCAGCGATACTGTCCTCTGGTCCCTCTCTCGTGCAGACTTCGACGATCTCGTGAGTGAGTTTCCCCCGATCCGCCAGGCGTTGTCGCGCGCGCTGAGCCAGCATCTGAGCCCAGAGGACCGGGCGATGGCGGAACAGCGATTGGAGACTATTCCTCTCTTTGCCGACCTGCCTCCCGACGTGTTGTCGAAGGTCGGCCAGCGCTTGGTGCTGCAACACTATCCCCAGGGCGAGCTGGTCTTCTCCGCAGGGGATCCGGGCGACAGCCTGTACGTGATCGAGTCCGGCGAGGTGAAGCTGGCTTCTGAGACGCCGACTGGTGAGTCCACCGTGGCTTGGCTGGAGGCGAGTGAGTGGTTCGGCGAGATGGCCCTGCTGACCGGCAAGACGCGCTCGGTGAAGGCACAGGCCATGACCGATACCAACCTCTGGGTACTCTACAAGAACGATTACGACGACTTGATGGTAGAGCACCCGGCGATCAGTGTAGCTTTGGGCAAGGTGCTCAGCGAACGCCTGTCCGAGGGGTTCAGGGAGGCTCGGCCCAGGGCCACGCCCACCAGGATGCGCGAGATGCCGTTCCTGGCGGAGTTGACCGATGCGGAGTTAGAGGACGTCAGCCGGCGATTGCAGTCGGTAGAAAGGACATCTGGAGAGGTTCTGTTCTCCCTGGGAGAGCCTGGGGACAGGATGTACCTGATCGAGTCGGGCCGGGCGGAGGTGCGCACCACATCCGCGGACGGACAAACGACGCTGGCCGAACTCGGGGCCGGCGAACTCGTGGGCGAGATGGCGCTGCTGACCGGGAAACCGCGCACAGCGACGGTGCGCGCAGCTAGCGATCTCCAGTTGTGGGCTCTGGACAAGGACGATTTCGACGAGCTTACCCACAAGTATCCTCGCTTCGTACTGGCCATCAGCCGGGCCCTGAGCGACCGGCTGGAGAGCACCTCGCTGATGCAGGCAGCCCCTGCCAAAGCCGAGAAGGTAGTACGCCCCAAGCCAGCGGTCAAACCCAGGAAGAAGGAGCGGCCCAGGCCCCGCCGGGAGCTGGGCTTGGCAAACAGCGTGCGGGATTCCGTCGTCTGGCTGGTCAGCCGTAGCACCGGAGTCAAGCTGCGTCTGGCCGTCGTGGGGTTCCTGGCCTTGTGGCTCTGTGGGATCACCTTCCCGGCAACGGTGTTATCGTCGGTATCTCTGGAGAAGGATGATTTGATGGCGGTGTTCGAATCCCCAGCTCCGACACAAGAGCTGATCATGGAAGAATCGTCACAGCGCACGCTGGAGAGCCCCGTGCCGACCGATACTCCCACGCCCACGGAGGTCCCTGTGGAGGCACCTCCAGAGACGGGGGGCGCTGAGGCGGCGGTGATTCTGGCGGTGGTACCCACCGAAACGCCGACACCTGAGCTTCCTACTCCGACGGCAACCGCGGTGCCACCGACACCACGACCAGCAGCGCCGACGGCGATGTCTACTCCAGGGACTGCCCCCAACGTGATGGGAAGCGGGAGGGTGCCCACACCCACGGTGAAGGTCATAGATATGGACGGTATCCCGCGAGACCTGGATTGGGCCAACAGTAAGTATGGGGGCTGGATAGACTACGGTCAGCCCAGTGGAGGAGCGTGTTTCCGCATCGTTGAACTGAAGGAGAGGTCAGGTCCGTCCAACATCGATGTGTGGGTTCGGGACGAGGATGGCAATCCCATGCCCAACATGATGCTGCGTTTCGACTGGCCCGGAGACGAGGTCCTCCAGGCCACCAACGTTGAGGGCAAGGTTGGCTTCGCTCTTGGCATGGGCTCCTACATCTACGATGCGCGCGTCGGTGGTCCGCACACCATACGCCTGGAGTGCGAGTACCCGTCGGACGTGGCCATGAACTGGGGACATCTAGCGGGGACACCACATGATCACCTGGATATCGTTTTCCAACTGGTACGCAGCGGACGCTAGTACCAGCAGATGGCAAGCCTACAAACAAGGGAGGGCTATAGCCCTCCCTTGTAGTTGTTTACAGAATCGGCACTAGGATAGTGGAGCTGAGAAAGGAGCAGTAATGGCTGAGAAGGTGACCTTTAGTGTCATCAAGGCTGACGTCGGCGGGTACGTAGGCCACTCTAGCATGCACCCCGCCTTGATGGAGGAGGCGGAGGAGAAGCTAGAGGGGGCCAAGCGCGATGGGACGCTGATCGACTTCCACGTCTCCCGTGTGGGCGACGACCTGGAGTTGATCATGACCCACCGGAAGGGCGTAGATGACTCCGGGATCCATCAGTTGGCGTGGAACACCCTGGAGGCAGCCACCAACGTGGCCAAGAGCCTGAAGCTGCACGGAGCAGGGCAGGACCTGCTCAGCGATGCCTTTTCAGGCAACGTCAAAGGAATGGGACCCGGCGTGGCGGAGATGGAGTTCGAGGAGAGGGAGTCCGAGCCGATCTTGGTCTTCATGGCCGACAAGACCTCCTCCGGGGCTTGGAACATGCCTCTGGTCAAGATGTTCGCCGATCCTTTCACCACCATCGGCTTGGTGATCTCCCCGGTGATGCACGATGGCTTCAGGTTTGAGGTCCACGACGTGCTGGAGAGTAAGAGGATCTACTTTGACTGCCCGGACGAACTGTATGACATGCTGGTTTTCGTCGGAGCGCCAGCGCGCTACATGATCAAGGCCGTGTATCACAGGGGCACGGGTGACGTAGGCGCCGTGTCGTCGACCCAACGTTTGAGCCTGCTTGCCGGGCGATACGTGGGTAAGGACGATCCGGTGGTCGTCGTGCGTTCTCAAGGAACCTTCCCGGCCGTCGGCGAAGTTCTGGATCCCTTCGCCTTTCCGCATCTGGTGGAAGGGTGGATGCGCGGCTCGCACCACGGACCGTTGATGCCGGTTTCTGTGCCGGAGAGCAACCCCAGCCGCTTCGATGGTCCCCCGCGCGTGGTCTGCCTGGGGTTCCAACTCTGCAATGGGTCCCTGGTCGGGCCGCGGGACATGTTCGACGATCCCAGCTTCGACGAGGCGCGCCGCCTGGCCAATACGGCCGGCGAATACATGCGGCGTCACGGTCCCTTCGAGCCGCACCGTCTACCTCTCGATGAGATGGAATACACCACTATGCCTCAGGTGGTGAAGAAGCTGGAGGGGCGTTTCGAGGACCTACCGGAGTAGGGCTGCTGAACCTCGGTGTCTAACCTGGCCGGTGTGTCGCCTCTCCGCCGTTTGGGTAGAGGAGGGGCATCGGCCAGGATCGGTTCCAAACAGCCTGGTAGGCTGAGTGACGAAGGCTGGCGCGCACGAGTTGGCAGGTGAGATCGAGACCTGAACAGCTTGTTCTCCCGGCCAGCTTTCGAGCATCCGAGCCCAGGTAAAGCAGCTTCGTGAGCACCGCCTTGATGTCCGTCCCCGCCACTCGTGTGGACTAGGGGGCAGAGCGGATCTCGTCGAGCCGGGTCTTGGCCTCTGGGACCAACGCGAAGAACCGCTCTAGTTTCTCGCAAGCATACTCTTCGCAGAAGGCACAGTTGTCTACGCCTCGAACTACTCCGCAGGCCCGAATGTCGCATTCGAAGCAGTGCTGGAAATGCCTGGAGACCCCCGGTAGACAACCGTCACAGTAGATGTCCTCTGGCTTGATGTCTGCGTTGAACTGCTTGGACCAGCTTTCGGCTACCTTCTGGCGTTCCTCGTCGCTATCGTGTTGCGTAGCCAGATAGGCAGGGCATTCGCTGCAGTCTAGACCACAATAGGCGATGATCCTTTCCATTCTTCTCAACTCCTTCGTCGGCGTGGCGGCCGCTGCTGGTTGGCTCTCTCCTCCGAGTGGTGTGCAGCTGTCGCCAGTATATCCTCCTGGGCTTGATATGTCAAGTGTTTGGGCGGTGGCCTGTGGGGTCATCGTGAGAGACCGGCGTTCACCCGAGGCGGAAAGGCGTGCGCTGGCGGTATGCCAGAACCTCCCGTCCCGCACCTCGGTCTCGGTTCAGAAGGCGTTCCGACGAGCCATGCTTTGCGTGCAGAGAACGAATTCAGTATAATAGTTGTGTGGGGTGCCGAGGAACTCTACGACACCGAATGGATAGGAGGGCCTGATGGCCGACAACCTACGGAGATTCAGCAAGAGGGCTCGACGCTCTCTGGCTTACGCCCAGGAGGAGGCCCGACGCCTGAAGCGCCCGTACATCGGAACGGAACACCTACTGCTCGGCCTGGTGCGAGAGGAGAACAGCGTTGCCTGTAGGGTTCTGCGGAGTCTCGGCGTCGAGGGCGATCAGGTACGAAGTTCGGTCGAGGAGATCAGCGGTCAGGGCGAGCGCAGGGTTGTAGGGAGACCGGATCTTACCCAACCCACCAAGAGGATCATAGAGCGGGCGGTGGGCGAAGCGCGGAAGATGGGGAACAACTACGTCGGTACCGAGCACCTGCTGCTGAGCCTGGTGGAGGAGGGAGAGGGCATCGCCGCAGACATCCTCAGGAATTTCGGTATCACTCCGGAGAGGATCCGTAGTCAAACGGACCAGTTGGCCACCCAGGGACGACCTTCCGCGCGTGACGGAGTGAAGAAGGAAACACAAACGCCTCTCATCGACCAGTTGGGTATCGACCTCACAGATCAGGCTGGCGAAGGCAAGCTGGACCCGGTGATCGGTCGGCAGAACGAGATACAGCGCATAGTGCAGGTCCTCTCGCGGCGCACGAAGAATAACCCTGCCCTCATCGGCGAGTCGGGGGTCGGAAAGACCGCCATAGTGGAAGGGCTGGCCCAGTTGGTGGCGTCGGACAGGGTTCCAGAGAACCTCCTGGGCAAGCGTATGGTGATGCTGGACGTCGGTTCACTGGTGGCCGGGACGATCTATCGCGGCCAGTTCGAGGAGCGCCTGAAGAAGGTCATCGATGAGATCAGGGACAGCGGGGCCATTCTGTTCATCGACGAGGTCCACATGTTAGTGGGCGCTGGGTCCGCTGGCAGCTCTGTGGATGCGGCAAACATCCTCAAGCCTGCCCTGGCCCGGGGCGAACTCCAGTGTATAGGTGCCACTACACTCGATGAGTATCGGAAGTACATCGAGGGCGACGCCTCGCTCGAGCGGCGCTTCCAGCCCATCTTTGTGGATGAGCCCACGGTGGAGGAGACGGTTGAGATCTTGCGGGGCATCAAGGAGCGATACGAAGCGCATCACAGGCTCCACATCAAGGATGAGGCCCTGCGCTCGGCAGCCTACCTTGCCTCCCGCTACGTCCCCGACCGGCACCTGCCCGACAAGGCCATAGACTTGATGGACGAGGCAGCTTCCCGCGTTCGTATGTACAGGATCCCTCACACCATCGGCCTCAAGGACTCTCTGAAAGACTTGAAGTCGGTGCGGGAGGAGAAGGAACAGGCCCTTTCCGAGCAGCGTTTGGACGCCGCCCTCAGCTTGAGAGAACGGCAGACGGAGCTGGAAGCAGACATCGATCAGATGCGCCTGGGCTTCGAGGGCTCGCTAGAAGGCGTCCAACTGGAGGTCACCGAGGAGGATATTGCAGAGGTGGTCTCCATGTGGACGGGGATCCCGGTGACCAGGATCGCCAGCACGGAGCAGGAACGCCTGCTGCGTATGGAGGAGGAGCTGCACCGCCGCATCGTGGGTCAGGACGAAGCGATCACCACCATCGCCAAGGCTGTGCGCAGGGCGCGGGCGGGCTTGAAGGACCCGCAGCGTCCCATCGGCTCTTTCATCTTCCTGGGCCCGACGGGCGTGGGCAAGACGGAGTCTGCCAAGGCGCTGGCGGAGTTCATGTTTGGCAGTGAAGACGCGCTGATCAAGCTGGATATGTCGGAGTTCATGGAGAGGCACGCGGTGGCCCGTCTGGTGGGAGCGCCGCCGGGGTACGTGGGCTACGATGATGGCGGGCAGTTGACAGAAGCGGTCCGTCGCCGTCCCTACTCGGTCATTCTCTTCGACGAGATCGAGAAGGCGCACCCCGAGGCCTTCAACATGCTGCTTCAGATCCTGGAGGACGGATGCCTGTCAGATGCCAAGGGGCGTCGGGTGGATTTCCGGAACGCCATCATCCTCATGACCTCCAACGTGGCTGCCGACCACCTGATGAGACAGATGTCGGTGGGTTTCCGGTTGGCTCAGGACGAGGCCAAGAACGCCGAGGAAGAGTACCAGAAGATGAAGGACAAGGTCTTGGATCAGTTGAAGAAGACCTTCCGTCCTGAGTTCCTGAACCGTATAGACGCCGTGGTGGTCTTCCGAGCCCTGACCAAGGAACAGATCAGGCAGATCGTAGAGCTGATGCTGAGCCAGGTGCAGGAGCGTTTGGACGAACACGAGATGACCCTGGAAGTCTCCGACGAGGCCAAGGAACTGCTGGCCAGCCAGGGGTACGATCCACACTTTGGAGCCCGGCCTCTGCGCCGTGTCATTCAGACGGCCATCGAGGACCCCTTGTCGGAGGCCATCCTGGCCGGGCGGTACAAGCCGGGAGGCACGGTTCTCCTGGAGGCTGAGGGCGACGAGATCACGCTGGGCACCAAGGAGTTGGTGGAAGCAGCGCAGTAGCGAGCCTTCCTAGACGTCCCCAGAAAGGGCGGGTTCCACTTCATGGCCAAGGGCCGGGCCAAGGCGATCTACGTCTGTCAGCAGTGCGGGGCCCAATCGTTGAAGTGGGTGGGTCGCTGCCCGGACTGCGGCGAATGGAATAGCATGGTGGAGACGGTGGAGAGCAGGGATACCTCTCCACCGTCTTCTGTTAGGCCCCGGGGCAAGCCTCAGCGTCTCGCTGACGTGCCGTTGGAGGGCTTCCAGAGGATCCCGGTGCCCATGCCTGAGTTCAGCCGGGTGCTGGGCGGCGGCATCGTGCCCGGATCGGTGGTACTCATCGCGGGCGACCCGGGGATCGGCAAGTCCACCCTGCTGCTCCAGGTGGCAGCCCTGGTGAGCGGCAGCGTGGGGAAGGTGCTCTACGTCTCCGGCGAGGAGTCCGCTCCCCAGATCAAGAACCGCTCGCAACGGCTGGGGGTCTCCGCGGAGCAGGTATACCTGCTGACAGAGACGGACGTGGATCTGATCGTAGATCACATCCACGAGCTTCAGCCGCAACTGGTGGTCGTGGATTCGATCCAGACCATCTTTGCCCCCGAGCTGAGCTCCGCCGCGGGGAACATCAGCCAGGTGCGGGAGTCGGCCGCGCGCCTCACGGAGGTGGCCAAGGGAGAAGGGGTGCCGGTGTTTCTGGTGGGGCACGTGACCAAGGAAGGCTCCATCGCGGGACCCCGGGTGCTGGAGCACATGGTGGACGCCGTTCTCTACCTGGAGGGAGAGCGCTTTCACGCCTATCGTTTGCTGCGCAGCGTGAAGAACCGCTTCGGATCGACAGACGAGATCGGCGTGTTCGAGATGAGCGGCCAGGGGATGTTGGAAGTGACCAACCCCTCGGAGGCCTTTCTGTCGGAGCGGTCCGACGGGACGGGATCGGCGATCGCTGTGACCTTGGAGGGCACGCGGCCGCTGCTAGTGGAGATACAGGCCCTGACCAGCACCACCAGCTTCGGCCTTCCCCGCCGTACCGCCAACGGTATAGACTTCAATCGGTTGTTGCTGCTGGCGGCCGTGCTGAGCAAGCGTGTAGGGTTGCGGCTGCACGACCAGGACATCTTCGTGAACGTGGTGGGTGGGTTGAGGATCAACGAGCCGGCGGCGGACCTGAGTGTGGCGCTGGCCATCGCCTCCAGTAGTCGCGACGTACCCGTGGCCCGAGATCTGGCTGTGATGGGGGAGATAGGCTTGTCGGGGGAACTGAGGTCGATCAGCCAGCCCACCAAGAGGCTCAACGAGGCGGCCAGGCTGGGCTTCACACGCTGCCTTCTGCCACGGTCAGTCCGGTTGGCGAAGGACCGGCCGCCGGGTGTGGAGGTGGTGAGGGCCGGCTCTCTGAGGGAGGCGCTGGACGTGGCCTTAGGCAAGTGATCACTGGGCGCGTTTGAGTACCTTCAGCGCCCTCAGCGTGACCCACTTGCTGGGCTTCCCTTTCTCCTCAATGTCTACCCAGGTCTTGCCGTTGTACGTGTACTCCATCTTCCAGCGGCCCTGTTTGTCCTGTTTGCCCAACACCAGGTCCATGGCTGCCGAGAGCCTGGGATCGGACCCGTACCCGAAGCTGGTGAGGACCTCCAGGTTCTGAAGGACGTCGGTGACGTAGAAGAGGGGGAAGCCGAATCTGAACCAGCTACGGGAGGGCTTGGTGCTGTAGCCCATGGGATAGTCGGCCACGGCGGGGTCCTTGCTGAGCAGGAACTCCAGGCCGCTGTCGATGGCCCTCTGGATCAGCGGCGTCCGCGCGTTCTCAGGCAGCTTGGATAAACCTAGCATGACCTTCACCGCGCCCCAGGCGCAGGGCTTGGCGTCGTTGGCGCTGCAACAAAAGCCTGGCGCGCAGGTGGCGGACTTGAGGTAGCGCACCGGAGCATCTTTCGCTTCTTGGGGAGCGATGCCTTCGCCGGTGACGACGCGAGCCATCCACTCCATGGCTCCTTCCAGCCGCTCATCTCCCAGCCAGCCCAGGTCCAGGAGCGCGGCGCTGAGGTTCCCCATCAGACAGAGGATAGCGCCTCCCTGGGTGGCAGATGCAGAGAAGGCCCCGTTCTTGTCGATGGCGTGCTCCAGCAGATACTGGCACGCGTTCCGTATGTGCGGATCGCTGCCGTCCGCCCCCAGTTGCGCGAGCATGGATACCGACCACACGATGCTGCGGTACTTGGGGCGGTAGCCGGGACCAGGCTCTTCCCAGTGGCCCTCTGGCTTCTGCGCCTCCAGGATGACCGGGACCGGCCCGGTGGACATCACGGCCTTACGGGCCTCGGTGATCTCTGCTTTGTCGGACGGCGTGTCCAGCAACTCCTTCAGAGCGAAGTAGCGGACGCCAGGGTTCTCGGCGTCGTCCTCCAGGAGCCAGGGCCTTGGGTCTTCGTTGAGCCTGGCGAGCCACTCTTCTGTCACGCTCCACCTCCGCGCATCGTGATCGTGTGATGTCTAGGGTTTCGAGGGATTGTACGGGAGCTATAGGGCAATGTCAAGCCGTCATCGCGACACGACCATCTCGGTGCTGAGGGTGAGCTCGCACCAGGGCTATGCACTGCACTGAAGCACCCGCAAGGCCCGGAGGGTGACCCACTTGCTCGGTTTGCCCTTCTCCTCGATGTCGACCAGGGTCTTGCCGTTGTAGGAGTACTCCATCTTCCAGCGGCCGGACTGGTCCTGCTTGCTCAGCACCAGCTCCAGGGCTGCCGAAAGCCTGGGGTCGGACCCGTAGCCGAAGCGGGTGAGAACCTCAAGGTTGTGAAGGACGTCCGTGACCCAGAAGAGAGGGAAGCCGAACCTGAACCAGTTGCCGCTGGGCTTGCTGCCGGAACCCATGGGGTAGTCGGCTACGGCGGGGTCCTTGCTGAGGAGGAACTCCAGCCCGGTCTGGATGGCTCTGTCGATGAGAGGTGTGCGGGCCTCCTCCGGCAGCTTGGAGAAGGCGTCCATGACATCGACCGCGCCCCAGGCGCAGGGCTTCTTGGCGTTGTACCCGCAGCAGAACCCTGGGCCGCAGGTCCCGGACTTGAGGTAGCGCAACGACACACCTCTCTCCACGGCAGGGGCCACTCCCTCTCCGGTGACCATTCTGGCCATCCACTCCAGTGCTCTCTCCACACGATCGTCGCCCAGCCATCCCAGGTCCAGCAGGGCGGCCAGCAGGTGGCCGTTGAGACAGAGGATGGCCTGCGATGGAATGGCGGCCATGGAGAAGGCCCCGTTCTTGTCGCGGGCATGCTCCAGGACGTACTCGCAGCCTCTGCGGACCCGCCCGTCGGCGCCGTTGGCGCCTAGCTGGCCGAGCATGGTCACCGCCCAGACGGTGGCCCGGTACTGCGGGAAGTAGCCGGGGCCGGGCTTTTCCCAGTAGCCTTCGGGTTGCTGGGCGTCGAGGAGGACAGGGACCGGCCCGCTAGACATCACCGTGCGCTGGGCCTCGCGTACCTCGGGGTCGTCCAGCGCCCTGTGGAGGAGATCCATCAAGGCGAAGTAGCGCACTCCGGGGTTGGCGGGGTCGTGCTCCAGGAGCCAGGGTAACGAAGTATGTTCGAAAGGCCTCGTCTCCGCGTGCATCATGCCTTGCCTTCCTTGTGAGGTGTCGGCTGAGCCAGTGAGTCGATGGGGCGAGACCATTATGTCATGGCTGTGGCTTCTTGCCCAGTTCGGCTTGGCGATGGAAACGACGCCCGACGCGTGAGGCACGGGGTTGCGCCTGATCGCATCCACTACTGTGGGATACTGCAGGGGCACGGCACGGCGTGCCCGTGCGCCGTCGCTCTCCGTGGCCTGCCCCACGTCCGCTAGCCGTTGCCATTCGGACCCACCCCGACCCAGAAGTGGTTGGGCAGCACCGTCGGGCTGGTCACCACCTTGATGCCGTTGGCCGGTACCCCTTCCTCCGGCAAGCAGTGGGGGTGGACGTAGCAGCGATTGGGCGGCCTGCCGAACTTCTCCTCGTACCGCTCCGCAGCCTCTAGCACCTTCACGGCGAAGTCGGTCTGGGAGTCATCGTACCACAGGAGACCCACCTCCAAGGCTTACTCCTCTCTCACACCAGCCAGGGCGAACTCCGGCGGCTGGCTAACGTCCCCACGCGGATCCAAGGCCGGCCGACGGTCGTCGACAGCCACGGTAGTGTTGACGACGGTGCATGACTCTCTATCGTCCACCGGCGGCAGTTGCGGCAGGGCCAGGGCCAGGGCCATGGTGGAGAGGGCGGCGCGGAAGCCCTGGTGGTAGACCCTCCGCCGCTGGGGATCGCTGCCGATCAGTCCTGCGGCCAGCGCGTCCTCGTTGGCTCGAACCGCGGCGAGGATGATCTGACCGATGTCCTGGGTGAACCAGACGTCGACGGACACGGGATGTCTCCTTTCAGGGCGAAGTGCAGGGCAGGCTTGGCTCCTGGTGAAGCGGCCTGACGAAGGGAATCACGTTGTCCCCGAGAGCCAGAGGAACGGGCGACACGGCGGGCTGGTCTGTGGTTGTTGGCACGACGCTGTGTCTCAAGGGGCAGTCCAGACAATCAGTAGGAGAAAGGACGCGCGTCGTCTTCAGTGAGCAGGCGGCGCGGAGGAACGAGACTCGGGGAGGCTGGTCGTCCCAGACCTCCATGCGGCCGCTGGCCCAGCGCACGGTGATGGGGGTGAGGGCAGTCTTCTCGAGAGCGAAGCGGAGAAACTGGCAGTTGCAGATGGTGGCGGGGCAGTCGTCGCAGACCTGTGGCGAGACCTCGTGGTCGCCCATCACGATCTTGTCACAGGTGACTCGGCCGTCTTCCGAGACTGATCGTTGCTGGCAAGGGCGCTGTGGCACTGAAGACCTCCTCTGGGTGGCGTCGCCCGACGTTGCTGGGCGCAGGCTTGGTCTGAAAACTGAGACTAGAACACTCGTTCTACTGCCTAGTATACCAGAACGGATGTTCTGTGTCAAGCCACAGAGGGGGCTTTAGAGGGCGGGAGGGAGAGATTTAAGGTTCAGGCGGCCTCGAGCTGGCGGATGACCATGACCACCTTGCCCTGAACCTCGACGTCGGCCGGGTCGGCGTAGATGGGCTGCATGGTGGGGTTGGCGGGCTGGAGGCGCACCCTTCTGCCTTCGCGGTAGAACTTCTTGAGGGTGGTCTCTTCTCTGTCGCGCAGCCAGACGGCAACCATGTCGCCGTTCTCGGCGGTCTCCTGGTGCTTCATGACCACTACGTCGCCGTCGTTGACCAGGGCATCGATCATGGACTCACCCTGTACCTGGAGGGCATAGAGTCCCTCTTCGTCCTTGACGATGCCTCGGGCCAGCTCCAGGTGCTCCTCGGGCACGGCATCGCCAGGCACCGGGATGGGGTCGCCAGCAGCGATCCTGCCCAGCAAGGGCAACACAATCACGTCGTCACGGTCCAGAGCCTGGCCCACGAGCCTCAGACCTCGGGAGACGTCGGGGTCCCTGGCGATGTGGCCTTCTCGCTCCAGGACGTTGAGGTTGTAGTTCACCACCGAGGTGGAGGAGATACCCACGGCCGCACCGATGTCGCGGATGGTGGGTGGGTATCCGTTCTCGTGGAGGAACTCACTGATGAAACCCAGAATGGCTTCCTGGCGCGCTGACATGTTCATGGTGGCCACCTTTCGTCTCCTTGGATGGGATCCACCCCTATTATATACGAACTTTTGTTCTATGTCAAGGAGCTTCTCGTGCGAGCACTGAGCAGGGGTGAAGCGCCCTTGCGGGGTGGAAATGGAATGGGGAGCGCCCCGGCAGGAGGCGAACCAGCCGGCAGCGTTCGCTGGGCAGCTGACGACTAGGGGCCTTCGGGCGGAGCTGGATCCCCATCCCCAGCCTGGAGCATCGCCTCCACCTCCGGGATCAACTCCTCGAGGTGGTCGGCCGCCTCCTTCTGGTCCTGGGAGCGGAGGTCTTCGAGGATAAGCTGGAGCAACTCGAGGAAGTCTGCGCTGACGAGATCCTTCTGGTCTTGGAGCAGCTTCCGGCGCTGGTCCAGGTCGGGCGCGGACAGCAACTGGTTGAGGAGGCGCATCTCCGGCGGCAAACGTTTCTCCAGCAGCGGCACCACGTGCTCCTTGAGGTTGTTGAGCTTTTCCGACACCTCCTCCTGCCCTGCCCGGTCCGCCGCGATGATGTTGGCTTCCAGGGCGGTGAGGAACGCTGCGTCGATCTCCTCGACGTGCTCCTGAGCGGCTGCCTCCATGTCCTCGCTGTCTACGATCTCCTTCAGGAGGCCCGCGGCGCGATCCAGCGCCTCTCTGGCCTCCTTGTCCAACTCATCTACCAGGTCCAGTATCCTGGTGCGGAGTCTAGTCAACTCTTGTGCCTTCTCCTTCTCACCCTGAGACTCAGCGGTCTCTATCTGACCGGTCAGGGTCTGGAAGAACTGGTAGTCCAGCACAGGACGTGCCGCGGCGACGAGGGTCTTGAAATCCTCGTCGTCCTTGTGGGCGAGTATTGCCTCGATGAGCTCTTCCCTCGTTATGGCGCCCTCTCTCCCTTCCAGAGGGGGCACCGTGGCCGGCGAAACAAACTCCTGGAGCCTGGTACGGAGCGACGACAACTGTGCCACGAGTGAGTCCTCTCCATCCTCCCTGGCCTGTTCGATGGAGGCGGTGAGGAACAGGAAGAACTCGTAGTCGAGGTCGTCCTTCTTATCCTCGACGAGCTTCTGGAGGGCCTCCTCGTCTTCGGTCGGCGCCAGCAGATCACGCAGCAACTGGGCCCTCTGCTGTTGTTCCTGTACCATCTCGTCGGTGATGCCATCGGCCCGCAGTATCTCCGAGGCCATGCTCTCCATAGAGAAGAAGGTCTTGGGCTGGAACAGGTATCCCTTACGCTGTTCCGGGGGGAGGGAGCTCATGAGTTGATTAGTCAGCTCTCCGATGGCCTTGTCCTGCTCCTCGCCGGAGAGGCCCAGTTGGCTGGGCACCAGAATCAAGAACAGTGCCCGCTCCGGGTCGTGGTAGGCCAGGGGGGTGGCCACCGCTGTTCGATTGGAGCAGTGGGGACAGGTCACGACGTTGAGCTGTCCGCGCAGGAAGCGGCTCTTCAGGTCTGGGTCCTGTCCAACGTCCACGACCTGCCACACGTCGGCGGTGATGGGGCTGGAACAGGCGGGGCAGTTGAGGGCGATCCTATCTGGCCCGACTTGCATCGTCTCGCTCCTTCATCGGTCAGTGGTCCAAGTGTGTTCCTGCTACAGGTCAACTGGTTCTACTTGGAAGATCTCGCCGGATCGGCGCAAGTAGCCCGCTCTGATCCTGGGATCATGCTCGAACAGAAGCAGTGTTTTCTCCTCCAGCGCCCACCGGCGGATGGAGCGCTTGGTTTCCATATTCTCCATGGGTAGCTCGTCCACGGCCGGGGTCCACGCCAGTTTCTCCATGTACTCCTTCCAGGGGGCCAGGTCGCCCAGATAGATGGCGGTCTGACCCTGAGAGCGGATAACGACTGACTGGTGAGCTCTGGTGTGCCCTCGCGTGACGATACAGCGCACTTCGTCTGTGACCGACGTGTCTCCCCGGAGGAGAGTCAACTGGCCCTCCTCCAGAGGGAGCAGGTTCTCGGGAAGATAGGTCCTGACAGTGCGCTCGTTGGGATACCGGGCATCCGCCCATTCGAGGCGTTGAACCCAGTACTCGGCCCTAGGGAAGGTGGGCCGGGGCTTGCCGTTGTTGTCCAGAGTGGTGTTCCCGCCGCAGTGGTCGGAGTGAAGGTGGGTGTTGATCACGATATCCACTTCCTCGGGGGCCACCCCCACGTCGCGCAGGTCGCCCACCAGCCCCTGCGACCTCTCCAGACCGAATCTGTCTCGCTCCTTGTCCGAGAGCTTGGTCCCCAATCCTGTGTCCACCAGGATCGTCTTTCCGCCGGAGCGGATGAGGAGGCAGTTCAGGGCCATGGGCACCCGGTGCCGGTCGTCGAGAGCGATGATGGGCTCCCAGAGGACACGCGGCACGATGCCGAAGTGGGCGCCGGCGTCCTGCCACCAGCGTCCGTCGTTGATGATGGTCAGCTCCACGTCACCGAGAAACACTCCTTATCCCTTCAAGGCCTCCTCTGCCATGTCCCACCCCTTTTGCAGAGCCACTCTGTTGGGCTCCAGCAGGTGGTGTCGTCTCTTGGGCAGGTTCTTCTGGAGGGCCGTCATCACTGACTCCAGAGTCACTACACCCGTGATCCTCACCAGTGCCCCCAGTAGGATCATGTTGGCCATACGCTCGTTCTCGAACTCATCTCTGGCCAGGTCCGTGGCCGGTATCCTCAGGGACTTGATATCGTCTCTCTTGATCTCCTCCCTAGCGATGGAGCTATTCACGATGAGTAGTCCTCCCGGCACAACCTTGGATTCAAACATCTCCAGGGAGGGAGGGTTGAGGGCGACGACCGCACTGGGTGTGTCGGTCAGGGGAGAACCGATGGGTTCGTCGGAGACGGTCACCGTGCAGCGAGCTGTCCCTCCCCGCATCTCGGGGCCGTAGGATGGGAGCCAGGCCACGTTTCGCCCTTCCTCGAGACCCGCATACGTCAACAACTGCCCTGCGAAGAGGGCACCCTGCCCTCCGAAGCCAGAAATGATGATCTGCTCGAACATGGGCACGCTCCTTCACTCCTTCACGCAGATGTCGCTTCATCCGGGGAAGCGGCACCTGCTATCCCTCTTCGAGGGCCTTGACCTCGTCTATCACCTTGTAGTCGCCCAGGGGATAGTAGGGGATCATGTTCTCTTCTAGCCATTTCAGGGCTTCGATAGGGCTCATACCCCAGTTGGTAGAGCACGTGGAAAGCACCTCCACCAGGGAGAAGCCCAACCCCGCCAACTGGGTCTCGAAAGCAGTCTTGATCGCTTTCTTGCAGCTCCGGATGTACTTGGGCTGGGTGACCGTCCTTCGCACCACGTAGGCTGCGCCGGTGGTTTGGGCCAGGATTTCGGCCACTTTCACCGGGTAGCCCGCCAGCTTCACGTCGCGCCCTGTGGGCGTGGAGGTGGTCACTTGACCGGGCAAAGTGGTGGGGGCCATCTGCCCGCCCGTCATGCCAAAGACGGCGTTGTTGACGAAGACGACGCTGATGTTCTCGCCTCGATTGGCGGCGTGCACGATCTCGGCGGTGCCGATGGCTGCCAGGTCGCCGTCGCCCTGGTAGGTGAAGATGACGTTCTCGGGCCGGACCCTCTTCATGCCGGTAGCTACCGCGGGCGCCCGCCCGTGGGCGGCCTCTGCCATGTCGAAGTTGAAGTAGTGATAAGCCAGTACCGCACAGCCCACAGGGGCGATCCCCACCGTCTTCTCGCGGATGCCCAGTTCGTCTATCACCTCCGCGATGAGTCGGTGGATGGTGCCGTGGGTGCAGCCAGGACAGTAGTGAGTTGGTGTCTGCTCTAACGCCTCCGGTCTGGCGAAGACGACTTTTCCCTCAGGCATGTAGCTCCCCTTTCTCCCTTCTCCGCAAGAGGCCTGCGTCTACTTGATGTACCTCTCGGCCATCTCCCTTATCTTCAAAGCTGCTTCGGTGGGTGTAGGGACCCTTCCCCCGAGCCAGCCCTGGAACTCCACCGGAACGCGACCCTTGACCACCAGCTCCACGTCTTCCACCATCTGGCCGGCGCTCATCTCCAGCACCAGGAACACCTTGGCCTGATCGATCACCGAGGACAAGGCGTCCTTGGGGTAGGGGTAAAGCGTGATAGGACGGAACATCCCGACGGGTATGCCTTCCTCTCTCACCTTGGCGATGGCCGTTTGGGCAACCCTTCCCACCGTGCCGTAGGCCACGACGACCACCTGGGCTCCCTCGAGCATATACTCAGCGTGACGCTGTTCGTGGGTCTCGATCTCACGGTACTTCTTCTGGAGCAAAATGTTATGGGCCTCCAGAGGCCCAGCCAGGAGGTAGAGAGAGCGTATGATGTTCTTCTCTCTCCCTTTGCACCCGGTCAAGGCCCATGGTTTGGCCGGCGGCTTGGGCTCTACCTCGGGGAGCTCGACCGGCTCCATGATCTGCCCGATGCTGCCGTCGCCCAGGATCATGGCTGGGTTGCGGTATTTATCCGCCAGTTCGAAGGCCAGGATGGTGAAGTCTATCGCCTCCTGGACGGTTGACGGAGCGAGGACGATGGGGAAGTAGTCGCCGTGACCACCGCCCTTCGTGGCCTGGAAGTAGTCGGACTGGCTGGGCTGGACGTTTCCCAGCCCGGGGCCGCCCCGCATGATGTTGACGACAACTGCGGGTAGCTCGTTCCCGGCCAGGTAGGAGATTCCCTCCTGTTTGAGGCTGATGCCAGGGCTGGACGAGGAGGTCATCGCTCTCTTGCCCACGGCCGCTGCGCCCAGCACCATGTTCACCGAGGCGACCTCGCTTTCACCCTGCACGAAGGCGCGCCCCAGCTCTGGCATGCGCTTGGACATGTATTCCAACAGCTCCGTCTGGGGCGTGATGGGGTAGCCGAAGTAGGCGTCGCAGCCGGCGCGAATCGCAGCCTCGGCGATAGCTTCGTTACCTTTCATGAGGACTTTGGCCATGATCACTCTCCTGTCTCTGCTCGTCGGCCCACGACCGGCTAAGAGGTCGGGCGGACGAGGCTTCAGGGTCTACCGGTAGACCGTGATCGCCACGTCAGGACACATCAGCGCGCATAGAGTACAGCCGGTGCATTCCCCCTCGGGGTCCACCAATATGGAGGGATGGTAGCCCTTGGCATTGAAATGGTCGGCCATCTTCACCAGGTCTCTCGGACAGACGGTGGTGCAGAGCTGACATCCCTTGCATTGGTCCTCGTTGATGACTATGGTGGGCATGTATCCTTACCTCCGCTGCACTCTACACTACTCTTCCCATGGGGGGCGAAAGTGCCTGGTCAGAGGCAAGATGGGTCGAGCGTAGGGATGCTCAACCCCGTCTGCCAGGAGTCGCTCCTCCATACACAGAAACGCGACCGGTAGCCCGAGTTCATCGCTGGCACACTCCACCAGCAGGTGCCCTTGCTCCACGATCTCGTGCGTGGTCTCCGCAATGAGGTTGGGGTTGCTCACCAGCGCCCCGACCTGGAGCCTGGTGTTGGCCTCCATGTCATCTCTGGTCTCGGCGATCCGCTCTACCGTGGCGTTGAAGGGACGGTAGGGGTTGACCACCAGGTACATCACGTAGCCAGTGCTTTCCACCAGCGCTTTGAACTGGCCTATGGCTCGTGCGCCCTGGGAGTCGCCTCCCACGTCCATCACTGTGCGCCCATCTGTACTCTGCAAAGTGCCCCAGATAGACGCACTGATGGCCGGTAGATGGATGTCTCTGGTGAGCTCCGGAGGGGACACCACCTCCACTCCTTTCTGACTCAACCTCTCGGTCATCTCGCGGGAGCGGTAGTAGGGGGTGACCACGTCCATGTCGGTGAGCCTCACGGAATCAGCGACGCCGGTCAGGGCCAGGGCGTAGTTGATGGCAACCTCTGTCTTGCCGGTGCCGAAGCGCCCGGTGAAGATGCTGATGGGAGGCGCATCCTCTATCAGGTCGGCCAGTCTCAAGGTCCTGATCTCCCTTGCTTTCGATTGGCGGGTCCGCCCCGGCCAGGGTCGCCCCGGACCTTAGCCACGCTCACCGCCTTGAGCCAGTCTCAAAGGCTGAGGGGGGTAGCGGAAGACGTTACTCGCCACCATGCGGTTGATGTTGTCATTCAACTCGCCGAACATGCCGAAGGCACGTCGCTTGTACTCGACCAACGGATCCATCTGGCCGTAGGCCTGGAGTCCAATGCCCTGGCGCAGGTCTTCGATGGCCGTCAAGTAGTCCACCCAGAGCCGGCTGGTGAAACCAAGCATCAACCGCTTCTCGATGTCATGCATCAGTCTCCTGCCCACGTAGCGCTGCAACTC
>Ga0315553_10000805_pt1 | contig 27012 bp, 26 predicted proteins | sample SalMarSW160140MG_FD_203099 | JGI IMG/M metagenome (GOLD analysis project Ga0315553, IMG submission 203099) | Salt marsh sediment microbial communities from the Plum Island Ecosystem LTER, Massachusetts, United States - Salt Marsh Sediment SW1601-40 ... | reverse complement strand
CGCTTCACGCGATCCCATGTATCGGAGCCGTCGGAGCCGTAATGGGAGATGCGGTCGCTCTTGGCCAGATCTTTCGAATGGGCGAGCGCCGCCTGCTCCAGCTCGGCGCTGAGTTGCAGAGGCTTCAGGCCCTTTTGCGCGCGATAGGCATTGATGAGCTGAAGCGCCTGTGCGGCATCGACGGATTTTGCCGTCTTGCCGGACGCTGTGTCGGTATCGCTGTCCCCGCCGAAACTCAGTCCCGATTTGACCGAGTCCCAAAGACTGCTGATCGAGCCGCCGATGCCGGCTTCCTTAGCGGGCTTCGGTTCGGCGCGAACCTCTTCCCGTGCCGCTTTTGCGGGCCTCTCATCGTTGGTCGCCAGCGAGGCGAAGACGGAGGAGGGCGGAGAAATAGCGCATGCGGGCAGAAAGAGTGTGAGCAGGATTGGTGCTATGAATCGAACCATCAACTCCTCCCCACGGCAGCCTCGCCAGCCCCAGATCCAAGTTTGGCAGAGCATGACGGCAAGAGCAAATGCCGTTTCCGGGTGTCTAAGTTGTCTTGGGGTTGAATCCCGAGACGCCCCTCAACCCTAACGCGCTATACTTAACGGAGTGTTAACCCTTTCACCCGGGACCGAGTGATTTCCTTCTTGATTGATTTGATCTCGCTCAAGCTGGTGGGCTTCTGCTCCTGGTCCGGGAGTTTTGGTGACAATCATGACCGGAGTGTGGCTGCCGGGAGGCCTTATTTATTCTGGTCCGCCAATTTGTTGAGCTGTGTTTGAATTGCCGCCAATTGCGACTTCAGCTCGGCGATCTGATCGGATTGAGCGGCGGCGTCCCGCTTGCCTTGCGCCCGGCGCGCGCCGGGCGTTCCCTCGGCCTGGTGCGCGTTCTTGGCCGTATCGAAAGCTGTGAAAGGCGTGAACATATTCAGCGCGCGCTGGAAGATTTCCAGGTTCTTGCGCGTCTGCTCCTGCATGGCCTCGATCGCGGCATTGCCGAACGCATTGGCAAATTGCGTGCGGTATTTTTCCTGCTCGCGGGTCAGCGTGTCGAGGCTGTACTCCAGATAGCTTGGCACGAGGCGCTCGATCGAGTTCCCATAAAATCGGATGAGTTGGCGAAGAAAGCCGATCGGGAGCAGATTTTGCGTGCCCTTGCTCTCCTGTTCGACGATGATCTGGGTCAGCACCGAGTGGGTAAGGTCCTCGCCCGTGCGCGCGTCATAGACGACGAAATCACATCCGGACCGGACCATTTCGGCCAGATCATCGAGCGTGACATAAGTGCTTGTGTCCGTATTATACAGACGCCGATTTGCGTATTTCTTGATGACAATGGCAGGCTGTTCCTTGTCAGCGCTGCTCTGGAATGAGGCGGTACTTTCGGAAAAACCGTTCTTATAGGCTTGCGACTCTTCTGACATCGGACCCGATCCTAACGCGCGGCACGGTTGCACTGCAACAAGAAGTAACTGATATTATTGCAAAGCACTAGGACTTTTGCAGTTGACGGCTTTCCCAAGCCTCTCGCATTCGTGAACAAGAGGATTTCGGATGCTTGTCACGCATGAAGGCTTTAGGCACCATCTTATGAATACCACCGGGAGCCGAGGGCGGGCCGATTGCTCCCCATCGAACCATTTACAAGGAGATCACTTGCCATGAGCAATCAAGAGGCAATCGTCATCGCAGCGGGAGCACGCACCCCAGTCGGCTCGTTCAACGGTTCGCTCAGCAGCGTGCCGGCGCATGAATTGGGCCGCACGGCAATTACGGAGGCGATGAACCGCGCGAAGATCGAGCCGAGCGAGGTCTCCGAAGTCATTCTCGGCCAGGTCCTCACGGCTGGGCAGGGGCAGAACCCGGCACGCCAGGCTTCGATCAATGCCGGCCTGCCGATCGAGGCGCCGGCCTGGCTCGTCAATATGGTTTGCGGATCGGGCCTTCGCTCGGTGGCCCTCGGCTATCAGGCGCTTCGCAACGGCGATTCGAAGATCGTGATTGCCGGCGGCCAGGAGAGCATGAGCCAGGCGCCCCATTGCGCCTATATCCGTCAGGGCCAGAAGATGGGCAATCTGGAGATGATCGACACGATGATCAAGGATGGCCTGTGGGATGCCTTCAACGGCTATCATATGGGTTCGACCGCGGAGAATGTCGCCCGGCAATGGCAGATCACCCGTGAGGATCAGGACCGCTTCGCCGTCGCCTCGCAGAACAAGGCCGAGGCGGCAAGGAAGGCCGGCAAGTTCAAGGACGAGATCGTCCCGGTCACCATCAAATCGCGCAAGGGCGAGGTCGTCGTCGCCGAGGACGAATATATCCGCGAGGGCGTCAAGTTAGAGGATATGAGCAAGCTGCGCCCCGCTTTCGACCCGAAAGAGGGCACGGTCACGGCAGGCAATGCGAGCGGGATCAATGACGGCGCCGCGGCGGTCGTTTTGATGACGGCGGCCGAGGCGGAGCAGCGTGGCCTCGAGCCCCTCGCACGGATCGTCTCCTGGGCGCAGGCGGGCGTTGATCCCTCGATCATGGGAACCGGCCCGATTCCGGCCTCGAAAAAAGCGCTCGAAAAGGCCGGATGGTCCCCTCAGGATCTCGATCTGATCGAAGCGAATGAAGCCTTCGCCGCCCAGGCCTGCGCCGTGAACAAGGGCATCGGCTGGGACACCGATAAGGTCAATGTCAATGGCGGCGCGATCGCCATCGGCCATCCGATCGGTGCGTCCGGCACACGCATCCTGATCACCTTGCTGCATGAAATGAAGAAGCGCGACGCTAAGAAGGGCCTCGCAACGCTGTGCATCGGCGGGGGCATGGGCATCGCGATGTGCCTGGCGCGCGACTAAACAAAAGCCGAAGGATCGGGACGCGCGTTTCGGCAGGATCGACGGCCGGTTAAATCGGACATCGTAACGGGCGGCGCCGGTTGAACGCTCCGTCCTCCGGGCCGATTGCCTTTGCGCCAGAAGAAACAGCTTTGAGAAAGCTCCGGCTAGCCGGGGCTTTCTTTGATTCTGATAGCTGCCTCCCCTAACACAGTGCAAAGGGACAATAGGAGGGGCATATGATCAGCGCCGGCAGCCGCATACCCGATGCGAATTTTCAGATCATGACGGAATTCGGGCCGTCCGGCATTTCGACATATGAGGTCTTTGCGGGCAAGAATGTCGTTCTGTTCGGCGTTCCGGGGGCCTTCACGCCGAGCTGCCATCACCTTCACCTGCCAAGCTATCTCGATGAATATGAGACCTTGCGCAATGCGGGCGTCGATACGATCGCCTGCACCGCCGTCAACGACGTGTTCGTGCTGGATATTTGGGCGCAGGCGAGCGGGGCCAAGGACAAGATCCTCTTCCTGGCGGACGGCAACGCCGATTTCGCCATCGCAATGGGCCTCGGACTCGATGCGCGCGACCTCGGTTTGGGGATCCGCTCCCGCCGCTATGCGCTCTGGGCGCGGGACGGCATCGTGCAGGCGATCAATGTGGAGGAAGATCCCTCCATTGCGGAAATTTCCACGGCCTATGGCGTGCTGAAGATGTTCAACGACTGGTCGCAGGCAATCTGAGAGCGTTCGACGAACTGGCCATCCGCGAAGGATACCTTCATACTGCTCTATGTGTTAAGCCTGACATCCAGAGCTGATATGCAGCACAAGGACAGCATGACGGAGGAGACGAATGGCGAGAGTCGCGGTCGTAACCGGGGGAACGAGAGGAATCGGACACGCAATCTCGGTCGAAATGAAGAACAAAGGCTTCCGTGTCGCCGCGAACTACGCCGGAAATGATCAGGCCGCTCAGCAGTTCCAGACCGAAACCGGCATCCCCGTCTATAAGTGGGACGTCGGCGATTACGAGGCTTGTATTGCGGGCCTGAAGCGGGTCGAGACGGACCTCGGGCCGGTCGATGTCGTCGTCAACAATGCCGGGATTACACGGGACGCGATGCTGCACCGTATGACGCCGGAGATGTGGAACGAGGTGATCCGGGTCGATCTGAGTTCGATGTACAATATGACCCATCCGATCATCGACGGGATGCGGAACCGGAATTGGGGGCGCATCATCAATATCAGCTCGATCAACGGCCAGAAGGGCCAGATGGGGCAGGCCAACTACTCCGCCGCCAAGGCCGGCGTCATCGGCTTCACCAAGGCGCTTGCCCAGGAGACGGCGCGCAAGGGCATCACCGTCAATTGCATCGCTCCCGGCTATATCAACACCGACATGGTGGCGGCCGTGCCGGAGAAGGTGCTGGAGGGCATCATTGCGCAAATTCCGGTCGGGCGGCTCGGCAAGGCCAGCGAGATCGCGCGCTGCGTGAGCTTCCTCGCGAGCGACGATGCCGCCTTCATTACCGGAGCGACACTGACGGCCAATGGCGGACAATATATTGCCGGCTAGCGCAACTGTCCGCCGATGGCATCTCCATTCTGTGGCTTGCCGCTTTCGCGATCACCGGGGGCGCCTTGCTGGCATCGAAGGACATGCTCTTAGTGCGAGGCAGCGCAGCTGACACGTTGCCAAGCGAAGCGCAGCCGTGACGCCGGCGGCCGCTCCCGTTGAGCCTCGCCGACGCGGACTTCAACCGTGCTTGAGGAAGGAATAGCGCAAATTGTTGGACGGCGTAGACGGCTCCTTGTCGCGCTCCGTCTGCGGCTGACCGAAATCGCCCGGCAGCGGAATGTCGCCCGGTGAGCTTGGCGGCGGAAGACCGAGCTCACTCCGGCTATGCCGCTGCGTCTGATCCTGCTCACCGGTCGGCGGACCTGCATCGCCGCCGCCGCTTGAACCACCGCCGCCTGAGCTGGTCCACTGGCTGGCGCCGAACCAGACCTGGATCAACTGGTGCTCGTCATCGGTCAGGTCGAGACCGACCTGCGCGCAGCGCGTCAGGACATAGTCGCGATAGGCGCGTGCGACGGCTGCCGGCGACCGCGTATGTTCGAGCCAGGGATCGATCTCGTCCACCGCATCGATGACGAAGGCGACGTCTTGCGGGGAAAGCTTCAGGCCGGCCGCGCCCGCACGTGCGATCACCGCTTCGGCGGACCGGTCCGGCGAGAACCCGTTTTCACGGACTTCGGCGGCGATCAAGGTGAAGAGCAGCTGATATTCGCTCGGCGGCAGAGGCGGCGCCTGGCAGGCTTCGTAAATGCGGGTGATCGACCGCTGAAGTTCGGCTAAGCGGCCATTATTGCTGCTGCCCGATCCGGCGGCGCCTTGGGACTCTTGCGCGCTCACAGCGACATTTTGCTGAGGCTGTGCCGCTGCGGCCCGCGCGGTGGGAGACGCTTCCTCGGCCGCGCGCAAATCCTCCCGCAACCGATGGCGCTGCGGATCATAGACGAAGTGCGGTGGCCGCTCGGTCAAACGCAGATGGCCGGGCAGATTTTGGGTCAGGAAGTTCAAGAATCCCCCTGATCCGGCCCAATTCGTCCCGATCGTTTTCGGATGCCCGAGTGTCTTTTGCGCCCTGTCGGCCAAATAGGCCAGCGGCACAGGTTTTTCCGAATTTTCGACAACTTCCTGCACCAGCTCGAGAATTTCCGCGCCGATGAGCTTGAAGTCGTCGATCAGAGACTGGATCGCGGCCTCGGAGGTGCCGCCATACGCCTTCCGCTTCGCGCTCGCATCGGTGACCGCTTGAGGGTGCGGCACCGTTGCCAGGCTCTGTGCACGGGGAGCGGGGGCGGATTGAGCCGGTTCCAGGGCGACCGGTGAGGGAGCATCATCCGCGATCGCCGCTTCCGGCTGCCGCAGGCAGCGAATGAGATCTTCCTCGCGGATACGGCCGTCCGAAAAGGCTTTGTAGTAAGGCGAGGTGTAGTCGTTCGTGTAGATGATGGTCTGTCGGTTATGCGAGCGCAGGCTTAAAAGGACCGGCGTGAAATCCGCATCGCCCGAGAGAATGATGAATTCGTCGAACCGCGTCGGGTGATCGATATAGTCGCGCACATCGCAGGCAATGCGGATATCGGAGCTGTTCTTGAATTGCGAAGTCAGATGCGGGCAATCGACCACCTCGAGGCCCGCACGCATGAAGCTGTGGCGGACGAATGCGAATGAGGTGGGATCGCCGGACCCCCGGCGACCGCTGCGGCGGGGAATCGGATTACCGTAACATCGGCCCACGGCAATCTTTCGGCGCGTCGGCGGTGTTGGGTGATCGGTGCGCACCAACGCTCCCGAGACGACCTGCGTCAGCCAAAAAGACGGATTTTTCGCAAAACGCGATGCTGCCTCTTCATCGCGGTTCTTAAGTGACAGATAAATATTATCGAAGTCGATAAAAAGCGCGGATAGACATACGCCCGCGTTTCCCGGAAGCATTGCAATACACCCCGCTATCGTCCGGGCTGTCTGCTTGACGCACAGCAAACCCGGTTTCTTATTCTACTCTCGAAGGCGCGCCGATTGGCCCTCTCTGGCTAAGCGGGCACGAGCCGCACTTAGCCGTTTCAGCGCATCTTCGTTCCTATGTTCTTCTTCGCCCCGGGCGCGAGCGCCGCGCAAGCGAATCGCTTCCAAATTCCTCCCCGATTAAACGGCAATCGCTTAAGCGCCGCAAGCAGTCCGCGTTGCCGTCATGCTTTTCCACAATCTGCCCAAAAGTGTGGCGCCCGGTCGTCCCTCAATTCCGCCAGGCGCCCCCAATTCTGTTGCTCTAAAAGCGATCTTTAAGCCGTCTAAGTTCCGAAAAAATTGTGGCGAGCGGGTGGCCGACCATGCCGAGCCGCTCTTGGATCTCCGGGCTGTCCGGCCGCAGGAACGGGTTTTGCGCCAGTTCCGCTTCCAGAGAAACCGGTAATGTCGCCCGTCCCTGGGCGCGAAGCTCACGTATCTCTTCCGCTCTCTTCTGAAGCGATGCGTTATTCGGTTCGACGCTGAGGGCAAAAGCGGCATTCGACTGCGTGTATTCATGGCCGCAATAGATCTGCGTTTCCTTGGGGAGCGCGATGATCTTTTGGAGAGATTTCCACATCATCTCGCCGTCCCCTTCGAAAAGCCGCCCGCAGCCGAGAGAAAACAGCGTATCGCCGACAAAGGCGATATTGTCATTTTGTAGCCAATATGTCACATGACCCGCCGTATGGCCGGGTGTCTCCAGTACCTTGACCGGATGACCGCCGAAGCTGAATTCGGAGCCCTCCGAGACCTGCCGATCGATGCCCGGAATCCGGTCCGCTTCCTTGGCCGGGCCGATGATGGTGCAGCCGGTTGCACGTTTGAGCTCCGCATGCCCGGCCGTATGGTCATGATGGTGATGGGTGGTCAGAATGTGCGTGAGCGTCCAGCCGCGATCGTCCAGCGCCTTCCGGATGGCGGCGGGGTCCGGCGTGTCGATCGTTGCGGTCAGATTGAGTTCGGGGTCGTGGATCAGCACGCCAAAATTGTCCGTCCGGCAGATGAATTGATGGATCGTCAACTCAGCCATGGCAATGTCTCCAATCTCGTGTCCACAGGGCCTGTTTGCTCCATGATCTATTTGCTAGCATAAATCAGCGTGGTGGCCACAGGCTGAGGCCGCCTATCGCAGCTTGATCATGATCGTTTCAGACCGAATCGCTCATGATCTTGCCGTCTATTCTCTCACGCACGTGGCTTCGGGAAGCCGGTTCCCGCTTCTTGAGGCCCCTGCGCCAGGGCGAGCGAACGCATGCGTCCCGATGTGAGCGAGCTTAGCGAATTCTATTCCTGTCCGCTCGGCGGCGTGGCAAGGCGTCTGCTCGCACACCGGATTCGCAGCGTCTGGCCGAATGTGGCCGGCGAGGCCGTTCTCGGACTGGGATTTGCAGCGCCATTCATGCGCCTCTTCCGCAATGAGGCTCAGCGCCTGCTCTTAGGCATGCCGGACGAGCAGGGTGCGGTGCGCTGGCCGCAGGAGGGGCCGGTCTGCAGTTTTCTGGCGAGCGAGACGGAGCTGCCGCTTGAGACATCCTCGGTGGACCGGGTGCTTGCCGTTCATTGTCTTGAGCATTGCGGCATGTCGCGCCCACTGCTCCGCGAAATCTGGCGGGTGCTGACGCCGGAGGGTCGGCTCCTGCTTGTCGTTCCGAACCGCCGCGGGGTCTGGGCACGTATGGATACCACGCCCTTCGGTCACGGGCACCCCTATAGCCGGGGCCAGGTGCAGCGGCTGCTCGGCGATTGTCTTTATGATGCGACGGGCTGGTGGCCGAGCCTGTTCATGCCGCCGGCCAACCTCCGCCTCGTCCTCAAAACCGCCATCGCCTGGGAGCGTATTGGCCTCTTTGCCTGGCCGGCCTTTGCCGGGGTGCTGATCGTCGAGGCGCAGAAGCAGGTCTATGCGCCGATCAAGGGGACGAGGCCGCCCGCTCGCGCCAAACTGCAGACCGCGCCGCGCGGCCTTGCCTCTTCCGAGGTGTCCCGCGAAGCGGTGCGCTGCCCGGCACCGCCTCCCCAAACTCGGTCCGCCGCCAGCAGCCAGGGTCTGTTTCAGCGGAATGGGGTTTAAACGCTGAATGTGATAAGTCGCCCGCGCGCGGACCGTCCAGAAATCCCGCTCCACGTCGAAATCCTGGCCGTCAACATCGCTCGAAACGTCGTAATAGAGCCCTTCGACGCCCAGACTCCAGCTTGGCGAGAATTTATGCTCGACGCCCGCGCCGGCGACCCAGCCGACACTCGGATCGTCAAGATCGCCGCCCAGGCCAAGCTCTGCGCTCAGATCGTCGTCGAAGCCGCGAAGGGCGAGACTGCCTGTTCCGTAAACCAGTGTATTGTCGTAGGCGTAGCCCAGCCGGCCGCGCATGATTGCCTCCGGCTTTCGTTTCTCGTGCGAGCAAGAGAACCCGGAGGCGTCTTGAAAGTTCCAGTGAAAGCTTGGCGCGGCGATTGGAACTCTCCTTCGATGCTTGCGTTTCTTGGGGACATTGCCCGAAGCGGGAAGCCTCGGGCTTCGAAAATGCGCAGAGCATTAACGGTTAATCGAAGGAGAGCAGATCCATGACTTTCAAGACCCTGACTCTGAGCGCTGCGACTGCAGCTCTCTTAGCCACCGGTGCGATCGCGCAGGATAAGCCCAACACCGACGCGAACCAGCCGGCGACACCGCCTGCCGCGACGCAGACCGCTCCCGCGGCTCCCAGTGATTCGGCCGCAGCTCCGAGCGGCGCGAAGACCGGAAAGGCTGCAATGACCGACAAGGCGAGCGGCGATCTGGAATTCATAGCCGGCGTCGAGCCTGATCAGATGTTGGTCAGCAATGTGACTGGAATGCGCGTTCTCAACACCGCCGGAGAAGAATTGGGCGACATCAATGATATCGTTGTCAATCAGTCCGGCAAGCCGGCCGTTGCCGTTATCGGCGTTGGCGGCTTCCTCGGCATGGGCGAAAAGGATGTCGGCATTTCTTTCGACCGGCTCCAGTTCGCCATGAACGAACAGAATGAGCGTGTTGTGCGGCTCGATGCGACGAAGGAAACTCTGGAGGCGGCTCCGAGCTTCGTCGTAAACGACAATAAAGACGTAACAGCAACCAAGCCGACCAACTGAGTCGTATGACCGGTTCATGGAGGCCTGGTCCCTCGTCGGGCCAGGCCTCTTTGCCATCGGTGTCAGCTCTTCTGTTTCTTTTTCTGAGGCAGGTCTTTCCTCTTTGTTTCCGCAAATTCCTCAAGCTCTTTTTCGCTCATCGATTTTTCCATCTCGCGTGAGGCGCCTTTGAGCTTGGATTTGGGCATTTCGCCACGCTTAGCGGCCAGGGCTGCGCCCGCTGCCTTCTGTTGCGCTTTCGATTTGGCAGGCATTGTTTCATCTCCATATTCAATGATGTGGAAATCAACGAGCGCCGGAGGTCGGAAGTTCCGGCCGCTCACGCGGAATGCCGGACGGAGCCGTTCACCTCTGGATCTCGCCACCACAATTGGAGGAGTTCATGATTGACCACGACCGCGAAACAGCCCCGCATCATGACGGTGCCGGCCCGAAGCGTACCGAGGTGCAGGCAAAGCAGGGCACAGGCCCGCGCGTCATGATTTGGGTGCTTCTGCTTTCTCTCCTGCTTGCCATCATCATCGGCGGCAGCTTGCTGACCAATACCGATGAGCTTCGCGAGGGACAAAGCACCGAGGCGACGAGCCCGGGAGCAGCGACGCCGCCCGCATCGGAGGCGCGATGAAGGAGGATTGCCGGAGCGAGGACGCGCTTGACGTCCGGCTTTCGGTTCTATCTGCGCTCCTCAGGCTGACCCCGCGCTCAACCTTTCCACTTCCAGCGGCGGCTGAGCCGTCTGGGCCGCATTCTCCGGGCTGTCGAGCAGTGCGATGGCGTTGGCGTAATAGGTCAGCAGCGTTTCTTCGGCCGGATTGACGCCGTAAGTCCCGTCTTGCTCCAGAATGATGCGGCGCAGGAGCAGCATTCGCAGGCCGACCTCGATGGCATATTCCCGGTCCTGACGCGGAATATGGATGTAAACGCCCTTGGCCTCGAGCCTGGCCATGAGGTCGTACACCTCGCCTTTCAGCTCGAAAGCGGTGAATTGCCGCCGCGCCGTCTTCAGCATGGCGAGCGCAACGAGGGAGACGGGCAGGGCAGGGATCGTTCGCGCCAGCTCTGTCATGAGAGCCTGCCCTAGCCGCGCAATTTCGGCCTCGCGCCGTTCGGGCGTCAGGGTGCGAAGGTCGATATGCCTCTCCGCAAGATATGCCCGGAGCGAAAGCGGCTGACCGAAACTGACGCAGGCATAGCCGTAGCGATACCAGCGTCCGCGGAGCATGAGCCACAGGCTGTTGCCGATAAAGCCGAAGAGTTTTCGCCCGCTCACGCGGAAGGACGGGCGCTTTCCCCCCTGTCCCCGCGCACTGGCCTCGGTGAGCAGCCGGTCTTCGAGCACACGGTCATAATTCACGCCGACCGGGATGAACACCACATCGCGCTCGCCCTGCGGATCGAAGCCGGACACCATATAGCTGATCAGGCCGAGCTTGGGCTCGCGCAGCGCACCGTCAAGACTGAGGCCGCCTTCGGGGAACACCGCCTGCACGACGCCCGCCTGTATGGCCATATGGACGTATCGCGCGAGGATCTTACGGTAGAGCGCGTCGCGCGAATTGCGGCGGATGAAATAGGCGCCCATCGACCGGATCAGATTGCGCAGCGGCCAGACCTGCGCCCATTCGCCGACCGCATAGCTGAGCGCCGAGGACGTGGCCGCGACATAGGTGACCAGCACATAATCCATATTGGAGCGGTGATTGATCACGAAGACCACCGAGGCGTCCGGGTCGACATTGCGCAGCGCGGCATCGTTCGTATAGCCGAGCCGGACGCGGTAGAGGAGCTGCGATAGCCGGCGGGCGAGGCGCGTGCCGATGCGGAAATAGGCATAAGCGCTGAAGGACGGCACGATCTCGCGGACATAGCGCTTGGCCTGTTCCATTGCGATCTCGCGCGGAATGCCGGTTGCCAGGCTGTGTTTCTCGACCGCTTCGAGCACGTCGGGATCGTAGAGCAGACGGTCGATGAGGACTTGCCGGCGCGTGGCTTTGAAGGGGCGGATTCGCAGATGCAGCCGGGTGTTCAGCTCATCGATGGCCCGGTTCGCCCTGCGCCGCAGGGCCCAGCGAACGCTCGGGATGAGGAGATGGTCGAGCACCGCCCAGATCGCGAGCGCGGCTCCGACAATCACCAGCCAGAGGGGCAGGGTGACCGTTGTCCCCATCAGCGTCTTCCTCCTCGGCCCGGCGTTTCCCCAGGCAAGCACCCCGTTGGATCGGCGGCGTTCTTTTGGAAACGATAGCACCCGCGGCGCAACTCTGCCAGCGCGTGGGACGAGGTGGTGAGGTGTGATCGGGTCCCGGCTTAGCGCAACGCGCGTCCAAGCATGTCCCCGCGAAGGCGGGGATGGACGCGGGAACAGTTGCGCTCATCTTTTGAAATAGATCAACTTAACCTCGTCCAGGTGATTCCACTTGAACGAGGGTTGAACTAGCCCCTTTCAAACAGCCTCTCGGCCATGATGCCGACGCGGGACTCGATCGCTTCGCAGGCGTCGAGGATCATGTCCTCCCGAAAACGGCGCCCGGCGATTTGAACCCCGATCGGCAGACCGTCATTGAAGCTTGCAGGCACGTTGCCCGCGGGAAGTCCCAGATAGTTCATCGACACCACATAGATCCCGGCGCCCAAGGATTCCATGATGCCTTCGAAGCCTTCCGTGTCGCGGTCCCAGCGATAGGTCGGCGCCGGCAGAAACGGCGTCAGGACCAGCGGATAACGCTCGAGAAACAGGTTCCACTGGCGGATATAGTGGGCACGCTGCGCCATGCCGAGCAGCAGCTCTTCCCCCTCATAGGGCGGGAAGAGAGCGAAATATTCGTCGAACAGCCGGTTGATCAGGGCGCTGCCATGCTTGCGGATGTCGGGCAGCATGAACGTCTTGAGCTCGCCGAAGAGGCAACGAATGCCGTCCGCAGCCGCCTCGCGCAGAAGCGGCGGCTCGGTCTCGACGACATCATATCCGGCGTCGCTGAGGGCATCCCGTGCCCTATTGAGCGCCGCTTCGACCGCCGGATGAAGCGCGAACTCGAAAGTGTTTCTGGTGAACGCCACTTTGACCGGCCTCTCCGCCGCCGGGCCGTCGAAAGGCATCGGCACCATCCAGGGATCGTGCGGGTCATAGGTGATCAATGCGCGCATGGCGAGCCGCACATCCCGAACTTCGCGGGCGATCGCGCCTTGGACCGCCATGATTTGCGCCAGCAAACCCCGCTCGGCTTTGGCGGAAGGATTATAGGCCGGCGTCCGGCCGAGACCCGGCTTGATGGCCGTCGCACCGGTGGCTGCCGCCGGATAGCGCAGCGATCCGGCGATGTCATTGCCGTGAGCAATGGCGCCCATGCCGGCCATCACCGCCGACGATGCCCCGCCCGACGAGCCGCCGGGGGACGCCCAGTCATTCCACGGATTGAAGGTGCGCCCGTGCAGCTCGTTGTCGGTGGTGAGGCGGAAGGAGAATTCCGGAGTGTTCGTCCGCCCGATGATGATTGCGCCGGCCTTTTTGAAGTTGCGCACCACCGGCGAGTCATCGGGAGCTATGACGTCCTTGAATGCGACGACGCCGTTCGGCGTGGCGCGCCCCTTCTGGTCGATATTTTCCTTGATGGTGATCGGGACGCCGTGCAGCGGACCGATCGGCCCGGACCGCGCCAGGATGCGATCGTGCTCCTCGGCCTCGGAGAGCGCCTCATCGCTGAGATCATCCACGATTGCGTTGAGCTGAGGGTTGCGCGCACGCATACGCTCGACGCATGCGGAGACGGCTTCGCCGGCGCTGATCCGCCTGTCGGCGATCGCCTCGGCCAGATCACAGGCGCTGAGCTGCCAGAGTGGACGGTCGATCATATGTGGTATCGCTCCGTGCTGTTTCGATATGAGCGCAAGGCTCGTCTCTCATAAGACCAGAGCGGAAACCGGCCGGGCAACGCAAAAATTCTGTCGGCGGCTCGGCCGTCAGGCGGGACGGCAAAGACGATGCCTCAAAAGCCGTAGAGGCGGGCGGGATTGTCGACGAGGATCTTGTGCCGCGTCGCCTCGGGCGCCCAATCGAGCAGGATGTCGAGCAGCGGCGCGTCATCCGGATAGTCCTCCCGCGGCACGCCGACATGCGGCCAGTTCGAGCCCCAGATGATCCGGTCGGGCGCATATGCGATGACCCGCTTGGCGATCGCCGCGACGTCGTCAAAGTTGGGGCCGCCGGTCAGGCTCGTCTCATAGGCGGCGCAGATCTTGAACCAGGCATTGCCGCGGTCGATCAGCCGCAGGATTTCGTCAACGCGCAGATCATCGGCCGGCACCGGCTCGAGAAACTTGCCATTGTGGTCGATCACATAATCGGTCTCGATGGCGCGCAGCGCGTCGAGGTGGCGATCGATCTCGCGGCCGTCGAACTGCACGATCAGGCTCCAGCCCATCTCGCGGGCAAGGCGCTCGACAGGCCCCATATCGGCGATCTTCGTCGTGCCGCCGGGCAGGTCCATGATCCGCGCCCCGCGCACGCCGCGCTCGTGAAGCAGAGCCAGGTCCTGCACGGTCTTTTCCGCCGAAACGGCGATCACCGCTCGCGCCCGCTTCGGGCCGAGACGGTCGAGCGCCTCGAGCGCCGCGCCATTGTCAAACTGGTAGGCGTTCGCCTGGACGATGACGACGCGCTCCAGGCCGAGCCGGTTCTGCACGATCTTATAATCGTCGATGGTGGCGAGCTCGGTGATCGGCGGGCCGCCCGGCTGCGGCGCATAGCCGTCCAGATAGAAGTGCATATGGCAGTCGATGGCGCCGGGCGGCACCTTCAGGCGGGGCGCGGGACCGTCGAGCGGACGTGTGTTGCCGGGTATGGCCTGCATCCTCAAGCGTCCTTTAGCGCGAATGTCTGAAGCGATGCGCGGTCGATCTCGATGCCGAGGCCCGGCCCGTCGGGGATGCGCACGAGGCCGCGTTCGTGCTCGATCGGCTGCGTCAGCACCGCCTGGCGGAACGGGTTCGCAGTGCGGTCAAATTCGAGGATCGGCTCAATCGGATTTTTGCGCGGCGGGTCCGGCGGCAGGGCCGCGATGAATTGCAGGCTCGCCGCGATTGCGACGCCCGTGCCCCAGACATGGGGCACGCAGCGTATGCCATAGAGCGCCGCGAGATCGGCAACACGGCGCATTTCCGAGAAGCCGCCCGTGCCGCAGATGTCGGGCTGGACGATGTCCACCGCGCGGCTCGCCAGCGGCTCGTGCATGCCGTGGCGGCCGTGCCAGGTCTCGCCGCCCGCCACCGGGATGGGCTGACCGTCGCGCACGGCGCGGTAAGCCGGCAGCTGCTCGGGCAGCACCGGCTCCTCGAACCAGTCGACGTCGAATTCGGCGGCGCGCTGGCCGACCTCGATCGCCTCGAGCGCATCATATCCGTGATTGGCGTCGATCATCAGCCGCTTCTCCGGCCCGATCGCGCCGCGGACCGCCTTGATCACTTCAAGATCCTGCTCCACATCGAAGCCGATTTTGATCTTGACCGCGTGGAAGCCTTCCGCCGCATAGGCTGCGGTCTCGGCTGCGATATCGGGGACGGGATCGACGCCGTCCTTGCGGAAAGAGCCGGTCGCATAGGCGCGAACCGTGTCCCGGAAACGCCCGCCGAGCAGCGTCGAGACGGAAACGCCAAGGCGTTTGCCCTTGATGTCCCACAGCGCAATGTCGATCCCGGAGAGCGCCGTGACGGTCAGGCCCCGTTGTCCCTGATCGCGCAGCGCATTGTAGAGATCCAGCCAGATCTTTTCGGTTTCGAGCGGATCGCGGCCGATAAGCCAGGGCGTATAAGCCTTGACCACCGCAGCGTTCGGGCCGGCAGGGCCGAGACACTCGCCCCAGCCGACAGTGCCGTCATCGCAGACGATCTCGACGAGACAGTGCTGCCGGCGGTCGAAGCGCATCGAGGCGCTCTCGAAGGCCTGATCGAGCTTATGGTCGAGGATGTGTGTGCGGACGCTTGTGATCTTCATGGGCTATGAGTTTCGATCAGCTTGGCCAGCATGTCCACCTCCTCCGGCGTGATGTCGGTGAGTGGTGGCCGCACGGGGCCGGCGTCGAACCCCTTCAGCCGGACACCGGCCTTGATCGCGGAGACGGCATAACCCTTGTGGCGATTGCGGATGGTCAGGAACGGATAGAAGAAGTCGCGCAGGAGTGCGCCGGTGCGCGTGTGGTCGCCGCTGCGGAGCGCTGAATAGAAATCGCGGGCAAGGCCGGGCAGGAAATTGAACACGGCGGAGGAATAGGTCGCAACGCCTGCGCCGAGATAGGCTTCCGCGAAGACTTCCGCCGTCGGCATGCCGCCGATGCAGGTCAGCCGGTCGCCCATCGTCGCCGTGATCTGACGGACGAGGTCGATCTCCCCGGAGCCGTCCTTGAAGCCGACGAGATTGGGGCAGGCGTCGCAAAGCCGCTGCAAGGTCTCCGCCGTCAGGATCGCATTGTCGCGATTGTAGACGATCACGCCGATCGACACGGCGTCGCAGACGGCCTTCACATGCGCGAAAAGCCCGTCTTGAGGGGCATGGATCAGATAATGAGGCAGGAGCAGAATGCCGTCCGCGCCGGCCTGCTCGCAGGCTTTGGCGAGGGGCACGGCGATCCGGGTGCCGTAGCCGCAGCCCGCAACGATCGGCGTGCCGCCGGCTGCGTGCTTGGCGGCCCGCACCACGCCCGGCACCTCATCCGGGGCGAGCGAGAAGAACTCGCCCGTGCCGCCGGCCGCAAAGAGCGCGCTCGCGCCGAAGCCGGACAGCCAGCCGACATGGTCCGTGTAGGGCTTTTCGTTGAAGGCGCCGTCCTCGCCGAAGGCGGTCACGGGAAACGACAATAGCCCTGCTCCGAGGGCCGCTTTCAGTGCAATCGGTTCCATTGGCGTTTACGATCCTTCGACGGGGCAGGCCGCGTACCTCCATCGGATCATAAATGTCATCATATCTCTGTCAAGATGAGATATGATAAGGTGGAGATGCAATCAGGCTCGCCGGATCAGATTGCGGTAGCGCTGCTGGCTGTCCTTGAGATGAATGCGCATCGCCTGGCGCGCGCCGTCTTCGTCACGGGCGGAGATTGCCTTGGCAATTCGCCGGTGCTCGGCCTGGATCTGCTCCAGATAATCGTTCGACGCGTCTTCCTGCTGGCCTGCCTGGAGCGAGGCGCGCGGGATGACATTCCGGCCCAGCCTTTCCAGGAAGTCGCGAAAGCGGGGATTGTTGGTGGCATCGGAAACGGCCAGATGAAAGGCGAAATCGGCTTCCGTGGTTGGCCTTCCTTCCGCGATCAACTGGTCAAGATCGTCGCAACATTCGAGAATGGCCTCCTCCTGGGCCGGCGAGCGCCGCGTTGCCGCAAGTCCTGCCGCCTCGATCTCGACCGCCGCGCGCAGTTCGAGCATCTCGATAATCGAGGAAATCCGCGCGGTCTCTGCGCTCTGGAAAGCCGGGAACGGCGCCGGTTGGCTGTTCAGAACGAAGACGCCCACGCCGTGACGCGGCTCCAGGAGACCGTCGGCCTTCAGGGAAGCGATCGCCTCGCGGATGACCGTGCGGCTCACCTTGTATTGCTGCGTCAGCGCCGCTTCGCTCGGCAGCTTTTCGCCCGGCCTGAGTTCCCCGTCGAGAACAGCCCGGCGCAGCCGTTCGCTGACCATCGCCACCAGATTGCGCCTCTGCGGCGGTCGGTTGCCGGCCTTCGCCGGCGCACCGTGGGGGCCGGCCGCCATATCCGTCATCATCCCACTCCCCGAGAGTTTCTGCGCTCGACGAGCGTTCGCCCGAGCCTTATGCTGAGAGGCCGACACGGCATCTCGTCGAGAAGCATATTGACGCTTTCATTCAAGTTTGTATGATGACATTGGTGTAGTGATATTACAACTATCAAAGTAAACCGTTAGGGAGGACAATATGACAACGTTGAGTACGCTCCTGCGCAGGACGGCTCTGGCGGCCGCGGTGCTGTCCGCCGCCACGATCTTGCCCGCCTCCGCCAAGGACTGGCGCGGGTGGAATATCCATCCGCCGACCTACCCGAACGGCATCGCGATGGATCAGTTCGCCAAGGACGTCAAGGAGAAGACCGAAGGCCGCATCAACCCGACCGTCTATCACAACGGCGTGCTGGGAGCTCAGCCCGACGCGATCGAGCAGACCCGCAATGGCGCGCTCGATTTCGGAAACTTCAACATGGGGCCGATGGGGCCGATCGTGCCGGAAACGAACGTCCTCTCACTTCCATTCATCTTTTCCAGCGTCGATCATATGCACAAGGTGATGGACGGGAAGATCGGCCAGCGCTTCTCCGACGCTCTCGCCAAGCACGGGCTCGTCTCGCTGTCCTGGTTCGATTCCGGCGCACGCAGCATGTACAACACCAAACATCCGATCCAAAAGCCCGATGACGTGAAAGGCCTCAAGGTCCGCGTCATGAACAATGACCTCTATGTCGATATGATCGGGGCGATGGGCGGCAATGCGACGCCGATGGCCTATAGCGAGGTCTATCAGTCGCTGAAGACCGGCGTCGTCGACGGCGCGGAGAACAACTACCCGTCTTACGAGTCCAGCAACCACTACGAGGTGGCAGGCTATTACTCCACCACCGAGCACCTGATCATCCCCGAATGCCTGTGCATCGCCAAATCGAGCTGGGATGCGCTCTCCGACGAGGATAAGGAGATCGTACGTCAGGCCGCGATCGATGCCGCGAAGACGCAGCGCGAGCTCTGGGCCAAGCGGTCGGAAGAGAGCAAGAAGAAGGTCGCCGCGTCCGGCGTGAAGATCAATGAGATTGCCGACAAGACGCCGTTCCAGAATGCCATGAAGCCGGTCTACGCCAAATTCCTCAAGGAAAATCCGGATCTTAAGCAGCTGGTCGCCGATATCCAGGCAATGAAATAGTCTTCCCGCATTGCAGACGCCCCGGGCGCGGCGCGCCCGGGGCATTTTGCGAAAGGGTGCATCCTTGATCGACAGCCCTGACGGGCCGGGCGAGGTCACGCCGTCCGGCCCTCCGATTTCCCTGGTTACGCAGGCGCTTGACGCGATCGCCCAGCTTTGCATGCTCGTGGCCGGCGTGTCGCTCGTGGTGGTGATTGCGATCTTCGGCTGGCTCGTATATGGCCGCTATATTCTCAACGATACGCCCACCTGGGTCGAGCAGCTGTCCATTCTGCTCGTTGCCTGGATCACCTTTCTCGGCGCCGCGGTCGGCGTTCGCCGCAACAGCCATCTGAGCATCGAATTTCTGCGCGAGGCTATGCCGGGCCCCGCGCGCGCGGCGTTGCGAATCCTGTCGGACCTCTATGTCATCGCTTTCGGCGGCTTCATGGCCTGGCAGGGCTGGCTGCTCGTTGCCGCCAATCTGACACGCAAGATTCCGATGATCGAGCTTCCGGAGAGTTGGCGCGCCGCGCCGCTCGTCGTCTGCGGCGTGCTAATCATCCTCTTCGCCGGTGCCGACCTGATCGGACGCTTCGGCCGCCGGCCGAATGGCGGGGCATAAGGGGATGGGCCTCTTCATCCTGTTCGGCGTGTTCTTCCTCGGGCTCTTTGTCGGTGCGCCGGTCGCCTTCGCGATCGGCCTGGCGTCGGTCTTTGCCTTTCTCTATGAGGGACTGCCGCTCTTCGTCGCCTTCCAGCGCATTCTCTCGGGCGTGTCCGTCTTCTCGCTCCTGGCGATCCCGTTCTTCATCTTTGCGGGCGAGCTGATGCTGCATGGCGGGATCGCGGCGCGGCTCGTGCGGCTTGCGGCGGCAGCGGTCGGCAATGTCCGCGGCGGGCTGGGCGCGGTGAACGTTGCCTCCTCCATGCTGTTCGGCGGCATTTCCGGCTCGGCGGTCGCCGATACCTCGGCCCTGGGGTCGATCCTCATGCCGGTGATGAAGGAGAAAGGATACGACCCCGATTACGCCGTGAATGTTACCGTCACCTCATCCATTGCCGGCGTCGTGATTCCTCCGAGCCACAACATGATCCTTTATGCCGTCGCGGCCGGCGGCGGCATCTCGGTCAGCAAGCTCTTCATCGCCGGCATCGTTCCGGGCGTGCTCATGTGCCTGTGCCTCGGTATTGCGGCCTATCTCGTCGCCGTGAAGCGCAACTATCCTTCCGAGCCCTTTCCGGGCGTCAGCGCATTGCTGATCAGCTTCCTCGCGGCGATCCCCGGCCTGATGACCGCAATCATCATCGTGGGCGGCGTGCTGTCGGGCATCCTCACGGTCACGGAGTCGGGCGCGTTCGGGGCGATCTACGCCGTCGTCATTACTGCTTTCCTATACCGCGAACTCTCCTGGACTTCGTTCAGGCTCGCCGTCCTGAACGCCGTGCGGACGACCTCGCTGGTCATGATCCTTGTCGGCTGCGCCTCGGCCTTCGCCTATCTGCTGGCACTCTATCGGGTTCCGGAGCAGCTCACGAGCCTGCTGACGGCGGTCGCCGGGGACCCGCTGGTCATTCTCCTCCTTCTCAACCTCATCCTGCTCGTGCTCGGCATGATCATGGACATGGCGGCGCTCATCCTGATCTGCACCCCGATCTTCCTGCCGGTCGTGGTCAGTCTCGGCATGGATCCCATTCAGTTCGGCATCATTCTGATGATGAATCTCGGCCTCGGTCTCTGCACGCCGCCGGTCGGGGCGTGTCTCTTCGTCGGTTGCGCGATCGGCGGGGTCAGAATAGAGGATGCCGTGCGAACCATATGGCCATTCTACCTGGCCATACTCGTGGCGCTGATGCTTGTGACCTACATCCCGGCGGTCTCGCTCACGCTGCCGCGTTTGCTGAACTGAAAAGAGGATCATCCATGCTTCAGAAGCTTCTGATGACGGGGGCTGCGGGCGGCGTCGGCAGCAAGCTGCGCCCATTCCTGCCGCGGATCGCGAAGCACGTCGTGCTGTCGGATATCGCAAAGATCGACGATCTTGCCGCGCATGAGAGGTTCGCCGCCTGCGAACTCGGTGATGTCCAGGCGGTCAGCGCGCTTCTTGACGGCGTCGACGGCGTCATCCATCTTGGCGGCATCTCGATCGAGAAACCCTTCGAGCGGATCCTCAACGGCAATATCCTCGGCACCTACAATATCTTCGAGGCGGCGCGCCATCACGGGCGGCCGCGCGTCGTATTCGCAAGCTCGAACCACGTCACCGGCTACTACCGGCGCGACGAGCGGATCGACAACAGGGTGCTGCCGAAGCCGGACACGCTCTACGGAGTATCGAAGGCATTCGGCGAGACTCTGGCGAGCTTCTATTTCGACAAATTCGGCCAGGAATGCCTGTCGGTACGCATCGGCTCATGCTTCGACAAGCCGAAGGACCGGCGCATGCTGGCGACCTGGCTGGCCGCCGAGGATTTGTTCGACCTGATCGCATGCGCATTTGCCGTGCCGCGCCTCGGCCACACCATTGTCTACGGCGTCTCCGACAATGAGCAGATATGGTGGGACAACCGCAATGCCGGCTTTCTCGGATGGAAGCCCAAGCACAACGCAGCCAAGTGGCGCGATGAGATCATGGCCGGGGCCAAGCCCGAGGCGCCGACCGACCCGGCCGTCATCTATCAGGGCGGCGCTTTCGCCGCGGCGGGCCACCCGGCCGATGAAAGCTGACCGCGATCCCGGCCGGCGTCGCTCCGATGCGGCTCCTCAGAGGTAGGACAGGATGAGATAGGCGCCGAGCATCACCGTCGTCCAGAACGCCATCGTCCCGGTCGGCCACCAGCGTCCGAAGACGCCGTCCGGGCCGTGGTGGTTGTGAAGGCGCGCATTGAAAAATCGGGCGCCGGCACCGGCAATATCGACGACTTGCGCCCAGGCCCAACTTGCCACTGCATCGAGCCCCATAAGAGTCCGGTAGCCCAGACGCCGATAGAACCAGTCGGCGTCGAGATTGACCGAGCGCAGCTCAGGCGGATAGATGCCGGTCCGGATCAGCACTGCGACGGCGAGTGCTGCGAAGAAGAGCAGCTGCGTCTGGGTGACGACGTGATTGAGCGTGTAAGGCTCGTAGGTGGCGTTATAGGGCAGCAGCGTGTAGAAGATCGATGGAAACGAGCCGATGCCGATGCAGAGCGCGGCCGATATGGCCATCGCCGTCAGCATGTTGAGGGGCGCCTCCTTGCAGCGCTTGCCGGAATCGTGAGCGAAGAAGGCGAAATAGGGGATCTTGATGCCGGCGTGCTCCACGACGCCTGCGCTGGCGAACAGCAGGATCAGCCAGACCCAGAAATGACCCTGGTCCATCGCCTCGGACATAATCATCGACTTTGTGACGAAGGCGGAGAACAGAGGGAGGGCAGAGATCGATGCCGCCCCGACCATGCAGAAGCTGGTGGTCCAGGGCATCGATTTATAAAGTCCGCCGAGTTCGGAACCCTTCGCTGTGCCGACCCGGAACAGCACGGCGCCCATCGACATGAAGAGCAGGCCTTTGAAGATGATGTCGGCGAAAGCGTGGGCGACGGCGCCGTTGAGCGCCAGATTGGTGCCGATCCCGATGCCGACCACCATGAAGCCGAGCTGGTTGATCATAGAATAGGACAGAACACGGCGCAGATCATTCTCGATCACAGCATAGAAGATCGGAAAGGCGGTCATGACGGTACCGATCGGGACCAGGATATCGGTCCCGGCATAACCGCGGGCGAGGGCATAGATTGCGACCTTCGTCGTGAACGAGGACAGCAAGACGGTGCCGGTCACGGTCGCCTCGGGATAGCTGTCCTCGAGCCAGTTATGAAGCAGCGGAAAGGCCGCCTTGACGCCGAGCGCGAACAGGATCAGTGCCTTTGCCGTCGTGTCGAGACCTAGCAGATCGAACGCGATCGACCCCGTCGCCCGGTAATGCAGCATGACGCCGGCGAGCAAAATGACGCCGGCGGCCATCTGCACAATCAGATAGCGCTGGCCGGCGCGCCAGGCGCGTTCCGTCCGGACCGGCCAGATCAGAAAGACGGAGGCGACCGCGATCACCTCCCACCAAATGAAGAAGCTGACGAGATCGCCTGCAAAGACGGCACAAAGCGAGCCGCCGGCATAGATCAGCGTGGCGACATGCTGGAGGGTGTCCTTCAGATGCAGCGCGTAGATCGTGCCGATCAGCGTCGCGAGCAGGAACACATAGCCGAACATCAGGCTAAGTGAATCGACGCGCGTGGCCGTCAGTGTAAGCTGGAGAAACTGGATCTTGCCCAGCTCACCATATGGCAGGCCGATCATGTAAAAAAAGGCAATGACTGGAAGCGCCAGCATGAACGCCGCGCGCAGATAGCCCCGCAACAGCGGCACGAGCAGCCCGCCGACGACAAGGATCAATCCTGGGGGAAACTCACCGGTCATAATAGCCCTCGGAGCGCATGACCAGAATGCGGAGGAGCTTGGCGCCCAGGATCACCGCCGAGCAGCCGACGAAGCCGTAGATCGCGTAGAAGCCGAAGGTGTGTTCGATCGCAAGCAGTCCATGCTTGGGGACGAAGATGTCGATCACGAACAGAATCGCGCAGACGACGTAGAAGCCGCGCAGGAGCTTATCGACATTCGCCTTGTGATCCAGCCAATATTTGGGCTCATCCGGCGCCGGACCGTGCGGCGCTCCATTTTGCGCATCAGTCATTGCTGGATTCCTTCCTGAAGCGGCGGAGTTGCAAGCGCGGCCCTGACAAGCTGTTCGAGAGAACCGGCGGCAAAAAACAGTGCGATACTGATGAGGGCCGTTGCACAAAGTGCGATGAGACAGGCGAGAGGCGCTTCGGCAATGCCCTGTTCGTTCCGGGCAGCCGACAAGCTTCCCACCGCAGCAGGCTCGCTGCTGGGCAATATGAAAAAGGCCCGCCCGACAATGGAGAGCAGATAGGCGACATTCAGCAGTGAGCTGATCATCAGTATGGCAACAACAAAGAGCTGGTCTGCGTCAATCGCACCGAGCCCAAGATACCATTTACTCCAGGCGCCTCCGAGCGGCGGAACGCCGATGATGGAAAGAGCCCCGATCAGAAAGGCAGTCATCGTTATCGGCATACGATAGCCGATTCCGTCCAGTTCGCTGACTTCCGTCTTATGCGCGGCGACATAGATCGCACCAGCGCAGAAGAACAGCGTAATCTTGCCCGCCGCATGCATGGCGATATGCATGCCGGCTCCGATGACGCTCGTCGTGCTCGCCAATAATGCGCCAAGCACGATGTAAGAGAGCTGGCTGACGGTCGAATAGGCGAGCCGCGCCTTCAGATTATCCTGCCGCAGCGCGATGAGTGAGGCCGCGATCAGCGTAAACGCAGCGACATAAATCAGCCAGCCGGTGCCGCCCATATTGGTGAGCAGGTCGAGGCCGAAGACATAGATTACGACCTTCAGCACAGTGAACACACCAGCCTTGACGACGGCGACCGCATGCAACAGCGCACTGACCGGTGTCGGCGCGACCATGGCCGCCGGTAGCCAGAAGTGGAACGGCATGAGCGCCGCCTTGCCGATGCCGAAGGCGTAAAGTGCCAGCAGCAGTCCGAGGATGGCGGGGCTCGCCTTGCCAGCGAGAATGCCGCCCGGCGTGAAGTCGAGCGTACCAGCGAATACACCGGTTGCGATAATGGCCGGCAGCAGCAGCACCATCGATGTACCGAGCAGCAGCAGCAGATAGATGCGGCCGCCTCGCATCGCTTCGGGCGTGCCCTTATGCGTGACCAGCGGATAGGTCGAAACTGTCAACAATTCGTAGAAGACGAAAAGCGTGAACAGGTTCTTCGCGAATGCAATGCCCATCGTCGCCGCGATGGCGATGGCGAAGCAGACATAGTAGGAGGTCTGCCTCGGCTCGTTATTGCCGCGCATATAGCCGATCGAATAGATCGAGTTGATGAGCCACAGCGTGCCGGCAACCAGGGCGAACAGCATGCCCAGCGGCTCGACCTGGAACGCCAGCTCCACACCGGGCAGAATCCGGAAGAGGTTCACCTCCGGGCGCACGCCGGCGAGGATGTGCGGAAGGAGGCTCCACACGATCACGGCCAGGGCCGCCGCGGCAGCGAGGGTCACGGTCTCGCGCAGATTGGGCGCGCGGTGGAAGAGCGGGATCAGGAGCGCCGCCACGGACGGCACGGCCAGCGCGGCGAGCACGAGCGTTTCCGGAGTGAGCGCCGCGATCATTGGGGCCCTCCCAGCAGCATACGGGCGGCAGTCGCCGCGACATCGACGCTCGCGCGCGTGTCGATACCGAAATAGATCGTCGCCGCGGCAAGCACGAGCGTCGGGACCAGCATGGATAGCGGCTGCTCCCGCGCCTCCGCCGCCCGGCTGGAGGTTTCACGGAAATAGGCCGCCTCGACGACCCGTCCGACATAGACGATGGCGATCACCGAGCTGATGACGATGAGGAACAGAAGCGGCCAGTAGCCCCGCTCCAGCGCGCCCAGCGCCAGATACCATTTGGAAATGAAGCCCGCCGTGCCGGGCACGCCGATGAGGCTCAGCCCGCCCACGACGAACGTCGCCATGGTGAGCGGCATCTTGCGGCCAAGCCCTGCGAAATCCGATATGCGCAGCGAGCCGATCCGGTAGAACACCGCGCCCAGTGCAAGGAATAGCCCCGCCTTCGTTATCGCGTGATTGAACAGATGAACGATGCTGCCGGTGAGCCCGGCCTGGTTGGCAAGGCTGATCCCGAGCGTGATGTAGCCGATCTGCGCCACAGAGGAATAGGCCAGCATGCGCTTGCCGTGATTTTCGAAGACGGCGCTGAGCGAGGCAAGGAACATTGCGGCGACCGAGAGCACCATCAGCACATCCGCGACCGGCAGCGCCTCGAAACTGATGGAGAAGCCGAATACCGAGAAAAAGATCCGGATCAGGAGGTAGACTGCAACCTTGGTCGCCGTACCCGCGAGGAAGGCCGTCGCAGCCGAGGGCGCATAGGCATAGGCGTTCGGCAACCAGACATGCAGCGGGAACAACGCCAGCTTCAGGCAGATGCCGACGATCAGGAACGCCAGCGCCGCGTGGATGGGCCGGAGGAATTCCACTGGTGCTTCGCCGAGCCGGCTGGCTATGTCGGCCAGGTTGAGGCTGCCCGTGACCAGATAGAGCAGCCCCACGCCGATGACGTAGAAGGTCGCGCCCATCGTCCCGACGATCAGATATTGATAGGAGGCGAGCACGCCGCGGCGATGACGGCCGAGCGCGATCAGCACATAGGTCGATAGGGACGAGATCTCCAGAAAGACGAAGATGTTGAAGGCATCGCCCGAGACCGTGATGCCCAGCAATCCTGCAAGGCAGAGCAGATACATGGTGTAGAACCATGCCTGGCGGTGCTCGTCGACCTCAAGCGCGACGCTTCTCTTCGCGAAAGGCATGACCACCGCGCCGACGCCGGTGACGAGAACCAGCACGAATGCGTTCAGGACATCGACGCGGTATTCGATGCCTTGCGGTACGCTCCATGGGCCCATCACATAGGCGATTGGCTGGCCGCTCGCCATGACCGTCCAAAGCAGCCAGACCGCGATGACGAAGCACGCCCAGCAGGCCAGGAGCGCAAGCGCCCATGCGAAGACGCCGCGCCGGAAAAATGACGTCAGCAGGGCGCCGACCAGGGGGACCAGGACCTGAAGAATGGGAAGATGGGCCTCGAGCGAGCTCATATCTCCCCGTCCTTGGAAAAGATCTCATCCTCCTCGATCGTGCCGTATGCCTCATGGATACGCACGACAAGGGCGAGGCCGAGAGCCAGCGTGGCGACACCGACCACGATTGCAGTCAGGATCAGCACATGGGGCAGCGGGTTCGAGTAGACACTATAGGCCGGATCGACGATCGGCGCGGTGCCGCCGATGATCTTGCCGGGCGCGATATAGAGGAGATAGACGGAGGTCTGGAACAGCGCGAGGCCCACAAGCTTCTTGATCATGTTTCCGTGGGCGATGACGATATAGAGCCCGGAGACCATCAGGAAAATCGTGATCAGATAATTATAGCGAGCGACGAGTTCCTCCAGCACAATCATGACCGCCCCCTTTCTGCAAATGCGTAGAAGATGGCAGTCATGGTCGAGGACACGGTGATCAGCACCCCTGTCTCGACCAGCAGAATCCCATATTCATGGCCATGGACCGGGTCATGCGAAAGCACGCCGTAATCCAGAAAGTGGTGGCCCTCGAACAGCGCCGGGATCCCGGCGCTGAGATAGACCAGCACGCCGAGCGGGACCATGCGCTCGACCAGGCCCTGCGGCACGACGCGTTTGGCCGCTTCGATGCCGAAAATCAGTCCGTAGAGAATGACCATGGCCGCGCTCATCACGCCGGCCTGAAAACCGCCGCCGGGTCCGTAATCACCATGGAAATGAACGTAAAGCGCAAACAGTAAGAGGAAGGGCAGGATCAGCTTGACGCCGACCCGGAGTATCACGTCGAGCTTCATGATGCGGCGGATCCCCCCTTCTTGTCCCGGCGGCGACGCCCCCTCAGCAGCACCATCACGCCGATGCCGGCGGTGAAG
>Ga0315553_10000804_pt1 | contig 27039 bp, 22 predicted proteins | sample SalMarSW160140MG_FD_203099 | JGI IMG/M metagenome (GOLD analysis project Ga0315553, IMG submission 203099) | Salt marsh sediment microbial communities from the Plum Island Ecosystem LTER, Massachusetts, United States - Salt Marsh Sediment SW1601-40 ... | reverse complement strand
CACGACGGGAAGACAAGCAATGGAGATGGCCCGCACTTGTGAACCGGACGTTGTGTTATTGGATATTCGAATGCCTGATATGGATGGAATAGAAGCGCTAGCGGCGATTAAGTCCTCGAAATCAGATGTTGCTGTAATCATCCTTACGTCGTACAGAAATCCCGAGTATTTTTACCGAGCGATTGCGCTAGGCGCTGCGGGGTTCCTAATGAAGGAAGGGTCCCCCAGCCAGATTGTGCATGCCATACGAACCGTACTCGAGGGGGAGTCAATCATTGATCGCCAGGTCTTGCGTGATTCATTAAAAGCATTAAGCACTACCACACAAAGACCGAGCAGTTCAGAACCGCTGAATATCCCTAGTCTGACCGAGCAGGAGATACGGATTCTAACGCTGATCGCCGAGGGTCTTACGAATTCGGATATTGCAGAGGTTCTTACCGTCAGTCCGAACACGGTTAAGACTCACGTTCACAATATCTTCGTTAAATTAGGGGTTTCCGATCGAACACAGGCTGCGATCTGGGCTATACGTCGTGGATTAGTCGCCTGATCCATCTCTCTTATACTCTTAGTGGAAGATTCCACCCGCAAGTGTGATGATTATCGACCATAAACGCCGGTGTTTTTGGACTGATTGAGTAGTTTTTTGATCATCCTGGCTATGGAGCCAGGATGATAAGATGTTTCAACTAGACGTGTGCCCACATCTGGTGGATCGGATCTATATAGATCTATAAATCGTTGGCTTGGGGCAGGATTTCAAAGATCTCATTGGAGGTTAGGTAGAACGCTCTCTAGTAAGCTACGGACAGATAGGATGAGATCATGAGGGAGGGATTTGATCGAATACTTGAATTTGTAAAACCACTCGATTATTACGAAATGAAGGCCGATCAGCGACCAATTGTGATCCTCATACTCGGTCCCCAAGCACCCGAATGACGCATTCGTCCAACAACCGTGGCAATCCACATTCTTTTCAAACATACCGACTATATACAGGTTAGATAATAACCCCCTTTTTCTTTGAAATATTGGCGGTGCACCCCATTTATTAGGCGCTCTTAGAGCATCGGAATTGTGATGCCCTAGCCTAGACTGCCAGGACAGGCTACGACCGCAGCCACTGAGTCTCTACATACCTCGCAGGCGCTAGCTATCCAACCGAAGAGTGTCGATGTAATCCGTTCTGACATCCCATCCTTTCTCTCACCACGAGCTGCAGTTCTTCCAGCGAGTGTGCTTCGAGTAGTAGCGATCTGTTTTCTGTCTCCCCGACACCGCCCGCTAGGGCAGGTGTGAACCGGCTGGTGAAAAATCCCATCTCGTGATTGTCTCTGGTCCCATTGAGGGCGTAGGATACCCGCAAGAGGTCTTTCAAAAGCAGCTGCGCTGTCCACCGATACCCGGTGAAGACCGGATCCTGATCGTGATGCAAGATGAAGTCTTGCAGCTCTACACCGTAGTCGACCAGCGTCTCCCTCTCATATTGCCATGCCTGTAAGACCAGATCAGTCACAGCTCGATCACCCACCACCTAAACCAGAACCATCTTGCTGTCATGGCCGACGATCGGGATCAGGTGTGCCTTGCGACATACGTCCGCATAGACAAGCTCAGTGAAGTCTGTATAGGCCACTTAAAAAAGCCTAATCCCATTCCTCTTCGCCATAAGGTTTAAACGATCACCAGTTGCTGTGATGACCTGCCGGATTCCGCTGGGTTTCGGCGGCATTATGCTGCGCAAGAGCGGCAAAACCCACCCTTGGTGAAGCTTCTGGGCTACTTTGTGGTTGGTTTTGTGATGATGTGCCTCCTTATTAAGCTCTTCCGTGGAGCGCCAATGCCGTAGGCAGGATTTTCTCGGGCGATGGCTTCCAGTGGCTCTCGCAAATGCGCATATTTCTCTGTGTAGGCATTCACGTAATTCTGACGGTAGTACCATATCGAGCGTGCCAGCTCCCGGGCGCCCAAAACGGCGGGAAGGCATTAGTCGTCCTTAGTGGTCTCGGCACGGGCGACCTTCTCTTCGTTTTTCGTTTCTAATCCGTTCTGGCTCACATCGTCCTGATGTCTTTTCGGGAATAAGTTTATTTGCAACGCTATTTCCACTTCCTTCTTTTCCCGAAGTTGCTCCAGTTCAGCAATGCGCCGCTCGTATTCCTTCACACTGCTATCTTAGGTAAAAGATCCATACCCTATTCCAGGAAGGCTTTCTTCCAGAGTGCTACAGACTTGGGATGGATGCCGTATTCCCTGGCGATGTGTCCGGGTGTTTTCTCTCCTGATAACGCTTCAAGCAAAATATGGAAGATGAGTTTAGGCGAATATTGCTTTCTAGCTATGACTGATACCTCCTCTCTGCACAGCTTTGGTCGTAGCGAATATCAAGTTCAGAGATGGTCAATTCCACAATATTGGGGTGTCCAAGTTATCTGAGGATACCTTTCCAATTATTCGCCTAGAGACAGGAGATCACAACTGATTAACCCACTTTTATTATTAGTCTATTTACCCTTACCGGGGTACCAAGGACTATTGAACCATTGATAGGAAAGTGTAAGCCATTGAGAATCTAATCATGTAGCCTAGATAGGTAGGACTACTACCAGAGGTTGAGAGCTTTTCCCCCCTACGGGTGACCCATGGCCGACCATGATTGTTATGCCAACCAATGATTAAATATATATAAGGTTTGCTATCTAATAAATTCTTTAGAAAGGGTAGGGGTGAATAGATTTCGCGGAGTGCATCGAAAGTCGTTTAGCGTAGGGGCCAAGTCGATTGCCTTGGCGGCCACTCTTGCGTTAATCGTATTGATAGCATCTCTGAGTAGTAACGTTGGAGATACCGAAGCTGGATCAGTATTCTCAAGGCCCAGCAACACTGATCAAATTTCTTCAACATTTACGGATGTTCCCTTCGACTATTGGGCACATGATTATATTGAGGCATTATTTCAAGCTGGATATGTTTCTGGCTGTGGAACGAATCCTCTCCTCTATTGCCCAGATCGAGTCCTTACCCGTGCCGAGAGTAGCGTCTTCATGCTAAGAGGCGCATACGGGACTATCCCCGACCCACCTCATCCTGCTCCCACTTCACCTACTTTTGTGGATGTTGTTTCATCGTTTTGGGGCTATGGTTGGATTGAAAGTCTTTGGGAGGATGGGTATACATCTGGTTGCGCTGCAGACCCATTAATGTATTGTCCAGATGGTGCGAATACTCGCGCAGAAGCCAGCGTGTTCTTTCTAAGGATTAAATTCGGGGTTGACTATGAACCACCTCCACCGACTGGAGTATTTTCCGATGTCGATCAAGAAGCTTGGTATATAGGATGGGTTGAAGCTGCCTATAACGAAGATTTGCTTCCGGAATGCAATTCAGATCCTCTATCCTTTTGCCCTGATGCCCCCATCGACAGAGCTTGGGCGGCGTACATGATGGTTAAAGCAAAAGAACTAACGTTGCCAGAGCGTCAAGTTACTAGTGGGTGGTATCAAGAGGCACATGATCCTCAACATACAGGCTATATAAACGAGGACATACCGACACCGTGGGAATTCAAGTGGCAGTGGAATGGCTCCTGCAGTGATGGTAGTGATTGTCGACCAGGTGATCCGAATCTTGGGTGGACGTTTGAGATCCCTCCGAAATCACATCTTGTAGCAGGGAATGGAAGGTTGTATTTACCAGCGGGCGACCACGGTATTTGGGCAATTCGTGCCTCTGATGGGAAGACGGATTGGCAAAATAATAACGTCAAGAGCGATGTAACAGCAGCGTTTGACCCGGAGATCAATGCGTTGTTTGTGGCTGGAAGAAATGGGAGTTTATATAAACTCAGCTCCTTCGATGGTTCGGTCTTGGGAACCTTCCAGGGGGACAGTGGCTTGAACCTGGCACCGATAATCGTGAACGGGAGAATATTCATCGTCTCAGACAATGGAGTTCTCTATGCCGTAGACAAACACAGTTTAGATCAGGTATGGTCTTATTCTTCAGGATCGCAAGGTCAAACACCGGCTGCCTATTCAGCTCGCTACCAAACTCTGGTTTACGGAACAGAGGACCTATTCATCCATGCAGTTGGTTCGGCTGATGGCTCCTTACGGTGGCGAGTTAAACCTACGGTGAATTCACCTGGGGATTACTCGTATGATGGTGGCGATGGACGGACGTATCGTACATACAATTATGAACATGGTTGGCCTGTCATTGCGGAAGAACACGGAATTGTCTTCATCCGGTTGCGTCTACCCAAGTCTGCAATGTGGACCGTGCCAGATCAAGACGTAGCAAACTGGTTTCCAAGCACAAACGCTTCGATACGTTCTTTTTTAGAAGATACTCCAGAAATCATGACCCTATTTGCGCTCGATTTGAGAACTGGGGAGAAGGCCTTTACTCCCCCGGTCGGGCCAAGTGGTATTGAGACACCTGACATTGATAGCACACTAGGCCCACTACCGGTTGTTAAACACCTTGAGAATGGGGATGAGGTTGTTTACACATTATGGAGAAACGGCCAGAGGTGTGAAGCTGGTGATTGCATCAACTCACGTAAAGATACAGTCATGTGTGAGATGGTTTTGGATGGATCCACTGTGACTGGATACCAAGCAGGAGATTGCCGGTTTGTTTCCTTTGGCCCGGAGTGGTATTTGATTACAGATGAGGTGGGCAAATTGACCATGGCCGGTGATCTTCTAATGCACGCACATTGGGTTGGGTTATACCCATTTAATATTACTGACCGATCTGATAATCTGGGTGGTAGTTATTCGGACATGATCAGGTCGGAGGAAGAACATATCTTAGTTAACCGGGCTAGTGATGAACACGATTGGGTGAATTGCCCAATGAATTCAAGCCACTTCTGCAATGGTTGGGTGGACACCTACGGCGAGAGAAAGGTTTTCGAGAAGGCATTTTGGGTCTTCTACAACGCCTCGGATCCACCATATGAAAGTTGTATTGGTTTTGATTGTGTGAAAGCGTATAGCGACGGCTATAAATCTAGGTATGCGATCGTCAACGATGGGACGATATATTATGAGTTAAACGGCGGAACCATATTTGCAGTAGGATCCGAATAGTGTGACTATCCGGATTTTTTTAGAATGTTAGCAAGCTTTCCCTCGCTGTTGTGCAAGATTTCTGCGCTAAGTCAGGGTAGAGGCCACGGGAAAAACCTCTGATGCGTATGATGAAGAAAAATGTAATAACTCTCGTTCTTATCAGCTGTGTGATCGTTGGAAATCTTGTGTTTCCAACGATTTCAGATGACAACCTTGCGTATGCCCAGACATCCTCAACCCGTCGAATTAACATTCCGTATTTTGGAAGTGGAGAAATCAGGTATCCAGAAACAGCCGTTTTTTGGTTTGGGCAGATCACGCCTACAGAGAATTATTCTGATGTAAGGGTTGGCTATAATGACGAGGGACTCTTTGTTAGCTTGTCAATCGCTGATCGCAGATTGTGGTACGACGAAGACCCCAGCACAAATGCATTCGCGGACTGGGACGCGGCGAGTCTCTATCTAAGTCTGGATGGGAACCAGGGGCTTGCGATTGACGGGAGTGATTATCATTTCATCGGTCAAATGAATTGGTGGGAAAGTCGAGAATCATATCAGGCAGTCTATGTCGGCGTTGAAGGAGTTTGGACAGATTCAGATCTGGTGTTTACAACGACCTCAGGTTGGCGGGGTGATGCTCCAAACAACGATTCGGATGATCGCGGGTGGCGAATAAGCTTTCGAGTTCCATTCGCGAGTCTTGGATTGCCGAATGCGCCTGAGCAAGGGTCAATCTGGGGATTAGCAATCACTCTTTATGATCGCGATGATGAAGCTGGAACGGGCATTCCTGACAAGATGTGGCCAGAGATTATGTCCCCCGACCAACCATCGAGTTGGGGACAACTGGTTTTTGGCAATCCCGAGTACTCGCCCCCACAGATTAATCCTACTGGCACGACTATTATCCAACATAAACTGGATGATGGTATTGTTCTCGATGCGGCTGTTGGAGGAACAATCGACAATCTCTGTCCCGGCGATTCCTACTTCATTTGGAATGAATGGGGGAACGCGAACTTTGGTCAAGCGGCGCAGTTTAACGTTCAAAACCAATCGGACATCGCCGACTGGCCATGTTACTCTAAATACTATGTCAAATTCCCACTCGATACGATTCCTGAAGGTAAAGTGATTATTTCGGCAACTTTGACGATACACCAGTTCGGAAATGCTGGCGGAGGGGCGTGGGATGAACCTGAAATGTCATGGATTCAAGTTTCTTCCATTGGTGATCAATGGGATGACAATACATTAACTTGGAATAATGCTCCATTGGCAGAAGAGAATATCGCAGCAGCGTGGGTTGACCCTTTGGATTCGTTTCCGGGTTGGCCTGGAGTACCCAGGACATGGGATGTAAGTCGTGCGGTAGCGAACGCGCATACGGATGGTGAGCCTTTACAGCTTGCCCTTTATTCCGCGGATAGCGCTTATCACAGTGGAAAGTACTTTGTCGCCTCGGAAACTGGGGATTGGAATGCTGAGGGCCGACCAGCACTTGAAGTAGTGTGGGGAAATCCTGCATCTGCAACCACGTTCGCAGATGTACCCATGAATCATTGGGCTCATGATTTCATCGAAACCTTATACGAAAATGGATACATTGCCGGCTGTTCTTTCGATCCACTGCTTTACTGCCCCGAAAGAGTCCTCAGCCGTGCCGAAAGCAGCGTATTTGTTTTGCGTGGTGATTATGGCGCTATCCCAAATCCGCCATATGATCCTCCATTAAATCCGACATTTAGTGATGTCGCCCCAGATCATTGGGGTTACGGTTGGATCGAGAGTTTATGGCTAGATGGCTATACTGCGGGTTGCAGTACGAATCCACTGCAATATTGCCCATCGCGCCAGCACACTCGTGCAGAAGGAAGTGTATTCTTCCTGAGAATTAAAAACGGAGTTAGCTATCAACCACCTGATCCCACCGGTATTTTTACGGATGTGGACCTTGATTCATGGTACGCACCCTGGGTGGAGGCTGCCTATAACGCGGAGTTACTACCTGCTTGTGCTCATGATCCACTCGCATTTTGTCCAGAAGAATTACTTGACCGAGCTTGGGCGGCCTATATGATGGTTCAGGCAAAAGGCTTGTCTACACCATAAAACTGGCATAAACTCGTATCAAGCAACGATAATAAGTAGACCTATTGTAGATTTGAAAAGACTGAGGTTGAGAGTTGTGGGATTGGAAGATCTTTTCGATCGTCGAAAGTTCCTAAAAGCCACCGGGGGATTCCTCGGTGGTGCATTGGCGCTTTGGATCGATCGCCGTTCATTGATCCCGAAGGTATTTCAAAATAACCAAGACCCGCAACTTGGCCAATGTGCGTGTTCGGGGAATGCACAAGAATTAGGTAGTTTTGGATCCCGCGTCGTCCATGTCCATGCTTCAAACGCCACGAACTGGGATTATGGGAGCGATTATTACGGGAACTTCGTAGACCAATCAATAGTGAACGAGATGGTTGATCGTGGAGTAATTGCGCTTACAGGAGCAACATCTGTTGCAGAGGCTTGGCTGGCCTTGGTTCCACAATATATCCCCGGTCAAACCGGCATCGCGATTAAAGCGAATTTCAATAATAACTTCTACTGTGATCCGTGTAGAACATCTTGCCAAGATTGGCAATTAAAGATCGATGCCCTCATCCATCCAATAAATGCGATGATTCGTGGACTTCGACTAGCATATCCCGAATTGGATAATGGTGATATCTGGGTGTTCGATGCCACTATTGGAGATAATCCCCCGGTGAGCCAGCGGCGAATACCAGACCGCTTCATAGATGCCTGTTTATATCCTGGGGTACGTTATTTTGATCAAGGCTGTAATGAACTCGCCGGTTATGATAGTTCAGATCCAGATGCCTATATCGCTTGGAATAACCCAAATGGCGTCCCACTCCCGCCTCCTCAAAAAGTTACTGACGTAATAATTCAGGCAGCCTATGTAATCAACATACCTATCGTAAAGCGTCATGGAGGTGCGGGGATAAGTTTGGGATTTAAGAATCACTTCGGATCAATCGATAATTGCCCGCCTTTACATGATTGGACTTGTTTTAATTGGCCCGCAGCTTATTACACTGATCAATACAACCCTTTGGTAGATATCTATCAGAATCCGCATATCCGTAATAAAACAATTCTGACAGTTGGGGATGGTCTCTTCGGTGATCGAGCAGGTAATGCGAATAAACCAGCACCCTGGGATAGCTTCGGAGGAGAAGCCCCAAATAGCTTATTCTTTTCTACCGATCCAGTAGCTATTGATTGTGTGATGGGTGACTTTCTACATTATGAAGGATACCATGGAGGACTCTGGCCAGGATCGGATGACTATCTAGCGCTAGCATCAGGCGAGGGATTGGGGAGTTATGAACGTGGCGATCCTTGGCAGGAACCCTATGGTAGCGGCTATAGTAGTATTGAATATATTCGTCTTACGCATCCATTTACAACCTTTGTTGATGTTCCCTCAGATCACTGGGCGCATGATGAGATCGAGGCAATCTACCAAGCGGGTTTCGTGGTCGGATGTTCACTCGACCCGCCAATGTACTGCCCTGAGCGCATTCTCGCGCGCGCTGAAAGCAGCGTTTTTATCCTTCGTGGAGAGTATGGCGCTATTCCGGATCCCCCTTACACGCCACCAGCATCCCCCACCTTTGGCGATGTCGATCCGGCTTATTGGGGCTATGGCTGGATTGAAAGTCTATGGCAGGATGGTTACACAGCAGGTTGCAATACTAACCCCTTGCTATATTGCCCTCTTAGGCAACACACTCGGGCTGAAGCCTGTGTGTTTTTCTTACGCATCAAGAATGGAGTGATGTACGAACCACCTGCACCCTCCGGGTTGCTGTTTGCAGATGTAGACATCGGTGCATGGTATGCAGGCTGGATTGAAGCCGCCTACAATGAAGGAATCCTCCCGGAATGCGGTACCAACCCGCTCACTTTCTGTCCAGAGGTACCGCTCGATCGAGCGTGGGCAGCGTATATGATGTGCCAGGCGAAGAACTTGCCCGTTCCTTAAAGCATTAGCAAGAACTTCAAGTGAGAAGAGTAGACAGGCATATTTCGTAATCAGGTAAAAATTAAGAGGGGGAATCTCCTTGTATTTGGCCCTGTAGTTTTGAAATCATCAGCGTTCGGTGAAGCGAATGATTTTGGGGATATCATCCTATTTAATGTAAGGAGGTTGTAACGTTACTAAAACCATTAACTGTCACATAATTAATCCGAATACCGTTATAGGTATAGATCAGTATCGAAAACCTAATGGCAAGGAATGTGCATCTCTTGGGCTATGTAGCAAGGTGTAAGCAAGAAGTTACTAGTGGATGCCATCAACTTGTACTGCATAATTGAGTGGAATGAGTAGAGCGAAGATAACACAGGGTTTATTAAAATTAGACGATCTTTATGAGTATGATGAACATTGATACTATTGAGGTGTAACGAACCATAATGGATGTTGAAGAAACAAGAGTTCTCATCGTAGATGACCATCAATTAATCCTTGAAGGGCTGGAATACATCCTTGAAAGGGATGGTATGGAAATCGTAGGACGGGCTACGACAGGCCGAAAAGCTATTGAACTGACGCGCACATGTGAACCTGACGTCGTCCTGTTGGATATCAGGATGCCGGACATGGATGGCCTGGAGGCGCTGGCGGCGATTAAGTCCTCGAAGTCGGATGCGATTGTCATTATCCTCACATCGTATAGGAACCCCGAATATTTTTACAGAGCAATTGCACTCGGCGCGGCTGGGTTCTTGGTGAAGGAGGGTGCCCCAAGCCAGATCGCACAAGCCATTAGAACGATTCGCAATGGGGAGTCGATCATCGATCGCCAGATACTGCGCGATTCATTGCGGGCGTTGAGTGCAACGACAAAGGCGACGAGCAACCGCGGCAGCTTCGACATCCCCAGCTTAACGGAACAGGAACTCCGAATCCTCACTTTAATCGCCGAAGGCCTCACGAATTCGGACATCGCCGATGTCCTTACCGTCAGTCCGAACACGGTAAAGACTCACGTCCGCAATATCTTTGTGAAATTAGGCGTTTCTGACCGGACTCAAGCCGCAATTTGGGCGATCCGGCGAGGGCTCGTGGCTTAAATACCATCAATCTCCAATCGACTAGAAAATCCACCCATTAACTAATTCACCCCAGAGGATGAAAGAACATCATTCTCGATGATGTTCTAGTTCATCTCCCCCTAACCTAGAATACACATAGCAGTGCTGGTACGGCTAGACCAGGACTATTCGAGCCCAGTTATCGCTCACATAGGAACGTTGGGTTTGGAGAGTTGGGGGGGGGGTGATGAGGAATTTCCAAATTTCCCAGCACTCAATGGATAGCCAAGTCTTCAAGAGGCCAGCGATCAAAGGCCAGTTATCCAATAGTTATTCTCCGTCACTTTGTGGTCGTGTAGGGCACTGACAGGACGGCTGTAAACTTAAGTTAAGTTTGATTTCCACGCAGCTTTATCAAAGTCGATGCTTCTGAGGAGGAGGGCTTCGATGAGGGATAAAGCAGGCTTTCCTTACAGAACCATATCTATTTCACTTTATATCGCCCCCTCCTCAGGATGTTCATCATTTGCCTATTCGGCTCTTAGGAATCATATGGTGTCGTTGAAACATTGGTACGTCCTGCGCAGTAAACCTCAAAAAGAAGATGTTCTTTGCATGGAGGTTTCTGTCAGAGGACATGAGGTGTACTACCCAGCCTTAAACGTACAGCCGGCCAACCCTCGCTCCAAGTGTAAGCGCCCGTTCTTCCCAGGGTACTTATTTGTCCATGTGGACCTCGATGAAGTGGGCCTTTCAACGTTTCGCTGGATGCCATACTCGATAGGATTGGTCTGTTTCGGAGGCGAACCTGCGATTATGCATGAAGCGCTCATCCATTCGATTAATCGACGGGTTGAGAAATTGAATAAGGCAGGCTTGTTTCATAAGAGTGCGTTTCAGCGCGGTGATCCTGTGCGCATCTTGGAAGGCCCGTTCGTGGGATACGAAGCGATATTTGATGAGATGATCTCAGCAGGAGATAGGGTAAAAGTCTTATTGGAGTTATTGAGCGGAAAGCATGCTCGACTCGAGCTGGGAGAATCGATACTTGAACGTTTATAGTCTTTAAGGACTCAGGATGCAGTGGATCTCCAGGAAAGCTTATCGCAAAGATATTCTGATAAAGCGTACATTGGTCTTGTAATACTATAGTTGATATTGGCCATACCCGTCCTTCATAACGGATTAAATGAACTTAACGTTGTAGAAGGCACTATTCAAGACAATTTGACCGACCGAGAAGGCATTAAAGCGACTATTCCTCAATTGCTTAATGCTTGTCGAAAGGGCGGAGCATGCTCCCAGACAGGATAGGCTTGCTCGGCAACGAACACCATACAGAGTATCCAATTCCCAACTATGTCATCTCCTGAACGTGCAACCACCTTAGGTGAAAGCATAAACCTCTACGTGAGCCGCCAGGCCAGCAGTGTTCGTCGGTATGTTCTTGAGCAAACGTTATTTGCACTCGTGGGGTGGATCCCATCGGTCGTCGGTTTGGGACTTCGCAGCGCACTCTACCGCACCATTTTGCAAATGGATGGCTGGGCAGCGATCGAGAAAAATGTCCGACTCCGCTTCGCTGACAATATTCATCTCGCGCATGGCGTTTATCTGGACGAGGGGGTTTACCTACACGCGTGCCCGGAAGGCATAAAGATTGGCGAGAGGACGATCGTGATGCATGGTGCGGTCCTGCATGTCTACAATTTCCGTGACATTCCATCATCAGGTATTCGCATCGGCAAGGACAGCTTGATCGGGGAATACACAATCGTCCGCGGCCAGGGCGGAGTAACGATTGGAGACCGAGTGTATACCTCCCCTTTCACGCAAATCTTGGCGGTAAATCACGTGTTTGATGATCCTGCAATCCCCTTTGTCGAACAAGGCATTACTGCGCAGGGGATCGTCATCGATGATGACGTGTGGGTCGGAGCAGGAGCCATCATCGTCGACGGAGTTCATGTTGGAGCGGGGGCCGTGGTGTCCGCAGGTGCCGTCGTTACGAAAGACGTTCCACCTCACACCGTTGTCGGCGGCGTTCCAGCGCGGTCACTAAAAGGGATTGACGGAAGTGAAGATGGTTCTGTTGGTAGAGTGATCTACCATCGTCTTTCGGAGGAAGAACGATGACAACATTATCTGTGGTGATCCCCGCTCTCAACGAAGAGCAGGGGATAGAGGAGATATCTCGCAGGGTTCTATCGGTAAGGGAGAGTCTCCAGGCTGTGGGCGTGGATGACCTTGAATTACTTGTCGTCGATGACGGCTCCAGCGATCGAACAGCTGATATCGCGGCGTCCATCGAGGGCGTTCGCCTGATTAAACATCCGCAGAATCGGGGATATGGAGCGGCATTGCAAACCGGTTTCTCGCGAGCAAAAGGTGAACTCATCGGTTTCTTGGATGCTGATGGCACGTACCCACCGGAGTATTTTCCTCAACTCTGTGTGGCGGCGGTGGATGGCGCCGAATTGGTGGTTGGAACTCGAATGACGGGAACAGAAAGCGATATGCCGCTCACGCGACGGTTAGGAAATTTCTTCTTCGCCAACCTTCTTTCGTTGATCGGGAGACAGAAAATCAGCGACAGCGCCAGTGGAATGCGGGTATTTAAAAAGGAGATCCTCGAGCAGTTGTTACCTCTACCTAATGGATTGAACCTGACCCCCGTGATGAGTACACGGGCCATGTATGAAGGTATCAACATGATCGAGGTGCCTATTCCATACAGCGAGCGAGTCGGTAGATCGAAACTAAGTGTGATCCATGATGGATCCTTGTTCCTTCGCTCTATTATCTGGACCAGCCTGAGCTACAATCCGGTTCGAATTCTTGGGCTGCTTGGGCTCGGAGGCGTTACGATCACTGCGTTTGTTGGCGCGGGATTGCTCACCGCACGCTTACGAGGTGTAACGACATTGGCTCCATGGGGCGTGGCGGCAGTTTTCATTGCACTGGTGTCGGGCGTTGTAGGTTTGAGTCTCTTCGCGTTAGGATCGACATTTAACTACCTCGTCAGCCTATTTTATAAGCGGCCGATTCGACAGGGCTTATTTGGAAAACCAATCTTTTCCCCTTCGCTGGATCACCACTTTGGTTGGTTGGGCTTGCTTTCCGTCTTCCTTGGTTTGGTATTGGGGGGTGTAAGCCTGGTGCTAGGAATGAATGGGTGGGATATCGCCAGGCTATGGCTGTACTTGCTTGGAAGCGCAATGCTTGTGCTATTGGGCGCACAATTGGTCATCTATTGGGTGCTGATGCGGGTTTTGGATGAACTGAGCCAGAGAGAAATCTCAATCGGTGAAGATGGGATTATCGAATAACGGAGCTAGTGTCAGCTAGTTACCAGAGATAAAGATGAAATCGATGGATATCCATGAGTAAAACTGACGATCATTTGAATTGGAAGAACTTGGGCAGGAGCCGTATCGCGAAATTGCGCGAGGCGGATTTCCCCAACGCTGATCACGTTGTTCGGAGAGGGCTCCTGGATCTTCCACGTCCCCAATCAGTGGTAGATGTTCTACTGGTAAACCCTCCAACGCCTGATGGAGGACTCTGGATCCGTACGCAGCACCGTGTCGGTCGCCGGACGCGAGAGAACATGGTTTGGCCTCAGGTTTCTTTGGCACAAATGGCTGCGCTTCTTCATCCGAGCTATAACGTCAAGATTATCGACGCTAACGCGGAGCGTATGGGTTGGGGGGAATTCACCGAACTGATCGATCGTTACCAACCGCGCTATTACCTAAGTCAGGTTACAGCTCCGACGCTTGAAAACGACATGTATGGATGTTTCTTGGCGAAATCACGCAACGCTAAGACGATTGCCTTCGGCACGCATGTCACGCCAATTCCACGTGAGACTATGCAGGCTTATCCGGCTCTTGATTTCGTTCTCATGGGTGAGCCAGATTTATCCCTGCGGGATCTGTTGGATTATCTGGATCAGAAAGGGGGTCAGCGCAGCCCAGAGATTGATCTGCTGTTCCAGCGTCATGATCCGGAATACGACAATCGAAGAAAGCCAGGACCCGAGATCGACCTGGGGGATATAAATGGGGTCGTTTGGCGAAGAGGGGAAGAGATTGTAGTAAACCATCCCCGACCATTTATCTCCGATCTGGACGACTTACCGATACCGATGCACGAATTGCTGCCCTTGCAGCAATACCGCATGCCCATGATTAAGGGGCCTTTTACGTTTATCGTGACGAGTCGTGGTTGCCCAGCGGGATGTACCTTCTGTATCAAGCATGTGAGCTACCAGTACACCGTCCGGCTACGATCCCCCGAGTTATTGATGGAGGAAATGTGGCATCTAAAGGGTCTGGGGATCCACAACATCCATATGTATGCGGATTTGTTCACAGTGAATCGCGACCAGGTAGTCAATCTGTGTCAGCTGATGATCAACGAAGAGATCAACATCAAGTGGACCTGTAACAGTCGCGTGGATTACGTAGATGAAGAGATGTTAACCTTGATGAATCAGGCAGGTTGCTGGCTGATCTCCTGGGGGATCGAAAGTGGGAATGAGCAAATCCTCCGGCATGCCAAAAAAGGAACACAACCAGATAAGGCTAAGCAAGCGCTTCGATGGGCAAAGAAAGCCGGGATTAAGAATTGGGGGTACTTCATCATTGGTTTGCCCGGCGAAACCGAAGAGACCATCCGGGAGACGATAGAATTTTCCAAGCGCTTGCCGCTCGACATCGCGCTGTTTCACGTCGCCGCGCCCTATCCGGGAACACCGTTCTTCTTTGAAGTCGTGGAAAATGGTTGGTTTCGACCCGGCACACGCTGGGAACAAGTGGATATGGATAAAGGAACCGTCCTCGACTACCCGAATTTGCCTGCAGAGCGACTACAGTACTGGCAGAAGCGTGCTTTTCGCGAGTGGGCTTTTCGACCCGGTCCCATCCTAACGTATCTAAAAATGCTCCTTGCTGATGTGCGAACGCTAAAAACCGCGATCAGCGTGGGCTTCCAGCATATCAATTGGTCCTAGATTGGATTCGAACCCTCTATCGAGAGGCACGATCGCGAACGAAAATGATCGAGCTCTTTGTTATCAGCGTCTGCGCCTTGCTCTGGTTGTTCTTCCCATCTCTGCGATGGCGCCCCCTTCTTCTCCTTACATTGCCAACTGTGCTGTATCTTTCGGAGAGAGGTTTTTCCCTACGATGGACGTCGCTCGAGATCCCCTATGTTGGCCTGCTCGCATGTGCGATCATCGCCGCTTACATTGCGTATGATCATGAACTTGCCCTAGATAAGTTATGGACCATCGTGGGTTCATTGTTGCTCTCGCGAACCATTGCGACTCAATCGCGGCAAGACTTGAAGCAAGCACTACGGGTCCTGGGATATCTAGGCGTCTTTGCCGCATGCTTGTCGATATGGATCGTGTTCGCAGGCGGGTGGAGTCTCGACAACGAATCGGTCGAGCAACTAACTACGGCCTTCGGTTTTCTGAGTTCCTTTCCACAAATTCCCTATGGAGCTGTAGATATACTCAAGGGCGTCCTTTGCCTGACGTTACCCTTTCAATTCATCTCCGCTTTCCTTAGTCTGCGTGAGCATAGATACGCACGATCGATTCTCGATTTCGGAGGCTGTCTGCTCCTGGTTGTAGGTCTTTCATACTTTCGTTCCACGACGGCATTGCTTGCCCTTTTTGGTGGTTTATTTACGGGATTATTGTGGTTTGGATGTTGTGTCGCTTCTAGGCATGGGAAATGGAGACCACGTTTATATTTCTCAGTGGCCGTTTTGACGTTGACGTTCATCACCGCTTTAATTTTACTCAAACCGGGAGTGCTGCAGCAGATTGAAGGATTGTTCATCGATCCTGGGGCTTCATTGAGTCGGATAACTCTCGGTCAACAGGCCATTGATCTAATCATGGAGGTCCCATACACTGGGGGAGGCTTGAACGCATTTTCCGGATATTATTCTCGGTATATCTTGATAACACCCCATTTCTATTTACCTCACAGTCACAATCTTTTTTTGAACATAGCTTTCGAACAGGGCTTAATTGCTTTAATACTCTTTATCTCTGTGTATGTCGTCTCGGGTTGGCGCATCGTCAGCACTGGCGAGGATGCCAACAACGGTCGGTTTGAGTATCTGAGAGCAGCAGCTGTGATGGGTTACTCGGTTGTTGTACTGAGCGGCCTGCTATCGGATGCGTATTTCAGCACCTTGGCATCACCTTTTCTTTTCCTGATTCCAGGGTTGAGCGTCGCTCTGAATGAGAGGACAGAGATTTGGCACTGGCCTATCTCGATTCGGCGAGAGGCGTTTGACACATTTTCGCGTTCGCCGGGCATGAGGCAGGTGAAGGGACTTGGGATGGTGGGGGTACTGACGATTGGGGCTCTTCTCTTCATGGGTGGACGATCCCGAGCATGGTGGGGCTCCAACCAGGCCGTACTGCACATGGCGCGTGTAGATCTGAGGGGTTGGCCAGCGGAATTACCGCAGGATCCCTTTTCACCCTTCACCTACGGGTCCATCAAAGAGGATCTGACATCATCCGTTGCTTACTTCCCGGCAAACTACTCCGCTCACTACCGGCTCGGTCTAATAGCGTGGCAAGAATCTGATTTTCAATCGGCAGCGAAGCACCTACAAACAGCAATAGATCTGAGACCAGGGCATAGGGGGATTCGGAAAATATTGGGGCAGGTTCTCGTTTGGACTGGTGATTTGGATGAGGCGTACCGCCATCTTCGATTGATCCCAGAATCTACTGCCGATATGGAGCAGTACGAACGGCGGTGGAACGACCTGGGAAGAGACGATCTAGCCGCTAACGCGCGCATGATGGCAAACAGACTCAAAGATGGTGAACCCTAACGCAGGGGTTCCATTCACATGACAATGAAGGGCTCGAAGATGATACAAACGTACGCTCTCATAGTATGTTCCGTGCTCCTTGGGGTTTCTGGCCAGGTTTTATTGAAAGTAGGTGTCGGCCAATCCGGATTATCCGGGAAGGCAGTGATCGGTGTATTCGATATCGTGGTGTCGGTGATAAAGACGCCGCTCATGTTGCTCGGATTCCTGCTCTATGGAGTGGCCTCCATTGTATGGGTGATCGTTTTATCGAAGGTCGATTTGAGCTTCGCATATCCTTTCTTAGCACTCAATTTCATTTTGGTCATGATTAGTTCGATGGTACTTCTTTCAGAAACCGTCCCACTTCTCCGCTGGCTTGGTGTCCTGATTATCTGCGCCGGGATCATCGTCGTCGCTGTCAGTGGACGAGCAGGGTAGATTGGACGAAAAGTGAATAACAAGGAAGGTTGCATCATATGAGCGAATCGACAGCTACAGATATTGAGAATAGGGTTCGGGGGTTCATTGCGGAAAATCTGTTATTCAGTAAAAACGGCTATCCACATACAGATGAGACGTCTTTTCTTGAAACAGGGGTCGTTGATTCCATGGGCATTATGGAGTTGGTCATGTTTATTGAGGAGGACTTCTCCATAAACATTGAAGATCACGAAGTTATTCCCGACAATTTTGATTCTGTATGTAAAGTTGGCAGTTATATTCGACAGAAGATGACATCCGCATCATAAAGTCCTTTTTGGCGAGTAACTCCTCAAGAAGGCCTTGGTCATCTTGGTGACCCCATTATGCTAGTTCACGAGTTCTTAGAGAGAAGTGCCGAGCGGACGCCCGATAAAGTCGGGTTGATTTGTGGCGACCAACGACTGACGTACGCCGAGTTGGAGGCGAGCGCCAACCGGCTTGCACATGCCTTGTGTGCAAGAAATCTCAACCGCGGGGACCGTGTGGTTCTATGGCTGCCGAACACCGCGGAGCTCGTCGTTAGCATCTTCGCCGTCATGAAGGCTGGGGGTGTGTTCGTCACGATGAACTCAACGGCGAAGGCGGACAAAATCGAGTACGTGGTGAAGAATTGCGGTGCCTGCGCGTTAATCACGTCTGGACGGAATGCGCCGATCGCCTCGGATTTGCTGCTCGACGTCGACTCACTCCAAAGTATTATTTATGGTTCCCCATTGCCGGATGAAGATACCTCTTCGAACAGTCTCTCCTATGATGGTATCCAGGAAGAATACCCAGATGACCGCCCTGAGAAAGTAAACATCGATCTCGATTTGGCTTGCCTTATCTATACATCGGGAAGTACGGGAGAGCCAAAAGGTGTTATGAGTGACCACAGCAATTTGGTATTCGCCGCAAGGTCGATCATCGAGTATCTGGAGAACGTGGAAGATGACATCGTCATCAATGTCTTACCTTTGGCCTTCGATTACGGCCTGTATCAACTGCTGATGACGTTCAAGTTCGGGGGAACTTTGGTCCTCGAGCGCTCGTTTGCCTACCCTGCGGCTGTACTGCAGCGCATCCAGGATGAACGTGTGACAGGATTTCCTGGCGTGCCCACGATGTTCGCCGTTCTGCTGCAGATGGATCTTCGTCACTACGATCTATCTAGTCTGCGATATATCACCAACACCGCAGCCGCACTTCCGACCACCCATATTGAAGAGCTGCGCCGCACGTTTCCCTCCGTTCGAATCTACTCGATGTACGGGCTTACGGAGACCAAGCGGACGCTGTATTTACCTCCAGAACAGTTGGATCGAAAGCCCGGGTCGGTAGGCATCGCCATACCAGGTACGGAGGTATGGGTGGAGGATGAGCAGGGGAGAAGGCTTGGGCCAGGAGATGTCGGCGAATTGGTCGTTCGAGGTCGGCATGTGATGCGCGGCTATTGGGGTGACGATCAAGCCACAAGTGAACGTTACAAGCCAGGTGCACTCCCTGGCGAGAGGGTTTGTTATACCGGTGATTTGTTCAAAATGGACGACGAGGGGTACTTGTATTTCGTGAGCCGAGTGGACGACATCATCAAGAGCCGGGGTGAGAAAGTATCCCCAAAAGAGGTCGAGAATGTATTGTACAGCATGAGGGGTGTTCTTGAAGCGGCCGTCATCGGAGTGCCGGATCCAATTCTTGGAGAGGCCGTCAAGGCATTTGTCGTAGTTGATGGTGAAGACATTGATGAGAACACGATTCTTGCTCACTGCAAGGCCCATTTAGAAGATTTCTTGGTGCCGAAGTATCTGGAAATTTGCAGCGAGCTCCCTAAAACCGCATCAGGAAAGATCCAGACGACAGGATTGACATAAGTCGCAGGAACGACACGATAATTATGTGTGGAATCGTTGGACTCTTAAATCGAAACGCATCCAACCCAATTTCTGAACAGGCCCTGCGTCAGATGCTGGCCATGGTCCGTCATCGTGGCCCGGATCAATTTGGCATCTATCTCGATGGCCAAGTAGGTCTTGGAAGTGCACGCCTGAGCATCATTGACGTCTCGTCCGGTCAGCAACCTATTACGAACGAGACGGAAGATCTATGGATCGTCTTTAACGGAGAAATCTACAATTACCCTGAACTGAGATCTAAACTGGAATCTCGAGGGCATCAATTTACGACTCAGTCGGACACTGAAGTCGTCCTTCATCTGTTCGAAGAGCAGGGGCCAAATTGCCTGTCCCTTTTGAACGGTCAATTTGCGATTGCGATTTGGGATAGTAAGAAAGGAAGGCTATTCCTGGCTCGGGATAGGGTGGGCATCAGACCCCTCTTCTATACTCAAACCAATGGGACGTTCATTTTCGGGTCTGAAATGAAGGCCATTTTTGTGGACCCACGAGTCCGAGCTGAGATCGATCCAATTTCACTGAGCCAGATTTTCACGTACTGGAGCACGCTTTCGCCTCGGACCCTTTTCAAGGATATCTTGGAAGTGCCTCCTGGTCATTACCTTCTTGTAGACCAGGAACATCTTGACATTGAACGATATTATCAATTGGATTTCCCTCATGCAGCAGATAGGGAATCGATTCTCGCATTTCAATCGCAGGGTGCCACAGATTGGCCCTCACAACAGGATTATCTGGACGCATTTTACAGCTTGCTTATTGACGCAACCAAAATCCGCTTACGGGCGGATGTACCAGTGGGAGCCTATCTGAGTGGCGGGATCGACTCTTCAGCTATTTCGGCGATCGTTCGTAAATTCTGCAACAGTCATCTTGATACGTTTTCCATCGCCTTTAGCGATGCCGAATTTGATGAAAGCGAATACCAACAACGGATGGCCGCATTTCTGGGTACGGAGCACCACGTTGTGCATGCAACCCACGCCGAAATCGGCGAGGCATTCCCGGATGTCATGTGGCATGTCGAGACTCCCATCATGCGGACAAGTCCGGTGCCGTTATTCCTGCTCTCAAAACTTGTACACGAGCACGAATACAAGGTCGTCTTGACGGGTGAGGGTGCGGATGAAATACTCGCCGGCTATAACATTTTCAAAGAAGCGAAAGTGAGGCGATTCTGGGCACGTTTCCCTGACTCCACGTTGCGGCCTCGGCTCTTGGAACGGCTTTATCCCTACATAACCGATCTACATAAAGGTGGCAGTGCGTACTTGTCGGCCTTCTTCCGAAAAGGCCTCGAAGAAGTGAACGGAAATTCGTACTCTCATGCCATTCGCTGGGGAAACAATCAACGCTCGGCTCGTTTCTTCTCCGATGATATTCAGAGGGTCATTGAGCTCCAGAACACCTCCATTGCACAGGACATTGAGTATCCATCGGGTTTCTCCGATTGGGATCCCTTAAGTCGGTCACAGTACTTAGAATTTACGATCTTCATGTCTCAATACTTGCTTTCCTCACAAGGGGATCGCGTGGCGATGGCCCATTCCGTTGAAGGTCGCTTCCCATTCTTGGACCACCGGGTGATCGAGTTTTGTAATCACCTTCCTCCCGAGCAAAAGCTATTCGGGCTGTCAGAAAAGCGCCTACTTAAGAAGTTGGCGCGCGAATGGCTCCCCGACGAGATATGGCAACGATCCAAACGTCCGTACCGAGCACCTATTCACCGTTCGTTCTTCCATGAACAAACCCCTGAGTACGTCGGGGAGTTACTCTCACCTCAGAGAATAAGGGACGCGGGTCTATTTGACGCTCAACGCGTCGAGGGCATGGTGAACAAGGTGAAAACAAGCCATCGCTTATCAGAAACAGACGACATGGCACTGGCGGGAATTCTCTCCACCCAGCTGGTCCACGACATGTTTATCTCCAATCTTCGATCCGTTCCCCCTCTTTCAACGAATGAGGAGGTAAAGGTGTGTGTCCAGGAGAAGGTCCATTGAGTCAAAGGCGACCATTTTCCAAAGAGGCCATTCATATTGACCCAACGCAGGAAGTGGAGAGAATCGTCTCTCTTCTGCAACAATGCGTGCGTAAGGAAATGCGGCGATACGGTGGGGTTGTTGGCATCAGTGGGGGCTTGGATTCCTCGGTGGTATTGGCCCTCTGTGTGCGCGCCTTTGGCCCCGAGCACGTAGCAGCCATCATCATGCCGGAAAAAGAATCGGACTCCGAGAGTGAGAAACTGGCCCTACACGTCGCCAAACACTTTGCTGTGGAGCCAATCTTCGAGGATATTACACCTGCCGTGGATGGTTTCAATTGTTACGGTCGCAGGGATGAAGCCATCAAACGTATGATCCCTGAATTTGATGCGAACGTTGGCTATACGGCAAAGATCGGACTGCCGGGGGATTTGCTTGAGAGTGAAATCTTGAATGTTTTCATGCTCACGGTCGTCGATCCCCAGGGCGGCGAGACAAGTCATCGCATTCCAGTAACTGAACTTCGACAGATTGTTGCCGCATCCAATTTCAAACAACGAACAAGGATGGCGTTCCTTTATTATTATGCGGAGCTTAATCATTATGCGGTGATTGGCACGGCAAATAAAGATGAGCACGACTTAGGCTTTTTTGTGAAGCACGGAGATGGGGGGGTCGATGTTCAACCCATCGCCCACCTTTATAAGACCCAGGTCTATCAACTTGCCGAAGAACTCGATATACCCGAAGTGATTCGAGCGCGAGTTCCATCGACGGATACATATAGCGCTGGAGGGACGCAGCAAGAATTCTTCTTTCGAGTTCCATTTGATGTCCTGGATCTTGTTTGGCAGGGGCATGAAGCGAACGTTTCCCACAAGGAGATCGCCGAGGCGCTCAACCTGTCGGTTGATCAAGTCGCGCGTGTCGTGGATGACATCATCAGGAAACAAAAGACAACGGCCTATTTACGCCAGCCTGTAAAGAACATGGGCAGCGAAATGGCATCTAAAGATTCGGAACAATAAATATTAGGTATTCTCATTGAGAATGGTTAACAGGATATTCCAAGAGGTGGATGGATCCAATGAGCAATAGATTATCAAGACGGGGTTTTATCGCCCTACTAACAGGCTTTGTTGCAGCTGCGGGCGTCAGTTGTTCGCGGATATTGAATGGGCTGTTAAATGGGGACGTCACTGCGGATCCCACCCAGACGCCCCCGGGTCTTCGCGTGACGAGCGAACCGATCCCGTCCGAGACCTTCGATGAGCCGGAACCAATTGAAGAACATGATGAAGGTGTCATTGAGAATCCTGAAGCCGCTCTCCCACCCCAAGGTATGGCGGATTTTGGTCTCAGAGTAATTCACGTTTATTCATCGGATGCCACGTTCTGGGATTATGGGAATAATTACTACGGCAGTTATGTGAACCAATCTGTTGTAAACGAGATGGTGGATCAAGGGGTGATTGAATTGACGGGTTCTAGTGGCGTTAGTGATGCCTGGCGAGAACTCGTTCCAGGGTATAGACCAGGCAAAACAAGCATCGCTGTGAAGGTGAATTTCAATAACAGTATCTCCACTTGTGGAGGTTGCCTTGTAGATTGTGATGACTACCAATTGAAGATTGACGCAGTCATTCATCCCATCAACAGTATCATCCGTGGTTTGAAACAGGCGTATCCGGAGTTTGAATACAGTGATATCTGGGTCTATGATGCCACTATCGGTTCTAAGCCCCCGGTTAGTCAAAGGTTACTCAAAGTCCGGTTCAAAGATGGTTGTCAATACCCTGGTGTACGTTTCTTCGATCAGGGATGTTGCGAGGCTGCCAGCTTTGCAAGTGAGCAAGAGGACGCTGTTGTGAATTGGCGCACTCCGTCGGGTGTCCAAGCCCCTCCGCTCCAAAAAATCACCGATGTTTTAATTCAGGCCACGTACTTAATCAATATACCGATCCTGAAGAGGCACGGTGGGGCGGGTGTTAGCTTGGGATTTAAGAACCACTTTGGCTCCATCGATAACTGTCCAGAATTACACGATTGGGTTTGCTTTAATTGGAACGTAGCTAACTACAGCACACGTTACAACCCTTTGGTCGATATTTATCAAAATCCACATATTGTCGGAAAGACAGTTTTAACCTTGGGGGATGGACTCTTCGGTGATCGAGCAGGTAATGCGAATAAACCAGCGCCCTGGGATAGCTTCGGAGGGGAAGCCCCGAATAGCTTATTCTTTTCTACCGATCCGGTAGCTATTGATTGTGTGATGGGTGACTTTCTACATTATGAAGGATACCATGGTGGTTTATGGAAGGGATCGGATGACTACTTAAAGCTCGCGGCCGAGAGTGAGTTGGGGGAGCATGAGCGCGGAGATCCATGGGGAAACGGTTATCAACGCATCGATTATTTCTCCACGTCCCTGTAAACATTGTTTGGGTGGTTGAGAGTACGGACTTTTAATTTGCCCCATAATTTAATCGCGAAGACAGTTCTCGTTAGCTTGGTCATCATGCTGGATAGGATATAGCAGTGTGCGGAATTTGTGGGATTCTATTATTTGATCGCATGGAGCTTGTTAAGGAGTCTCTTCTCCAAACCATGTGTGATGTCATGCGTCATCGTGGTCCTGATGACGAAGGTTATTACCTCGATGGTTGGGTAGGATTGGGAATTAAAAGATTGAGCATCATCGACCTCGCCGGCGGGCACCAACCGATCTTCAATGAAAGTCAAACGGCCTGCTTGGTGATGAATGGCGAGATATATAACTATGTTGAGCTAAGGGATCAATTGGAGAAGCGAGGTCATACTTTCCAAACGCAAAGTGACTCGGAAGTTATCATTCATGCTTATGAGGAGTGGGGGGAGGATTGCCCTCAAAAATTCCGTGGGATGTTCGCTTTTGCCATCTGGGATAAATTGGAGGAGAAGTTATTTATTGCACGGGACCGGCTAGGACAAAAACCTCTATATTATTATCTCGATAAACGGGGAATTGTGTTTTCATCTGAAATTAAAACCATCCTTAAATGGGATCCGGCTTTGAGTCGTCTTAATTTACGTGAACTCGACACTTACCTCACGTATGGGTATGTGCCAGCTCCGCACACGATGTTCGAAGGTATATCCAAGTTGCCGGCTGGGCACACCTTAACTGTCGAGCGAGGGAAATGTTCCCTGCGTGAGTACTGGGACATCGAGTTCGACGTGAAGGAACACAAGAGTCTGCCGGAGTATTTAGAGCAGTTGCAAGACCTTCTTGAACAGGCAATTCGTTTTCGTCTGCGAAGCGACGTTCCATTGGGTGCTCTGCTGAGTGGAGGAATCGATTCGAGCACGGTGGTTGGACTGATGAGTCAGATGATGGATCGACCGGTTCAGACGTTTTCCGTCGGGTTTTCAAATGAAGCCTTCAACGAAATTCCCTTTGCGAGATCAATTGCTCGCCAATTTAAAACTGAGCATCATGAACTCATGATTGACACCTGTTCGCCAAGTTTGCTCAAGGATGTTGTGTGGCATCTCGATGAACCCATAGCAGATCCCGCTGCTGTACCTACTTATTTGATTTCGGAGCTGGCGCGCAAGCACGTCAAAGTCATTCTCACAGGGGAGGGTGGGGATGAACTCTTCGCAGGGTACGATTACTATAAAACACATCTATTGGCGAGGCGATTTCAGCTTTTACCCTCGAGTCTGAGCCGGCGCGTCCTCCCTACAATGGCCAGATCGGCAAATTACTTGCTTCGGCGCCAACATTATCATGAAAGGACAATCTGGCACTGGTCTTTACCCCCAGGTGCTCAGATGGCTGCATGGGTAGCGATATTCACGGATGCTGAGAAGAAAAAATTATATGGACCAGCCTTCGGACACGCTCTGAGTAAGAACCGGACCGCGGAGACCTTTTCGTATTATTATCAGAAATGTAATGCAAAGGACGATCTTCATAGATTGATGTACGTCGACACGAAGGTCTGGCTTCCGGACGACCTGCTCATGAAAGTCGACAAGATGAGCATGGCGAATTCGCTAGAAGCCAGAACGCCCTTTTTAGATCATCATCTCATTGAGTTCATGGCTTCGATTCCAGCAAATCTCAAACTGAAGGCATCAACACCAAAATATATTCTCAAAGCTCTTATGAAGGATATCCTCCCGGATAATATCATCTCTCGCCCTAAACAAACATTTGACGTGCCAATTGGTGAATGGCTTTGTCATGACTTGCGTGATCTTACAATGGATATTCTTGAGGAAGGGGTTATCAAAGGTGAAGACCTCTTCAATCATAACTATGTAATGGACGAAATGTGGCATGCATTGGAAGAGGGTAAGCCCGGGTATGCACGACAATTCTGGAGCCTCATTACTCTGGGCTTGTGGTTCCGGCAGAACAACGTCCGTGTAGTTTGATGGTGGAAGGGATCACTGCGAGTTATTATTTACAGGCACGACCTGAAGAGCTGGATTGAGAGTGTGAACTCCCTGTGCGTTATCAGTCCTCGATTATCTACAGACAGTAATAAAATCAATCAGAACATCCCCCAGTCCGATATCATCAACATTCTTTACCCTTACCTAAAATCATTATGCAAAGCTCCCTTCAAAAGATCATCAACCGATTATCCAGAAAACCAAGCCTGAAGTATCTGCAGGTCTGGCAAAGGAACCTGAAAGAAAATATTCCACCACTCCCCTGTGATATCCAATATGATGTTGTGCTTCTCCCTCAAGATGAAGAAGTCATCGAAAAACGTGTCGCCAACCTGCCGCATATTCATCGAAATGACATCCCTGATCGTGTCGCCGCCAAACACAAGTGTTACATTGCTACATACGAAGGGGAGACTATCTATGCAGCCTGGAGTGGAGTAGGGCATTTCTATTCCTATCTCCTGGATCGCAAGTTTAAGTTGGCGAACGACGAAATCTATTTTTATGGGGCCTACACCTTCCCTGAATATCGGAACCTCGGTATCCATACATCTGTCCTATCGAGAGTATTTCAGAAAATTAGCGGGACTTACAAAACATTGATCGGATTCATTGAGCCTTACAACAAACCTGCGGTTAAAGCTGCCAAGAAGCTCTCCTTTGAGTATTCCGGTCGCTCCGGTTTCGTTGAGATCTTCGGGATTCGATATTACTTTCATCATGATAAGGGTATCTTAACTGACCTGTCCGATAGGCAGTATTTTCGTAAGGTTTGACCTGATCGATTAATGCTGGACATGAAGTGATGGGTACCCCAGTTCCCGAATAATGAGATCATTCCATTGGTAGCAATTGGAAATAAATACCAGAAATAATCATCCCAGGAGAACGCAGTGAGCGGGGTCTTTGGAATCGTAGATCAAACCCATAAAACTGATGCCCATCGTTTGATTAAAATGATGGTAACTTCTATGTCTCATAAGGAATGGTATGTCTCTGAGTGGCATGAAGATCATGAAACGTGTCTCGCAATTGGACGGATGGGTATTGGTATTTTTAATGAACAAGTCCAACCGATAATTGATGAGCAAAAGCAAGTAGTGCTATTTATGTCAGGCGAGATTTATGAAATCGATGGTGAGGCTGTAGATCCTCAATCGGAACCAATTGAGGTGTTAGCCCT
>Ga0315553_10000803_pt1 | contig 27058 bp, 24 predicted proteins | sample SalMarSW160140MG_FD_203099 | JGI IMG/M metagenome (GOLD analysis project Ga0315553, IMG submission 203099) | Salt marsh sediment microbial communities from the Plum Island Ecosystem LTER, Massachusetts, United States - Salt Marsh Sediment SW1601-40 ... | reverse complement strand
CACCCGGCTGAGGGTGGGTATGTTTTTTGGAATCGATCTGTAGTCTTTCACCTCTTCCCGAAAAGCGCCAAAGGTAAAGATCCTCTTCAGATCCTTGGATCCCATTACCGTGCCCAGACGCAGGCGCTTGTGCTCCCTCTGGGCTTTGGGGAACTTCTTGTTGATGAGAGATATGAGGATGAAAGCCTTCAGGTGATCCTGGTGGCTGAGAAGCTCGATCTCTTCCCGGCTCGGTTCGGCCAGGATGTAGATCCAGGCGTTTTCCTGGGGATACATCACGGCGAAATCGAAGGCCAGCTTATTGTAGATATCCTTGACCACCGGCGGTACCGGTTCCTTCTCTTTCCCGTACCACCACCACGGCACTACCGGCCGGTCTTTGCCGGCCTCCGCGACGTGGCAGAAATCCGTGTCCGGGTGAAAACCCTTGGTGGGCAGCTTTCCGTCCCAGTGGCTCGGATTGGTGTTGGCGATGACCTTGATTTTGGCAAGGGTCTTGTTGGGGTCATCCCCGATCTGATGGGAGATGACGTAGGCTTTCAAGTGGGCATAGAACTTGTTATCCATAGGGCACCTTTTTTCTCCTACATTCATTGTACAGTGTCGGGCAACAAAAATCCATCTTTTATATCCCGCCTGATGATCCGGCCAAGTTCTTTTTGTACGCCCGGCTCCAGGGCACTGCCGGGATAGCTGGCGATCAGGGCGTCCGCCCGTTGCGCCGCCCGCTTCCCAATGCTCTGTCTCCCCTGGTTCTGCCAATCCTCTGAGTTGGAGCGGTCGATGACAGGGGAGGGCAGGTAGTGCTCGCTTCTGAACCATTTCAGGGTATGTGGGTGGTCCAGCAGCTGCTTCTCCGCAACCAGGGTCTCCAGCAGGTCCGCAGCGATTGGTCTGTCCCTCCGGGCTATGCCATCCAGAAATCGATAGGTCATTCCGCAGATCTCATTGTCGATAATCAGCTTTTGAATGCTCTGGGTGGATTCGAAGTTCAGCATGCCCGCGCCGGAAATCATGTTTATCCCCTTGATTCCGGCCAGCAGCGTGCCCATCCCCGATTCCAGCCCGCTCTGGGCGTCCAGGAGCTTGGCGTCGCTCATGCCCAGGTAGGCGTGGGTGGGCAGGCCCAGATGCTTCCCCACCTCGGCGTAGCCCAGATCGATCATCATGGTGTCGATCGAGCCCATGGGGGTTGTACCCCGACGCATATCGAATGCCGAGGGAGAACCACCCCAGATCACCGGGGCGCCGGCCTGCACGCACTGGCTGATCACCAACCCGGCCAGGGTCTCGGCGGCGTGCTGCACAATCGCTCCCAGCAGCGTGATCGGGGCGGTGGCTCCGGTCAGGGGCATGGATACGAACTCCGAGGGGATGCCCGAGCGGGCTGCGTCTATCAGGCTCTGGCAGGTCAGGTCGCTCCACTTCAGCGGCGGGGAGGGGCAGGCGTCGAACACGGCCAGTGGTTTTTGCCGTAGCCTCTCGGCGCTGCCCCGCACGGCCACCAGCATCTCCTTCATGATGGAGAAGGATCGCTTTACGAAGGTGCCGGTAACCACGGGTTTGCTGCAGTACCTGAGCGCAAGGTACAGCCGGTAGTGGTCGGCCATCGACTGCGGAACGTCGCTGCAGATCACAGCCGTGCTCTGAGCCTTGATGTGCTCCAATTGCTCCACCACTTTGCTGAAGGCTACGAAGTCCGCGGTGCGGGCCGGTCGGATTTCATTCGTGTCGGGATCCAGGATGTTCAGAGCCGCGGATCCGGGGTCGAAACATACGTTATCGCCCCCCAGCTGCACCGCCGGTTGCCCCGCCGTGTCGTAGAGTTGAACTGTAGACGGGGCGTTTCTGACGGCCTGATCCACCATTTCCGGGCTCAGATAGACCCGGCCGCCTGCTTCGTCCAGACGGGCACCCGCATCCAGCAGGATCTCCAGGGCCTCCCGATTCTCGAGGTAGAATCCGATCTCGAAGAGGATCCTCTGGGCTTCTTCGATCACTTCCCGGATCGTGGAATCATCGAGCATCTGGATTTTCGGTCGCATCGCCTGGCTCATGGACTCTACCCTCCGGCTAGATTTCCAGTTCCCGCGGATCATCCTCGGTCGGGTAGACCCGCCATTCCTGGGCTTCCAGCTCATCCTTGGGCAGGGTGTCGCCGATCAGGTTGAGGTACTTGCCGGTGGCCTCCACGGCTACGGTGCCGTCCGGCAGCTTGAGCTCCGCGGTTCCCTCGAAGACCCGGCGGATATCCCGGGTACCCCTGGTAGTCCTCTCCGGCACAGAACTGTCCGATCACCTCACCGTTTTCCAGCTCGTAGAAAGAAGCCTGCAGGCCCTTCGGATTTTTCAACCCGCAGACGTAGCACATTTTGGAGTTCGGTTGTTTGGCGATGGCCTTCTGTTTCACTGCGTTCCTCCCTTACTTCTACCACCCCGCTTCTGCCGGTAAGTATAGAGGCCCATCCGGGATAATGCAAATGTTCGGGATGCCCGCCGCTTCTGTCAGAAGGCCCCGCGGCAGGCTGCAGCGCCCCTAAAGCGGATGGGGTTTGCCTACGGGCTCGCCGCCCGGGGATCGCCCCGCCATCTCGGGGAGCAGCTCCGGGTGGCGCAGGTAGTAGCGCCTCTCTGCGTAGGCCCGGTCCTCGGCCCACAGGCCCCTGGCGCGCTTCTCGATCTGAGGGCGCGCCCTGTCGGCATACCGGAGGGCCCGAATGAACCCGGGACGCCCGGAATAAGCCAGGGTCGCCTCGGTAACCGTGGTCCAGCCGGGACATACCGGGGTGGCGTGGGTTTCCACCACCGAGCCTTTGCCCTCTCCCTGGATGATCGTCATGACGATGGTGTTCGGCTCCGGGCAGTGAAAGGTGCAGTCCACCTCTACCCCTATCGATTTGAAGGCCCGGAACACGACGCGCACCGTCAGCACGTCATCCGCGTTGTCGATTACCTTGAGCCGGGCGAAGCTGTGTGGGTGGAAGTGCACGCCGTGCCAGGGGTCCAGGCGGTTGGCAATGATATCTTCTGGATCGCAGCGGGCCGGGAATTGGATGACCCCCGCAATGTAGCGCTGCGGTCGGACCGGCAGCAGCGGTTGATCAACGCGATGGTCCTGCCGCCGCTTCTCCAGACCGACAGCTCGTGGTCGTCGATGTAGAAGAAACGCGGGTGATCACCCAGGGTGTCCGTGGGCGTCCTTCTCTTTGCGCATTGTACGGCCTCCCGATCCGTGTATGCTTGGTTTTTTCGAGAGTACCGCAACGGTTCGGCCAAGGTCAACGGCCGCCCTTGCACTTTGTTTTATTTTCGTTTATGATCAATAACGAAAACAAACAAAAGGAGTTCCCATGCAGAATATCGGTGTAATCTTCGGAAATCGAGACTTCTTCCCCGACCATCTGGTGACGGAAGCGCGAAAAGACGTGGCCGCTCTTTTTGCGGAGCTGGAGATCAATCCGGTCATGGCGTCTGAATCGGATACAAAGCTCGGCGGGATCGAGACCTTCGCCGACGCCCGGCGCTGTGCCGATCTGTTCAGGGCCAAGGGCCCCGCGATTGAGGGAATCCTGGTTGTCCTGCCGAATTTCGGGGACGAGAAGGGGGTGGCCGACACGATCCGCATGTCGGGGCTGAACTGTCCCGTTCTGGTGCAGGCGTATCCAGATGAGCTCGCACGACTCGACCCCGCGTCCAGACGGGACGGTTTCTGCGGAAAGATCTCCGTGTGCAACAATCTCAGGCAGTACGGGATCCCCTTCTCTCTGACGAGCAAGCACGTTGCGGCCGTCAAATCGGAGTCGTTTCGCCGGGACATGCTGCAATTTCTCGCCGTCTGTCGGGTGGTTTCCAGAATGCGCCGTGTGCGCCTGGGCGCGGTCGGGGCCAGACCAAGCGCGTTCAACACCGTGCGTTTCAGCGAGAAGATACTCGAAAGGCACGGGATCTCGGTCTCGACCGTCGATCTCTCGGAGATCTTTGCCGCCGTGAACAAGCTGGGCGACGGGGATGCCAAGGTTGCCGCCGAGCTAGAGAGAATAAACGGCTATGCCTCAACCGAGCGCACCGCCGGGCGGCGATCCGCCGGGCGGCGCACCGCCGGAGAGCCGATGGTGACCATGGCCAAGCTCGGCGTGGTACTGCGCGACTGGACTGAGCGCAACGCCGTAGACGCTATAGCCTTCCAGTGCTGGACCTCCATTCAGGAGAACCTGGGCGTGAACCCCTGCACGATCATGAGCATGCTCAGTGAGGAGATGCTCCCGAGCGCCTGCGAAGTAGACATCACGGGGGCGCTCACGATGTACGCCATGCAGCACGCCGCCGGGTCCCCTGCCGGGATCGTAGACTGGAACAACAACTATGCGGATGAGGACGACAAGTGCGTCTTCTTCCACTGCGGAAACTGGCCCAGGTCCCTGATGGGCGGCCGGGCTGCCATAGGCACTGCGCCTATCCTCGGCACTACGGTCGGGGAGGAGAACACCGTCGGTGTCCTGGAGGGCCGCGCGCCGGAAGGACCGATGACATTCGGCCGGCTGTCCACCGACGACACCGCGGGAATCATCCGGGCCTATGTCGGCGAGGGTTCCTTCACGGACGATCCGCTGGACACGTTCGGTTCCCGCGCGGTGGTGGAGGTGCCTCGGCTGCAGGACCTGCTTCACCACATCTGCTCCAATGGCTACGAGCACCATGTGGTGATGACCCGCTCCCGGACCGCGGGGGTGCTTGCCGAGGCGTTTACGAAGTATCTGAAGTGGGAGACCTACCTGCATGACTCTCGATGAACTGAAGCGCAAGTCCCTTTCCTACAGGCGAGACATCCTCACCTTCATCTATCAGGCCGGTGCAGGCCACACCGGCGGATCCCTCTCCTGTATAGACATCATCAACGTGCTCTACAATGCCATAATGGATATCCGCCCCGGGAACTGGGAATCCCTGCAGCGGGATGTGTACATCCAGAGTAAGGGGCACAGCGTGGAAGCCCTGTACGTCGTGCTGGCGGATCTGGGCTTCTTCGATCGCTCGGAGCTCCGGACAGGAAATCGCTTCCAGACGCGGCTCATCGGCCACCCCACCCGGAAGGTGCCGGGGGTGGAGCACAACACAGGGGGACTGGGGCACGGACTGTCCGTCTCCGTCGGCCTGGCCCTGGCTGCGAAACTGGATAAGCGAAGCTCCCGGGTGTTCTGCCTGCTCGGTGACGGTGAGCTGAGCGAGGGCTCCAACTGGGAGGCGGCAATGAGCGCCGCCCACTACAAGCTCGACAACCTGACAGCCGTTGTCGACCGCAACGGGCTGCAGATCACCGGCGCCACGGCCCGGGTAAACGATCCGGAGCCCCTGGAGGACAAGTGGTCCGCCTTCGGGTGGGCCGTGCGCCGGACAGACGGGCACGACATCGCAAAGCTCGTGCAGGCTCTCGGGGAGCTGCCCTTTGCCGAGGGCAAGCCGGGTGTGCTCATCGCGGATACGGTGAAGGGCAGGGGCATCAGCTTCATCGAGGGACGGGTGGAGTGGCACCACAAGGTGCCGAGCCGCGAACAGTATGAGCTGGCCATGCGGGAACTGGAGGTGCTTTCATGAGCGGCGAAACGGTTCGGGAAATCGGCAAGGCCAACCTGGAGGTGTTCGCGGAGATCACGGAGGAGCTGGCCGGGGCGGATCCGTCGCTCCTGGTGGTTACCAGTGACTCTCGCGGTTCGGCCGGACTCTCCGCCTTTGCCGCCCGGATGCCGGAGCGGATGGTCGAGGTGGGGATCGCCGAGCAGAATCTGGTGGGCGTGGCCGCGGGACTGGCCGCCGGAGGCAGAAGGGTGATCGCCGTTTCTCCGGCCAGCTTTCTGGCAGCCCGCAGCCTCGAACAGATCAAACACGACGTGTGCTACTCCGATCGCCCGGTTGTTCTGGTCGGCATCAGCGCGGGGGTGAGCTACGGCGCGCTCGGCTCCACCCATCACTCACTTCATGACTTCGCCGCGCTGCGGGGGATCCACAACATCACCGTCGTGGCGCCGGCGGACAATTGGGAGACCCGGGAGGCCCTGCGCGCGGCCCTGGCCGCCGGCCGGCCGGTATACATCCGTTTTGGGAAGAAGCCCCTCCCCGATCTGCCCCATCGCGGAGCGTTCTCTCTTGGGAAAGGACGGATTATCCGCGAGGGAAGCGACGGTGCATTCATTGCCACCGGGGAAACCGTTTGGCGAGCCCTTACAGCGGCCGAAGCCCTGGCACAGACAGGGGCGTCGGTAGCGGTGGTGAGCATGCACACGGTCAAACCGCTGGATGCGGAGCTTGTCTGTGCGCTTGGCCGGTCCGTCGGCGCGGTGGTGGCCGTGGAAGAGCACTCCGAGCACGGCGGTCTGGGCGATGCCTGCGCGCGGGTTCTGCTGGAGGCCGGTCTGGCGCCGAGGTATCGGGTGGCCGCAATCCCGGACGAATACACGGTCACCGGATCTCAGGATGAAATCCTGAGTCACTATGGAATCTCGGCATCCGGGCTGTCGCAGGTGATGAGCGCGCTTCTCTCGGAGGGCTAAGTGGCACGATACATTCTGGCAATCGATCAGGGTACCAGCAGCACCAAATCGATCGTTTTTACGGCGGAGGGCCGCCAGGCGGCAAGCGCATCGGCAGCCCTGCGCACAACCTACACCCCGGACGGGAAGGCGGAACAGGACCCGGAGGGGATCTATCGCAGCGTCATCGATTCGGTGGCTGCCTGTATGCAGAAGCTGGAGTCCGAATCCCGGGTACGGCGCGCCGAGATCGCCTGCGCGGGTATCGCCAATCAACGGGAGACCTTCCTGCTCTGGGACGGCAACGGCCCCCTTCACGACGCAGTGGTCTGGCAGTGCAAACGTTCGGTGGACATCTGCGCTGAGCTGAAGGAGGCGGGGGCGGAGCCGGCGATCCGCCAGCGGTCGGGGCTCATCCTTGATCCGTACTTTTCCGGCACCAAGCTCACCTCTCTGCTGCGCAGCGTCCCTTCCGTCCGCGCCTCCCATGACGCCGGCGGCGCGTACTTCGGGACAGTCGACACCTGGCTTATCCACCGTTTGACCGGAGGCCGGGAGCACGCGACCGACCAGACTAATGCGTCGCGGACATTGCTGTTCAATATTCATACCCTGGATTGGGATGAGGAGCTGGCCGGCATCCTCGGGGCGCCCTTGCTTCACCTGCCCGGCGTATACCCGTCTGCACATCGGTTTGCCGAATCCACCTTCGAAGGGATCTTCGCTCACCCCGTTCCCATTACCGGGATGATCGGAGACTCCCACGCCGCCCTGTTCGGCGAACGCTGCTTCCGGCCCGGTGAAGCAAAGGCGACGCTTGGTACCGGCTCCTCCATCCTCATCAACGCAGGGGCCGCTGCGCCCAGGCTGTCCCGGTCCGCCATGACCACGATCGGTTTCGCTATACCCGGTCGAACAGATTACGCGTTGGAGGGGATCGTGGTCAGTGCCGGCTCCGTGCTGAACTGGCTGCAGAGAGATCTGGGTTTGTTCGACGACCCGGCGAGCCTCGATGAGATTGCCAGCAGCGTCGGGGACAGCGGCGGGGTATATATGGTTCCGGGGCACGCCGGACTGGGCGCGCCGTTTTGGAAGATGGGGGCGAAGGGGGCCGTCGTCGGTTTGACCTTTGTCACTTCCAAGGCTCACCTGATCAGGGCTGCCCTGGAGTGCATCCCCTATCAGATTCGGGCGATCCTGGATGCGATAGCAGAGGAGACCGGGATCCGCTGCCGGTCCATCAGGGCCGACGGCGGGATAAGCGCGAACGAGTTCGTGATGCAGTGGCTGGCAGACACGCTGGGGCTGCCTGTCCACACCTTCGCCTTTCCGGACGTCACGGCGCTGGGGGTGGCTCTCCTGGCCGGAATTGGTGCGGGGCTGTACAGCGGCATCGACGAGGTCGCTTCCCTTGCCCTGGCCGACCGGGTGCGGGAACCCGCCCGGTCGGGCTCGGGCCGGATTCAGGCGCAGGACGGCTACACGGCCTGGCGCAGGCATGTAGAGCGCCTGGTGAGCGCTTAGGAACAGCCGATGCTGGCAGAAGACCGCCGACGGCAGATCTACGAGCTGATCCGGGAAGAGGGAAGCGCGCGGGTCTCCCAGTTGAGCAAGACCTTCGGCGTTTCCGAACCGACGATCCGCAGCGACCTGGAGAAGCTGGAGACTCAGACCCTGGTGGTCCGCGACCACGGAGGTGCCTACCTGCGGGGCATCGACGCTCTTGTGCGCTCGCAAACCCTGCATCACGGGGAAAACGCCGAGCAGAAACGGCTGATCGGCAGGAAAGCGGCGGAGTTGGTCGGCGACTACGACACGCTCATCCTGGACTCCGGCTCCACAGTTACGTCGCTGGCCGGGAATCTGCTGGACAGACAGGGCCTGCACGTCGTGACCAACGCGCTGAACATAGCGTTGCTTTTAGGATCGGTGCCCTCTTTCACGGTTCACGTGACCGGCGGGGAGTTCAAGGCGCCCACCCTCTCGCTGACCGGTGAGCATGCCGCGGCCCTCTTCGAGAACGTGTTCGTGGACAAGCTCTTCCTGGCCGCCGCGGGGGTTTCACTGGAATCCGGACTAACGTACCCCGGCCTGAGCGATCTGCCGGTGAAGCGGGCCATGATACGGGCGGCCAGAACGGTCTACCTGCTGGCCGACTCGTCGAAGATCGGCAGGAAATCCTTCGCGACCCTCGGGAATCTCTCCGCGGTTCATGTGCTCATCACCGACGCGGGAATCGATGGCAGCAGCAGGCGAGGTTTCGAATCATTCGGAATCGAGGTGCTCGTCGCCTCGGCCTGATCGCCTGGCCGTCACTTCTTCATGTCAAACTTCATGCGTTCGATGACGTCGTTCTGCAGCTCCCGGTTGAGCGGGGTAAAGAAGGCGCTGTACCCGGCGATTCGCACCATGAGGTCCCGGTACTCCTCCGGTTTTTCCTGGGCTTCCACGAGTGTTTCGTTGTCCAGAACGTTGAACTGGATGTGGTACTGGTTGTTCTTGAAGTGGGTTTTCACCAGAGCGAGAACGCGATTTCGCCCCTCCTCATTCGTGAGGGCGTCCGCGGACAGGCGCATGTTGAAAATCGAGCCTTTCTGGAACCAGATGCTCGGCAGCTTGGCCTCGGAGTTGATGACCGCGGTCGGGCCGTGCTGCTCGGAGCCGTTCGACGGGGATACGCCGTTGTTCACCGGCGCGCCGGCCTTCCGGCCGTCGGGAAGCGCCCCCACAGACTTGCCGAAGGCCACGTTGCCGGTGACCGAACTCAGGCTCAGCGAGAAGCTGGCCGGGATCGGGCCCTTGCCGTAGCGGGAGCTCTTCAGCTCCTTGTTGTAGGTGTAGCCGAGGAAATCATCGATCTCCACCGTCCACCTGTCCGCATAGTCGTCGTCATTGCCGAACTTGGGTACCTTGTTGATGAGCAGCTGGCGGATCTGGGCGCCCGTGGGAGATGTGCTCTCATCCTCGAAGTCCGTCTGCAGGGCATGGATGAGCTGCTGCGGGGTGAGCAGCTTCTTGTCGAAGAGCACATACTGGATGGCGGCCAGTGAATCTCCGACGGACACGGCTCCGGCTGTGGGACCGCCGTCTGCGGTGTACCGGGCTCCTCCCTCGATGAGGGACTTGCCCCGTTCGATACAGTCGTGCACCAGGGAGGATCTGAAGGCATTCTGGTCATGGAGGATGTGCATCTCGTCACTGATGTGCTCCACGATGACCTGAAGATCCATGTAGTAGCGCAGCTGCCGCTTGTACGCCTTCATGATCTGTTCGCCGCTCGTGAAGGTGGTCAGATTGCCGTCGCCGGGAAGCAGGGTCGCGCCGCTTGCCGGATCGGTGCCGTTGTTGAGGGTGATCTCGAACACCTTGGCCAGGTTCAGCCAAGAGCCCTTGGCCGCGAAGTCCCACTTGCCGGGAATGGTGGCTTCGATGCAGCCCACCGGCGCCCAGCTGTAGAGATCTTCCTTCGCGATGCCCATATTGTCGAGGATGCGCATGACGCTCGGATCGCTGTACAGCGCCGGCTGCCCGCCTTTGTGTGCCTGCACTACCTGCAGAACGCGGTGCATGAACTCGTCGGGGGTGCCCTCGAACCACTTGAGCGACACCGACGGCTTGGTCAGCCCCATCTCCTCGGTCGCGTCCAGCACTATGTGGGTGAGCTCGTTCACTGCATCCTTGCCATCGGCGGTCTGCCCGCCGATCGCCAGGTTCTCGGCCAGGTGGTAGCCGGGAAAATACTCGCTGTCCGGCCAGGAGCGCAGCTTGTTGATCTCATTTGCCTTGATGAAGAAGGATTCCACCAACTCTGAAGCGAACTCACGGGTGATGACCCCGGAATCGACGTCGTTCTTGTAGTAGGGCCACAGATACTGGTCGAAGCGCCCGAGCGAGATGGCGTGGCCGTTGGTCTCTATCTGGAGTATGAGCTGGATGAACCAGACGGTCTGGATCGCCTGCCAGAAGCTCTTGGCCGGGTTGGCCGGCACCTGGCGGCAGTTCTCCGACATGGTGAGCAGTTCCTGCTTGCGCTTGCCGTCGCTGGTCTGCTCGGCCAGCTCCGCAAGGCGGTCGGCGAAGCGCCTTGCGAAGTTGATTACCGCTTCGTTGGCGGTGATAACCGACTGGAGGAACCAGTACTGGGAGATCGTGCCGGGCTCTGTCAGGTCCAGCTCTTCCAGGCGCCCCCGCGCCCGGGCGATGACCCCGTTCAGGCCCTCCTTGAGCACCCATTCATGATCCGGGAGGACATTCCCCAGGCCGGCGGCCGCACACCACGTGTCGTCTATGGCGTTGATCTCCCAGGCGATTCGGGCCTGTTCGGGCAGCTGACTCCAGACGCTTTCGAAAAGCGTCTTGTTGCGCCAGTAGTCGATAGTCTCCAGGATCTGCGCCTTGGCCTCTTCGGTGTAGGTGAATTGATCGCACGGCCGTTGAGCGAAGTGGTACGGCTCCCCACGGAACTCACTCACGATCCAATCGGTGGAGTACTCCGGGAACACCGGCGCAGCCCGAACCGAACTGGCCTGGTTGCCGACGATCAGCTCTCCATCCCGGACAAAGATGGACATGCCGTCGAGAACATCGTAGAGCGATCGGGCTCGCCGCTTGACAATGGGTTGTCCCTCGCTGTTCTTCATCGAATTTGTGAAGATCACGGCGCGTTCCGGACAGATGCCGGGTATGTTATCGAGAAGGCCGTCACGAAGTTCCTGGATTCTTTTTGTCATCTGCTTCCCCCTGCTCTGAAAACGGTTACACTACTGAGTTAGCATAACACGAATTCACAGGAGAATCAAACGGAAAATCGGGTTTGGAGTCGATTTCAGAGACTATCCCCCTTCGGTTGACAAGGCAAAGAAACAGCGGTACCATTCATGTGCTTGAAAACGTTTTCGGATCACGGGGAAGCAGAATGGCTCGGTACACCATCACAGAGATCGCAAAACTGTGCGGAACTTCACCGGCAACCGTATCTCGGGTGTTGAACAACCCCGATCTGGTTGCCAAGCCGCTCAGGGACCGCATCCGCCGCAAGATGGAGGAGGTCGGGTACAAGCCGAATCCCTTTGCCTCCCGTCTCAGCTCCCAGTCACGCTGGGGACTGGCTCTGTTCGTGTTCGACATTCTCAATCCCTTCTTCGCTCTTATAGTGAGGAGGATCAGCCACCTGGCAATGCAGCAGCGCATCCCCCTCACCGTTTGCGACACGGAGAACAACGAAGAGAAGGAACGGATCTTTCTGGACTATCTCCTGGACAACCAGATTGCCGGGATCATCTTCAGTGAAGGGATATCCTTGCCTACCATCGAGCAGGCAACAAAAGCCACGGAGACCGTACTGATCGATCGCCACTACAGCGAAGGGCTCGTATCGGAGGTGAGCAGTGACAACTACAAGGGCGGGTGCCAGGCAACCGAGTATCTGCTGCAGCTGAACCACCGGAACATCGCCTTCATCGGGGGCCCCGATGGGTGGACATCCGCGGAGCATCGGTTCCGCGGATACCGGGACACGCTGGAGCGCCACAATCTGCCGTTCAGGTCCGAGCTCGTATACCAGGGGGACCTGCGCTTCGAATCCGGGATCAGTGCTCTGGAATACTTCCTCACTCTGCCCGAGTGGCCCTCCGCCATTTTCAGCGCCAACGATCAGATGGCCTTCGGTGTCCTCGCCAAGGCGAACAGCATGAATATCTCCATTCCCAAAGACATATCTCTGATTGGATTCGACGATATCCCAATGTACGGCCTGTACCCCACCAGACTCACCACCGTGCGGCAGGACGTTGACGAGCTGTGCAGGTGTGCTTTCCAGATCATGATGTCGAAACTCGATCAGAGGCCGCCGCAGCGGGAGCAGCAGCGCGTGATCATTCCCACGAAACTCACAATCGGTGAAACCTGCGGCAAGTACGGCGGTGCTTTGAGGACCGGGCCGCAGAGCGGCGGCTGAGGGCATGGCACAGGGATCGGAGAACCGGGGTGCTGAGGCAACGGTTTTCGAGATAGAGCGGTACGCCACCGAGGACGGGCCGGGAATCCGGACCGTGGTTTTTTTCAAGGGATGCAATCTTCACTGCAGATGGTGCCAGAATCCGGAGTCTCACTGCCCGCAGCCTCAGCTCATGTACTACAGGAACCGCTGCACGGCGTGCCGCCGCTGCGTGGAGGTGTGCCCCGTGGGAGCAGTGCGGGAGGTTCCCCCGTTCGGATTCATCACCAACCACCGCAGCTGCAGGCTGTGCGGGGCCTGTGTTGATAGATGCCTGTCCGATGCCCGGAAGATCGTGGGGCAGAGCATGTCCCTGGACACCATCATGGATGAGATCCGCAAGGATCGGGCCTTCTACGTTGAATCCGGCGGCGGGGTAACATTCTCCGGGGGCGAACCCCTGCTTCAGGCGGATGCGGTGCGTGAGCTTGCCAGGCGCTGCAGGGAAGAGGGAATCCACACCGCTGTGGAAACCGCGGGTCATGTATCCTGGGCGAACATCGAGGGATTGCTCTCCTGGCTGGATCTGCTCTACTTCGATCTGAAGCATATCGACTCCGAACAGCACCGCCGCTTCACAGGTGTCCCCCTGGATCTGATCCTGAGCAACCTCAGCAGGGTCAGTGAATGCTTCGAGAACCTCGTCGTGCGGATCCCGGTCGTCCCCGGAGTAAACGCGGCCGAGCAGACCATGAGCCGGATGTTCTCCTTCCTGCTCGAGAACACGAAGGCTCGGCGCGTGGAGCTGCTGCCGTTTCACCGGCTCGGACTCGCCAAGTACGAGGGCCTGGGCATGAGCTACGCCATGGCAGAGGTCGACAACATGAGCAAAGAGGACTGTTTCCCCTTTGCGGAAATCGGCAGGGAGCTGGGACTGGCTGTCCGCGTCGGAGCACGGTAGAGATGAAAGGTCTGGAACTGGCGCGCCGGTTCTTCACCGATGTCGCCTTACCTGCATTCAAGGAGCAGGCACCGGATACGCTGGGCTCCATGGCGTTTGGGCTGGCAGGCCCGGGCTCCGAGTGTTACGGCTTTGATGACGAGATCTCCCGGGATCACGATTGGGGTCCCCGCGATAGAACCTACCTGGGCACCGACAGCCCGCCGGAGACTATCCGGGACTGGCTGCTGCTGCCCGAAGAGGCGCTCTCCCTCTGCATCAATGAGGAGGTCTTTCTCGACCCCCTGGGGAGCTTCACGGGTAGGCGCCGTGCTCTGCTTGCCTACTTCCCCCGAGATCTCTGGCTGAAAAAGATCGCCTCCCGCTGCAGGGCTATTGGGGAGCGCGGACAGTACAACCTGTGGCGCGCGCTTCAGCGCGGGGAGAGCATCGCCTTTCACTATCACAGGGCCCGTTTTGCCCGGGAATCTGCTGACGATCATCCGCAGCGACGGCAAACAGACGCTGCAGGCGGCAACCGAGCGGTGCGCGGGCATTCTGATCGATGAGCTGGTGAATCGGGGCCTGGCTGTGAGACGCGGATCCTTCCTGCTGGACTACGGGGTGCAGATCGGGCGCACGATAGAGGATCCGACCCTGCGGGAGGGACTGGACTCGGTTGACTAAAAGAGGGACAGATGAAGGAAGATAAAGAGAGAATCGTCGAGCAGATCCTGGAGATCGAGGTGGAGATGTTCCTCAGGGTACCTACCGGGGAGGAACCCTCCTGCCGCGCGCACATGGAGGATATGCAGCTGCACCGGCGGGGACAGTTCGCCTCCTGGTCCCGGGAGACCTGCGCGAGCTGCCTGGAAGATTTGAAGCGGGCAAAGGCAGCGGGGAAGAACCTCATGACGCTCAAGTACGCCAGAATGGATAATCTGATACCCCCCGTCTCCGAGAATCCCCGTATTCATCAGATCCGCGAACGTTTCCTCCGCTGGCAGACGGACGTTATTGAGCGGTACCCCAACATCATGAGGGGTGCCCGGGATCTGGATGATTTTTCCAACTACCTCGGAGCGGAGCTGGAAACCTATTCGGATAGAACCCTGGAATTGCTCTCTGCGGATGTAGAATCGTGCCGTCGGGCCGGAGGGAACATGTCCCTGGAGGTTTATCGATTCCTGGCCGGGCAATCGGGGTATGCCTCGCTCGATGAGATGGAGGAAAGCCTTTGCTGACGATAGGGATGAGCCAAGGCGACGATGCGAACGTTTTCATCGCCGGGAGCGACTTTCGCCTTTCCGCTGCGCTGGTTTGCCCTATAAATTTGCTATAATCGTGCTGAATCTGCCGTTATTGTCCTTGACAACATCCTGAAATCGGTTAAACTTCTATTATCAATGAAACCGATTTCAGTGCAGGACGTCGTTCTGAGGCACTGGAATTACAAAAAATTTTTTAAGGAGGAGTTATGTCAAAAAAACTCATCGTGCTAACATTGGTTCTTCTGGTGTCAGCTGGTCTCCTGTTTGCCGGCGGTGGCAGCGGAAAAGAAAAGTCCAACCTGATGGCCGTCATCACCCCCGACAAGGACAACACGTTCTTCATCGCGGAGTCCGATGCGGCCAAGGCCAAGGCCGAATCCCTGGGGTATGAGACGTGGCTGGCCGTGCATGGGGATGACCCGAACGTGGAGAGCGATTTGATCGACACCGCCATCTCCAAGAACGCCGCGGCCATCATCATCGACATCGCCAACGCGGATGCCTCGCCCAACAACCTTCGCCGGGCGACCGAAGCGGGGATTCCCGTGTTCTGCATGGATCGGGAGATCAACGTCACCGGCATCGCCAAGGCCCAGCTCATCTCGGACAACTTCCAGGGTGCGCAGCTTGGTGCGGAGTACTTCGTCAAGCTGATGGGAGAGAAGGGCAACTACATCGAGCTGGTGGGTAAAGAGTCCGACACCAACGCCGGTGTTCGCTCCCAGGGTTTCCACTCGATCATCGACCAGTATCCGGACATGAAGATGGCGGCCCGGCAAACTGCCAACTGGAGCCAGACCGAGGCATACACCGTCATAGAGTCGCTTCTCCAGGCCAATCCCAACATCAACGGTATCATCTGCGGTAACGACACCATGGCCCTGGGCTCGCAGGCCGCCATCGAGGCCGCCGGTCGCGCTGACATCATCGTCATGGGCTTCGACGGCAATGACAACGTGCTGGACTCCATGAAGCAGGGAAAGATCGAGGGCACGGTCATGCAGCCCAACGCCCTGAACGCAGAGATGGCAGTGGAGCTTGCCGATAAGTACATCAAGACCGGTTCCACGGGCATGGCCCAGGAAAAGATCCTCAACGGCTGTTTCCTGATTACTCCCAACGAAGCCAACAAGTGGCGGGGTTACAAGAAACTGTAGTCAAAAGAACTACGAGTTGGTAGACTGCTAATTGGCAGCCTGAACAGATGTAGGGGAGTTCCGCCTTTCGGGGCTGAGCTCCCTTCTTTCTATCTATCCGGACATGATAAACCAATATTTGGGAGGCAAGACTGTGATGCGCAGATCCGCGAAGCTGCTGTTCACGTTCGCTGCAGCTGTCGTTTGTCTGGCCCTAGTAGGAGCGTGCACGGTGGTGAAGATCGAAGAGGATGACAGCGAAGGGGAAGATCAGTACGCCACGTGGAAGAAGACGGGGACCGGCTTCCAGGCCAGCGAATACGTAGAGGCCGTTTGGGATGAACGGATTCTGCCGGTATACGAAGAGCAGGCCGTGGATTACGCTGAGGTACTCGCGGGCCTCAGGGCCGATCGCGAAGGGGCGATCGAAAAGTACGGGCTTACCCGTGAGACCGGGGAACCGTTCTTTGTCTTCAAGGTTCGCGGCACCGCCCGGGTCGTGGAGTACGATGACAGCTCCCGCAACGGAGTGATTCGTGTGGATATGGAGCCGGCGGACGGTCAGGTAGACGCCACGCTTCAGGTGGGACCTGTTGTCCGCGGCACGGCGATCAGAGACTCGATGGAGTTCATTCGCTTCACAGATGTGGGGAACCAGCTGCAGTTCGCCGCCCTGGCGAATGAGCTGAACGCCCGCATGCAAAGGGATTCGGTGGAGCCTCTGGATCTTCCGAGTATCGTCGGGAAGCGAATCTCCTTCCTCGGGGCCTTCAGGCTCACAGAGGGCCAGGCTCTGGAGGATCTCGTAGTCACCCCGGTGAAAATCGATCTTCTCGACGGCGGCGAGCAGTAGGGCGGGTGAGTGTAACGGTAGGTTTGAGGTAACGCTATGGAGGAAAACGGTTCACATCTGGTTTTAGAGGCCAAAGGAATTACCAAGGTCTTTCCTGGTACCACGGCGCTCCAGGATGTGGATTTCAAGATCTACAGCGGCAGGATCAACGCTCTGGTCGGTGAGAATGGAGCCGGCAAATCCACTCTCATGAAGATCATCGCGGGCATCGAAAGGCCCACCTCCGGAAGCGTCTTACTTTACGGCGATGACGGAACGCCGGAGGAATTATCTTTCAGCTCGACCCGGGACGCCGCAAAGCGGGGAATCGGCATCGTTCATCAGGAGCTCAACCTGTTCAGCGATCTGGACGTCGCGGAAAACGTCTTCATGAACAAGGAGATCACGAGGTTCGGTTCCGTCCACATCGATCACGCCACTCAGCAACAGGAGGCCCGAAAGGTCCTCAAGAAGCTGGGTCAGGACATCAATCCGAGTACCCTGGTCCGGGATCTGCGTTTGGGACAGCAGCAGATCGTAGAGATCGCCAAGACGATGATCGACGAGCCCAGAATCCTCATCATGGACGAGCCGACCTCCTCCCTGAGCGCTGCGGAGGTCCGCGTGCTGTTCAGTGTCATCGAAGACCTCAAGTGTCACGGCGTCGCCATCGTCTACATCTCCCACCGCCTGGAGGAGATCAAGGAGATCGGGGATTACATCACCATTCTTCGGGATGCACGGCTGGTCGACTCCCGGCAGGTTGCGGACATCGAAATGGCGGACATCATCCAGAAGATGGTCGGCCGCGACCCGACGAAGTTCTTCTCCGGCCAGGCGCACAAGACCGGCAAGGAGCTCCTGCGGGTCAAGGATATGACCCTGCCCAGGTTCGGAGGGGGCTACACCCTGGACCACGTGTCTTTCAGCGTCCGGGAAGGGGAGGTGCTCGGTATCTACGGGCTCATGGGGGCCGGACGGACCGAGCTGCTGGAGAGCCTGCTCGGCGGGATGGAGAAGGCCGAAGGTGAGATCTGGCTGGAGGACAAGCGGCTGGATCATCTGGATACGAAGAGGCGAATAGAAGCGGGTTTGGTACTGATCCCGGAGGAACGACAGCGGGAGGGGCTGTTCCTTAATCTCTCGGTGGACAAGAACCTTACAATGTCGAGCATCTCCAGTCTCACAAAGTGGTTCCATATCCTCAAAAGCCTCGAGACGAAGCGGGTGACGGAGATCATTGAGAAAATGAGCATCCGGGTCGCCTCCCCAAGAATCTCGATCAGTGCTTTGAGCGGCGGCAACCAGCAGAAAGTGGTCATCGGCAAAGCGTTTCTCACAGAGCCCAAGGTTCTCTTGATGGATGAACCGACCCGCGGAATCGATGTAGGCGCCAAATCAGATGTTTTTCAGATAGTGCATGCCATGGCCCAGGACGGCTTCGGCATCGTCCTGGTTTCCTCGGAGCTGGAGGAGGTTTGTTCGATGTCAGACCGGATCCTTGTGCTCTCAAAGGGAAAACTGACGGCGGAGTTCGACCGCGCCCAGGCGAATGAGGAAAAAATCCGCAAGGCCTCGGAGGTCGAACACAGCATGACAGTACAATCGTAGTGGAGGGAGAAGGAAAGCATATGGCGGAGAAAACGGAAAAAAAGTCTGGCAATGGCCTGTCGGTGGGAATGATTCTCCTCAAACTGCGCACGTTGATCGCGTTACTGGCCGTTTTCATCGTGTTTTCCATAATGGCTCCGAATTTCATGACAGTCGGCAACCTGATCGCCATGGCAAAACACTCGGCCATCTGGGCCATTCTGGCCATGGGCATGACCTACGTCATCGTGGGCGGGGGAATCGATCTGTCCGTGGGTTCGGTTGCCGGCCTCTGCGGCATGCTGGCCGGCGGGCTGATCATCGAAGGGCTGCGCCTGCCGATGTTCGGGGTTGTGATCTACTTCCATACCCCGATGATCATCCTCATTATCCTGGTGATCGGGGTGATACTGGGCTCCATCAACGGTTTGCTTGTCACAAAACTGGGGGTTGCACCGTTTATCGCAACCATGGGTCTGATGTACATGGCTCGCGGATTCGCCATGCTGCGATCCGGCGGAAAGACCTTTCCCAACCTGGTCGGTGATCCGGCCCTGGGAACTACGGGTTTCCCGATCCTGGGAGCCGGTACGTTTTTGAGCATCCCCCTGGTGATCTGGATCGCCATCTTCATAGCCCTGCTGGCCGCTTACGTGTCCACCAAGACGCCCTTCGGAAGGCACGTGTACGCGGTGGGCGGGAACGAAGATGCGGCCAAGATTTCCGGTATTCGGGTCAACCGGGTGAAGATGGCAACCTACATGTTCTCCGGATTCACCGCCGCGCTTACCGGGCTGGTACTGACCTCCCAGCTGGTGGCAAGTCACCCTGGAACAGGTGACACCTACGAGCTCACGGCCATCGCCGCGGTCGTGTTGGGCGGAACATCCCTGAGCGGGGGACGCGGATCGGTGGCCGGCTCCATCGTGGGGGCGCTCATCCTGGGCGTGCTCAACGACGGACTGGTTATGGTGGGGGTTTCCTCATTCTGGCAGAGGGCCATCAAGGGCATGGTCATCATCCTGGCCGTTGTCATCGACCAGTACCAGCTGCGCAAACAGAACGAGGCGGCGCTGAAGCAGCAGACCGTGAGTGATGCGGCCAGGGCGGCGGCCGCCTCGTAGCCCACCCAAGCCGCAGTTTCTTTTCTTGTTCTCCAAGATCACCTGAATCTTTTTGAAACGAGACTTACTTATTTGACCCTCTCGCGGTGCTGCCTTTTCGTTTTGCCAGGGTATCGAAAGTAACCGCAGCAAGCAGCACCAGCCCTTTGGTTATCTGTTGATAGTATTCGCTTACGTCCATCAGAATCATCCCATTAGCGAGCACCCCCGCGATCAGGACGCCGGCGAGCACGCCCAACAGGGACCCTTCGCCGCCCATGATGCTGATACCTCCCAGGACAACGGCGGTGATCACGTCCAACTCGTAACCGGTACCGATCTTCGGCTGGCCCGTGTTGATCCGGGACAGCATGATGATACCGGCAAGTCCGGTGAGGAAGCCGGACAATACGTAGACCAGCGTTTCGATGCGTGCCGTGTACACGCCCGACAAGCGCACGGCCTCTCTGTTGCCGCCCAGACCGTAGATGTAGCGGCCATTTCTGGTTTTGTTCAGGAAGACCCATCCTACTGCAAACACACCGAACATGATCAGAACCGGAACAGGTATGGGTCCAAGGTATCCCTGACCCAGGCGCTTGAAGGATTCCGGCAACCCCCAAACCGGCATACCGTCGCAGAGAACGTAGCAAAGGCCTCGCAAGATGGTCATCATCGCCAGGGTGGTGATCAGGGCGGGAACACGCACGTAGGCCACGAACAGGCCGTTGATCAATCCGATTCCCGAGGCCATGACAAGAGTTATCAGAACCGCGGGAAGTATGGAGAAGCCCCCCTTCGTCATGAGAAGGGCGCCGACTATGCCGGTTATGCCCATGACCGAACCTACCGAAAGATCGATGCCCGCGGTGAGGATGACGCAGGTCATGCCCACCGCGGAGATGCCGAGCATTGCCACTTGCCGCGCCACTGTCAGGAGATTCCCCGTTGTTAGAAAAGATCGGCTGACAATGGAGAAAAACGCGATCAGCGCAAGCAGCACGCCGAGAATCGCGTATTTCTTCAGGGACGCTATTTTCTTGATCATGTTACTACCTCCCCGGATGCAAGATGAAGGACCTTGCTTTGGGTTGCCTCCTGCTTGGAGAGTTCACCCGTAATGCGGCCCTCGTGCATGACTATGATCCTGTCGGACATGCCCAGGAGCTCAGGCATCTCCGAGGAGATCAGGATGATTCCCTTTCCCTGCCCCGCGAGCTGCGTGATGAGCTCATAGATTTCCTGTTTCGCGCCTACGTCGATACCCCGTGTAGGTTCGTCGAAGATAAGCAGGTCGCAGTCCGTGGCCAGCCACCTTGCCAGGACCACCTTCTGCTGGTTTCCTCCGGAAAGCTCTTTCACTTTCTTGCCGAGATTGGGAGTTGCGATGCGCAGGAGGACTCTGTACTTCTCTCCGGAGGCTCTCAGAAGCCTGTTGACGATGATGCCGCCCCGGCTCACCTGCTTGAACGAGCTGTAGGCGATGTTCTCCATTACCGAGAGCTCGGAGATGATTCCATGGCGCTTCCTGTCTTCCGGGATGAGTCCTATCTTGAGCTTCACGGCCCGATTCGGGTGATTGATCTTTACCTCGTTTCCCCGGATGCGAATGATGCCTTCGGATAGGGGATCCGCCCCGAATATCGCTGTGGCCAGCTCCGTTCTGCCGGCTCCCACCAGCCCTCCAAAGCCGAGAACCTCGCCTTTTCGTAAGCAGAAACTGATGTTCCTCAGCAGCGACGGCGTAGAAAGGTTCCGCACTTCCAGGAGGACCTCTGCACTGGCTTCGGTTCTTTTCGGGTAGCTTTCCAACAGTTCTCTGCCTACCATCAAGCTGATGAGTTGCTTCTTGTCGGTTGTCGGGGTATCCATCGTCTTGATGTGTCTGCCGTCCCTGAACACCGAAACCCTGTCGGACAGTTCGAAGATCTCCGAGAGCCTGTGGGAGATGTAGATGACGAGCACCCCTCTTGCCTTGAGGTTGCGCACCAGGTCGAACATCTTTTCGACCTCATTGGTCGTGAGTGGCGCCGAGGGTTCGTCCATGATCAGTACTTTCGCGTTGTGCGAAATCGCTTTGGCTATCTCCACTATCTGCTGAAAGGCAACAGTGAGAGATTTGACGGTTTTCCGGGGATTCAGGCTTACGCCGAGTGACTCGAGAAGCTCCGAAGACCTGCTATTCATCCTGCGGGTATCGAGAAATCCGTTGCGCATGGGTTCGTTGCCGAGGAAGATGTTCTCCGCGATGGAGAGAAAAGGTACCAGATTGAACTCCTGGTAAATGGCGCTGATGCCGAAGCTGTACATGGCTTCGTGCGGGGAGTATCCCTTTCGCGCAACGCCCTCGATCTTGATGACCCCTTCATCCGCCTTGATGGCGCCGGTAAGGACCTTGATGAGCGTGGATTTCCCGGCGCCGTTCTCACCGCAAATGGCATGCACTTCAGCCGGATAGAAGTCCAGACTTACCTGATCCAGGGCTGTGACGCCGGGATATCGTTTGACAAGGTTGCGGACGGACAGTATCGCTTCCATTCCTTGCCCTTTCGTTGTCGGCTTGCGGAAAGCAAAATCCCTCCCGAACGTTGTCGGGAGGGATTTCGATCCACTACTTCAGGTACTTGTCTACGTTAGCCACGGTGATCGCCTCGTTCGCGATCTTCTGGTGCGGCTCGCAGGATTCACCGGACATGAGCTTCCAAAGTATTTCCATTTCCTGCCTGCCTGATTCATAGGGAGCCATGGAAACCGAAGCCCTGAACATCGTTCCTTCCTTGATCTTCTCCAGCGCCTGGGCGATGCCGTCGGTTCCGGTGATACACACCAGGTCCGGATTCTTGCCGGCCGCCGCCATGGCTTCGTAGGCCCCGAGGGCGCCGTCATCGTTCAGGCAGCCTATGACGGCAAGGTCCGGATGAGCCTGCAATAGTGACTCGGTGACGGCCATGCCTTTGTCGGTCTGAAAGGCATCCTGACGTCCCACGCACACCGCATCAGGCGCCTCCGAGAGTATTCCATCTCGGATACCGTCGGTTCTCGGGATGACGAAGGGCGTGCAGTCCGCGGCCAGCAAAGCGAACTTAGCCTCGCCTCCCAGTTTCTCCTTGATGAACTTCCCGGCCTCCACGCCGGCAAGATAGCCGTAGTGGAACTCGTCGTTGTACAGAGACCCGTCCGCTCCGTCTAGGGGGTGGACAGCGGCCATCACCTTGATACCCGCCTCTTGGGCCTTCTTGCAGTACTCCTGACTGGCTTTTTCATCCACGCAGGAAATCATGATCCCGTCCACTTTCGAGGTGATCAGGTTTTCCCAAGTGCTGATCTCCTTGGCTGCATCGACCTGCAGGTCGATCACCGTAATCTGCACGCCCAGCTCCTCGGCCATGTCGGTCGCGCCCTTTGCCTGGGTTGCCCAGAAAGGATTGCCCAGGTCGTGAACCATGAAGGCCACTCTGAAGCCGTCGGTCCCGGCCGCCTCGCCCTTGCCCCCCGCGACTGCTGCGGTCATCCCCGCCAGTACGAGCACGAGGGTCAGCACGACGATTCGTCTTGCTTTCATTTTCTTCTCCTCACAGAATGGTTTTTTTGATAGACGGACACTTGCAGCACCCGCTATTCGCTCACCGACGCCGCCATCCAGAATTCCTGACTGGCCCGCGTCGTTGCTCTCCTTTGAACGGAAGCAATAGATGTGCCAATCTATGTATTTAGAGATGAAAGAATTTTTATTGTATACTGGAAAAGGAGTTACGGAGTACAGAAGCCGGTTTTCCGTGGACCCCCGCCTGAATCCGGGCCATATCCGACCCCGGGCGCCTACACAGGTTGGGTAGAAATGTGTACCTGCTGAAATGGTTTCCAACAGCGCTGATCACCATGCTGACCTCGCTCAGGCTTCGTCCGGTCTTCCGATGGGTGAAATCCATCTGTATACTGGAAAACGAATTATGGAGTACAGAAGTCGGTTTTCCGTAGCCTCCCCCTGCCTGAATCCGGGCCATATCCGACCCCGGGCACCTACACAGGATGGGTAGAAATGTGTAGTGTCCGCATCATGCTGCAAAGTCGCCGCTCTTGGGAGGAAGCGAAAAGGCCATCGAAGGCCTTTTGTTTAGGGCGTATATCAGAAATACGGATTAAATCTCGATCGCCCTGTTTTCCTTTGCGGACTTTGTCGCTGCCAGGGCCAATGCAAGGGCGTTTCTTCCGTCCTGCAGGGTGGCGTTGGTTATTTCACGGTCGTTGTCGATACAGTCGATGAAGTATTTGCATTCCAGATAATATGCATCATCTTCCGGAACCTCGGGTTCATCGATGCTACCGTCATTTTTATAGACAATAAGGTTCGCCTTCTGGGACCTGTTTTCAATATTCTTTCCTGCTCTGAAAATCCATTCTACGGTTCCCCGTTCGCACAGTATACGTAGGACCATGGTAAATGGAAAGGATGAGCCGAACGCCCATCCCCCTTCGGCAAAGCCGGATTTGCCGTTCTCAAAATGAATATTTGTGGTGATGTGTGATATTCCTCCGAGTGAATCATCGGGTACTCCCACGGCACCGACTAATTTTGGTTTGCCGAACAGCCAGATCAAGTAGTCAAGGTCGTGAATGTGAAGGTCGACCGAAGCACCGCCCCCCTGTTTCTCATTCAATCCCCAACTGTTTTTATGCCAGTCAGGAGTTGCGGCCAACCGTTCACAGTGAGCATGGAGGGGTTCGCCCAACTCTCCACTCTCGATTATTTCCTTGGCTTTCCTGTATTCAGGCCAGAACCGCATCGTATGTCCGGCCATGGCTTTGACTGCGCCTTTGGCTACCGCCTTGATCATCCGGTCCGCGTCTTTCAGTGTAGTAGCAATCGGTTTTTCGCAGAGCACATGCAGGCCGGCTTCTGCGGCTTCCACAGCCATGTCGGTATGCACGTACGTTGGGGTACAGATATCCACGCAGTCAACTTCTTCGTTCTTCAGGAGTTCCTGCAGGTTTGGGTAATAACTGGCACCGATCTTTTCCGCGAATTGTCTGCCCTTTTCTTGTGTCGTACTTATAACTGCTGTCAGATTGGCGTTTTGAATATTTTTGTAGCTCTTCGCATGAATTTCTCCGATGAAACCTGTTCCGACGAGCGCGACTTTTACCATAGAAAAGCTCCTTAGGTGACTTTTAAATTAGATGAATCCGTGTTCTGAGAGGAATATATAGGACTCTTTTACCCCATCGTTTATCTCCTGGAGTGATCGTTCCTTGCCGTCAAACTCGATTTCAACACTTATAGGTCCGGAATAGTCTTTGATCATCTCGCGTATTTTTTTGAAATCGAGCGTGCCTTTGCCAAGAGGGGGAAAATTCCATTCACGGAGCTTTTCTCCGACATCTTTCAGGTGCAAAAAGGAGATATAGGGGAGAGCAAACTGCATATCGTCGACCGCCCAGACACCACCGTAAAGAGAAACGTTGGCTGTGTCGTAGTTGAGCCGTACGTTGGGATGATCGACTTTGCGGATGATTTCCGCCCCGGTTTTGCCGTTGTTGCACCAGCTTCCGTGCATTTCCAGGCATACGGTCACGTTTTTCGTGCGGGCATATTCAGCTATTTCCTTGATGTCGTTATAAAACCGTTTCTTGTCGTCCTCCCCCTTGATTTCGCCGACATCGGTGGTTACGTACCGTACATCCGCCATGTTGGCATAATCGAGAACGGACTTGAAACGTGCGACACCGTTCTCGGTTAACAGCCTGGTATGCCCGGCGATGCAGTAGAGCTCCAGTCCGTAGCCCTTGCATAAGTCCAGCAGTTTTTGAACATCTGCCTTCGTTGCCTCCTCAGGCCGGGGCAGTATATGTTCGAAATAACTTGGCGCCGAGGCAAGTTCCACATACTTGAAGGATGCATCGGAGATCCCCTGAAGCGCCTCCTCCGTGTTGTAATTGGGATACGTAGAAGTGACTACACCAATTTTGTTTTTCATTGTTTTACTCCTTACTTCTTTTTCATTTTGCCTATATTGCTGATTACCGTGGCAGCGACAATGACCGCTCCCAGAAATATAGTCTGCATATACGAGGAAACACCGACGATATTCATTGCATTGTACATGATCCCCAGGAGGAGAACCCCCAGCAGCGCTCCAACCAGGCTGCCCTTTCCTCCTTCAAAGGTGATACCGCCTATAATGGTGGCCGCCAAGGCCTGAAGTTCGTAGCCGGTGCCGCTGTCAGCCCGTACCATTCCGAGCCTGGAGGCCAGAACCAGACCGCCCAGACCTACGATGAGTCCGCTCATGGCATAGAGGGTGGTCACGTGAAGGTCTACATTTATTCCCGATAGAAAAGCGGCCTCTTTGTTGCCGCCGATCGCATTAATCCTCCTGCCATAGGTCGTATATTTTCGCAGCAGGTATGCAAATGTGAAAATCAAGAGAAAAATTATGATGGTAAGTGGGATTGGCCCGATCTTCGCTCTGCCCAGAACCTCGAAACGTCCCCCCAGGGAATGAGGTCTACCCTCCGAAATGATCAAGGCGATTCCATAGTAGACGTACATCATTCCCAGGGTGATGATAAGGGGTGTGGTTCTACTCTTGGTAATAATTATTCCGTTTATCAAGCCCAGGATAGTTGAAAGGGCTAATACGGTAATCACCGCCAAGCCCTGGTTGTAACCGGCCAGTACCATGCGGGTGAAAATCATTCCCACGAGGCCAGCCATATTTCCGATTGAAATATCAAGGTGGCCGGAAATCATGAGAAGGGCCATGCACATTGTGAGAATACCCAGTACGGATATTTGTTGCGTGATGTTAAAAATATTCCGTGCGCTCAAAAAGCGCGAATTCAGTATACTTGCAACAATGGAAACCGCGATTATGACCAATACCAGGTAGTTGGTTTGACTATTGAGGAGTTTTGAACGCTGTCCCCTTGCTGCTAGTTTCCTTTGTTCGATTTCGGTTCTATTATCAGGCACTTTTTTCAGCTCCTAGATATCCCGCCAAAATATGTTCTTCAGTTATGTCGTCTCCTGATAGTTCTCTCGAGATCTCGAAATTTCTGATAACAATTACCCGGTCGCTTATTGAGATGATCTCGGGCATCTCCGAGGAAATCATGATAATGGATTTTCCCGTCGCCGCGAGATCGGTAAACAACTCGTACACTTCGGTTTTAGCGTTTACGTCGATACCGTGGGTAGGTTCATCGACGATAAGTATATTAACACCGTGGAAGAGCCATTTAGCGATGACAGCCTTTTGCTGGTTTCCGCCGCTTAGGAATTGAACCTCCTGGTCGAGGTTAGCCGTTTTGATCTTCATCCTGTCGACAAACTCTCTCGCCAGCTCTTTTTCCCTTCTCATTTTGATTAAAAAGCGGTGAATCGAGTTCAATCCAACGATTGTGATATTCTGGTACACCGGCATGTTTAGAAATAATCCGTCCGTTTTTTTGTCTTCGGTCAGATATGCGATGCCGTTTTTAACGGCTTCGATGGGATTTCTCGGAGTAATATCGGCGCCCTTATAACTAAGCGTGCCGGCATATTTTTCGGTAGCCCCGAATATTGCCCGTGCGATTGCTGAACGCCCCGAGCCTTTTAGTCCGGCGATTCCCAGTATTTCACCTTGTTTTACATCGAAATCGATCTCTTTTGAGTCCGGCTTCAGTTTTAGACCCTTTACCTCAAAAACCGTTTCGCCGATGGAGTGTTTTCTCTTCTTGTAAAA
>Ga0315553_10000802_pt1 | contig 27059 bp, 30 predicted proteins | sample SalMarSW160140MG_FD_203099 | JGI IMG/M metagenome (GOLD analysis project Ga0315553, IMG submission 203099) | Salt marsh sediment microbial communities from the Plum Island Ecosystem LTER, Massachusetts, United States - Salt Marsh Sediment SW1601-40 ... | reverse complement strand
GTTACGCGCCTACGAACAGAACGTGAGTAATATCCAGATTAGTACCAAGCTTGCCCCCGAACTGCCTGAGGTTATGGCTGACTATTCTCAATTACAGCAGGTCTTTATCAACCTTATTCTCAACGCCGAATCGGCTATGCTCGAAGCGAATAACGGGGGCACGCTGACGATTACTACCCAGAGGTTCAATCACAGCGTCAGGGCGTCATTTGCCGATGACGGCCCCGGAATCGATAAAGAAAACCTGAATCGCATATTTGACCCGTTCTTCACCACCAAGGAAGTAGGCAAGGGTACAGGTCTGGGACTCAGCGTTTGTCATGGAATAGTCGCGGAGCACGGCGGCAGGATATATGCCCGGAGCAAGCCTGGTAGCGGAGCCACCTTCGTCGTCGAATTACCGATTAATTCTCATGAACAAGTGGAGAAGCCAAATGAAGCGGCCAAATAGCCAAGTCAAAAGAATCCTGGTAGTTGAAGACGAACCCTCTATTTGTCAGGTATGCCTGAGAACTCTCACCGCCGAGGGTTTTGAAGTTGATATTGCGGTCAACGGTGCCATCGCCGGCAAGATGCTGGGTGAGACGGAGTATGACCTTTGCCTTATCGACATCAGAACGCCGATTATGAACGGCAGGGAGCTTTATCAGTATATAATGGATAAATACCCTAACTTTACCGGTAAGATTATCTTCACTACCGGTGATGTTCTGGATGAAAAGCTGGCTTCTATGTTCGAGGGAGCCGAAAGGCCCTATCTACCCAAGCCCTTCACTCCCGATGAGCTAAGGACTATAGTAAAAGAGGCGTTAGAAGGTTAGAGATATGGCGGGCAACGAGGTAAAAATACTGGTTGTGGACGACGAAGCGATGGTCAGGAAGCTTCTCTGTCAACGGCTGTCCCGAGAGGGCTACCAGTGTGATGAAGCTAACGGCGCTGACCAGGCACTGGAGAAGCTGAAAGCCAACCCGGCTGACGTGATGATTCTTGACATAAAAATGCCGGGCAAATCGGGAATGGAATTGCTACCCGAGATAAAAGCCGCTTACCCCGATACCGCCGTCATGATGGCCTCTGCCCTTAGCGATGTTAATATCTCCATCCAGTGTATGAAAGAAGGGGCATACGATTATATATGCAAGCCCTTTAACCTGGCTGAGGTGGTGCTGAGCGTGGAGGGGATGCTGGACAAGAAGCGGCTGGAGCGCGAGATTAAAGAATACCAGCAATACCTGGAGGAAAAGGTCGAGGAGCAGACCAAGGAAATCCGTAAGGTCTTTCTCGGCGCTATCGAAGCCTTAGCCTTCGCCCTCGAAGCCAAGGACCAGTATACGGCGGGGCACTCCCGCAGGGTAACCGAGATTGCCGTGGCAATAGGCAAGGAGATGGGTCTTAAGGGCGATTGCCTCGAAGACCTGCGCTGGGGAAGCCTGCTGCACGATGTGGGTAAGATTACCATTGACCAGGTTATCCAGAATAAACCGGGAGAATTGACTCAGGAAGAATATGAGCATATTATGACTCATGCCAGTGTCGGCGCTGGTATCGTAAAGCCGGTGGTTAACGATAAGGTGGTGGAGATGATTGAACATCACCATGACCGTTATGATGGCGGTGGCATGAATCAGGTCGTAACCGGGAAAAAGATACCACTGGGAGCTAGAATTCTGGCCGTGGCGGACTCCTTTGACGCCATGACCTCCGACCGCCCTTATCGCACGGCGATGTCTGTAAAGGAAGCTTTGGAAGAAATCAAGCGGTGCACCGGTACCCAGTTCGACCCGGAAGTAACGGACGCTTTCCTTAAAATACCGGTTACCGGAATAGTGCTGGCAGCAGTCTGAAGATCTGTCGATAAAAAAGCGGGGGGATGTTATAAAATGAGCGGGAATGATAAAATACTCATCGCCGATGACGAAGAAACGGTAAGGTCGCTGGTAAAAAGGCTTCTGGGCAAGACCTATAAAGTCATTGAGGCCGATAACGGCGAGGAAGCGGTAAAAGTTGCCGTCAATCAGAAACCCGACCTTATCCTGATGGACATCCTGATGCCTCATATGGACGGTCTTACTGCCTGCTATGCCATTAAGAGGAACCAAGCAACCAAGGAAATCCCGGTGATTATGCTTACCGCTGTGGACTACGACCTTAACCGCAAGCTCAGTCAGGATGTCATGGGCGCCCAGGGCTATATAACCAAGCCGTTTAACTCTGAGGCGCTGATGACTATGATCGCTAAATTCTTGAACTCCGGCTGACCCCGGGATATTCGGCTGGATTAGAATGACATCGTGCCGGAGGTTATACGCTTATCAGGCCAGATTTTAATCTCCGGCGCTAGTTTATTATTCTTGCCCACCACCACGTTATCCCCCAGTACGCAGTTATCCAAAACCTGGCTCTCTTCTCCGATTTGGCAGTTAGCCGCCACGATACAGTTTCGCAGTAACGCCTTTTTGCCCACCTTCACGTCCTGCCACAGTACTGCCCCTTCCACACAGGCGCCTTCGGCAATCACGCAGCGCGGACCTAGAACAGCCGGCCCTTTCAACACCGCCCACTTAGCTACGGTGCACCCCTCGCCGAAGAGCACGGGGCCATCAATCTCGGCGGAGGGGTCGATGTTGCAACTGTCCCCCATCTGGACGCCCTGGTTGAAATTGTTCCAGTAGGCAGCCAGAGCCGGTGCCTCCCCCGAAAGCAGGTCGTGGTGCGCCTTGAGGTATTTTTCGGGCGTGCCGATGTCGATCCAGTAGCTGTCGGAGGGATAGCTCAATATCGGCTCACCCTTCTCCAGTAGCAGGGGGAAAAGTTGACGCTCGACCATGGAGGGGGTGGCGGGGGGAATATAGCCTAAAACCGCAGGGTCGATAATATAGATGCCCGCGTTAATCATGTTGGTGGTGACTTCCTCCAGGCCGGGTTTCTCCACGAAGCGCTTTACCATATCCTTGGGGTCGGTTTCAACCACCCCGTATATCGTCGGGTTATCTACCGGTGTCAGGGCGATGCTCACCTTGGGCTTGACTTTGCGGTGACGGCTCATCATGGCGGCGAGGTCGATGCTGGTCAGGACGTCGCCGTTGAGGACGAAAAATGGTTCGGTCAGGCGGGCTTCGGCATTTTTAATCGCCCCGCCCGTCCCCAGCGGCTCCTTTTCTATGGCGTAGCTCAGGCGGACGCCCAGCTCAGACCCGTCGCCCAGGTGTCCCTGTATGCGGTCGGGCAGGTAGCTCATGGCCAGGATAACGTCTTTTATGCCGTGCCCTTTGAGGTAACGGAGCACGTATTCCAGGAAGGGCATGTTCAGTATGGGCACCATTGCCTTGGTGGTTTTGTAGGTCAGGGGACGCAACCTGGTTCCTTCTCCACCTACCAGAATAACTGCTTTCATGGCTTCTCTTCTCCTCGGGTAGGAGGCTATCCCTCCTCTTTATTGGCTTGCATTGTAGACGGTTTCCAGGTGGCAGTCAACCTACCTTCATTATTTCTTTTCCACCTTTATAAATCGGGCGTTGATAGCCACGATTATGGTGCTCATCGACATTAGCGCCGCCCCCACCGCCGGAGAGAGCACGACGCCGAAGCTGTAGAGCGCCCCCGCCGCCAGCGGTATGGCCAGCACGTTGTAGCCCGTGGCCCAGCCCAGGTTCTGCAGCATCTTCCTGTAGGTGGCGCGCGAAAGCCCAATGATGGATACGGCGTCCAGTGGGTTGCTCCTTACCAGTATGATGTCGGCGGTAGCCACCGTAACCTCGGTGCCGGCGCCGATGGCGATGCCCACGTCGGCTTGAGCCAGTGCCGGGGCATCGTTGACCCCGTCACCGGTCATAGCCACTATCATTCCCCGTGCCTGTACCTCCTTGACCTTCTCCACCTTCTGGTCGGGCAGCACCTCGGCGAAATACTCATCGAGACCTATCTCATCGGCGACCCACTTGGCGACCTCTTTGTTATCACCGGTTATCATCATGCACCTGATACCCATCTCCTTGAGCCGCCGGATGGCTTCTTTGGATTCGGGGCGGATAATATCGGCCAGGGCGATAGCGCCTTTTAGCTTGCCGTCGATGATGACGAAGACCACTGTCTTGCCCTGTTCGGTGAGCTTTCGGGTTTGCTCGCTATCGACCTTAATCTTGTTTTCCTTGAGGTAGCCGGGGCTGACCACCTTCACTTCTTTGCCGTTGACCCTGCCCTCGGTGCCCTTGCCCGCCGTCGCCCTGAAATCCTTGACCGGGAAGCTCTCTTTTGACGATAAGACGATTCCCCTGGCGATGGGGTGCGAGGAGCGGGCTTCCACCGAGGCGGCGTATTTCAACAGCTCGTCTTTATCCATGCCCCTATCGAAGCTGACGATATCGGTGACGCCGAACTCGCCCTTGGTCAGCGTGCCCGTCTTGTCGAAGAGTATGGCTTCTATCTTTCGGGCGCGCTCGAAGTTGTTGCGGTTCCGAATCAAAAGCCCGTTACGCGTCGAGATAGCCGTGGAGACAGCCACCACCAGCGGCACGGCCAGGCCTAAAGCGTGGGGGCAGGTGATCACCATCACGGTGACCATTCTTTCCACGGAGAAGGCTAGACCCTGGCTGGATAATGTCAGCCAGAGAATAATGGTCAGGGCGCCGGCGCTGATGGCGATAAAGGTCAACCAGAGAGCGGCGCGGTCAGCTACCGTCTGGCTACGCGACTTGCTCTGCTGCGCCTGCCGCACCAAAGCGGTCATCTGGGCCAGGTAGGATTCCTCGCCCGTCTTTTGCACCTCCACCGTAATCGAGCCTTCGCCGTTCACCGAGCCGCCGATAACGGTGGCTCCGGCTTGCTTGGCTACGGGCAGGGACTCACCGGTGAGCAGGGCTTCGTTCACCGAGGACTCGCCCTCGATTACTTTGCCGTCGGCGGGTATCTTTTCACCGGGTTTCACCACTACCTTATGCCCCACCTTCAGCATCTCTATGGGCATATCATGGAGGCTGCCGTCGGGCATGAGATGGTGCGCCTGGGCGGGCAGCAGCTTGGCCAACTCCTCCAGCGCCGAGGAGGCACCCATTATCGATTTCATCTCCACCCAGTGTCCCAGTAGCATGACGTCAATCAGGGTAGCCAGTTCCCAGAAGAAGGCTTTGCCCTCCACCCCAAAGACCACGGCGCTACTGTAAACGTAAGCCACGGTAATGGCCAAGCCGATAAGGGTCATCATGCCCGGGCTTTTCGCCTTCAGCTCGTCCCGGAGTCCCTTGAGGAAGGGGAGCCCGCCGTAGAAAAAGACGATGGTAGCCAGTCCCCAGAGGACGTAGGAATCGCCGGTGAAGGCGATTATATCTTCGATGCCGAGCAGCTCCTGAACCAGCGGGGAAAGAAGTAGAATGGGTACGGTTAGGATTAGCGATATCCAGAAGCGTCGCCTGAAGTCGGCGACCATGTGGGCATGATGCCCCTGGTGGTCGTGCTCGGCGTGGTCGTGCCCGGCGTGCATATCGTGCTTGGACATGTCGTGCTCAGGCATGTCGTGTTCGTGCTTTTGTTGCTCGTGCTCATTCATTTTCATTATCTTCTTCAGCCAGTTTGCCCACTACGGGGAATTTGAACAACAAATCGGGGAGGTGGGGGGCATCTTTTAAGGCTTCGGTCAAATCTTGCCCGGCCTTATGGGCAACCTGGTGAACCCCTTTCTGCCACTGGAAGCTTTTTGAAACGTCATATACCTTGCCCCGGTAGGCGACATAGCTAATGCCGTTGGTGCCGTCGTATTTTTTCAGCTCCTCCCGGGTAAATACTCTCATTTCGCTTTAACTGAAGGCTACATCGAGCAGCATCATTACGGCAAAGCCGATCATAGCGCCGCTGGTAGCCAGGTCGGCGTGGCCGCCGCGTTGCGCTTCGGGTATTACCTCCTCGACGACGACGAATATCATTGCCCCCGCGGCGAAGGCCAGCGCGTAAGGCAAAATGGGCTGGGCGATGACCACCGCCGCCGCCCCGATAACCCCGGCAATGGGTTCGACCACTCCCGATAGCTGTCCGTACCAGAAGCTCTTGCGTCGCGAAAGCCCCTCACGGCGCAGGGGGATGGAAACCGCCATCCCCTCGGGTAAGTTCTGGATACCGATACCGATAGCCAGGGCGACAGCCGCGCCGAAAGAGGCGGAAGGCATACCCGCGGCCAGCGCCCCGAAGGCCACCCCCACCGCCAGCCCCTCAGGTATGTTATGCAGGGTTATAGCCATGATGAGCAGCGTGCTCCGCCGCCAGCTCGTCTTGACCCCCTCCGCCTCGGAGGTGGGGAAGCCGAGGTGGAGGTGGGGCAGCACCTTATCCAGGCTCCAGAGGAAGATGCCGCCGCCGATGAAGCCGACCACTGCCGGCACCCAGGACGGGAGGTCCTTGCCCTCGGACATGGCTATAGCCGGCGCCAGCAGCGACCAGTAGCTGGCGGCAATCATGACCCCGCCGGCAAAACCGAGCATGGTGTCCAGGACGCGGCGGCTTATGTCCTTGGCGGCGAATACCGCCGCCGCTCCTATCGCCGTCATCGCCCAGGTGAAGACGGTGGCTACCAGAGCCTGAACCACCGGATTGAGGTTTTGAAGGAAGCTAATTTCCATTACTGCCCCGGCCCTATGATTTTGGGGAGGCCCACATTAGTCTTGAGCCTCCCCATTATTATAATACAACTCGGGCAACTCGGGCACCTCGTGCTGTTACCTCAAAAACTTGGAGACAAAGGGAGAGGTCTCGCCGCGACGCAGGAAGTGACCGGAGGGACCCTCGCCCAGGAACTCGGAGAACCACGATTCGTGCTCTATCTCTTCGTTGAGAATGGACTGGGCTAAATCGTAGGTGCGGTGGTCTTTGCCCGCCGTAAGGTTACAGATGTTGGTGTATCCCCTGACGGCGCATCTCTCCGCTTCTACCAGTACCGTCAGCATTGCCTTAACGTCCTTCGGGTTCTTGGGCAGGCTGGCCGGTGGACAGGCTGAGCAGTTGTGGAAATCTACCATGCTCTCTGGTAATTTGCCACCCAGCTCGTAGATACGGGGGATAATAGCCTCAAAGTGGTTCCGGTCTTCAATGCGGGCGGTCTCGGCGATCTCCTTTACCGTCTCGCCTTCCTGTCCGATAAGGTTCGCTCTCAGAATCGTGTAGTAGTAATAAGTGGTTAGTTCAGCAGCGGCATTATTGACGAGCAGCTCCAGCAGTTCGTCAACGTTTACTCCTGCCATCTCCACCATTTCTCGGGTTACTTTAGCCATTTCTTTGCCTCCTTATTTAATTTTTTAGGCATACGGGCAATCCCTGCCCGCTGTCCTCCATATAGCTCTTTTAGGGTTATTTCTTCTTGCCCGTCCTCCAGAGCGCATAGCCAGTAACGCCCAGGCCAAGACCCATCAGTATCATAAAAGCCCCCGCCGCCTTGACCACGAGAAAAACGCCGAAGGCGGTTACCGCCAGGTAGAGGTAGTTCTCGATATTCATGGCCTGCAGGTAGGTTATCTGGGCAGGGTTGGTGGGGTCGAAATGCTCGCCCCCCAGCAGCTCCCCGTAGGTGGGGGAGATGCCGTGGCGGTGTTCCCTGACCAGGTCACCGGCTTTCTCGGCAAGGTCGCTGCTATCGACGATTGTACCCGAACCGTCGGGCATGGCTATCTGCTCAGTCTCCATCGCCTTCACCAGCCAGGACTCCTGAGCAAAACCCTGCTGGATAAAGACGATGCCCACAGCCAAAGCCGCTATCCCGATGATGATTACGACTAGACCCAGGTTACGTACTGTCTTGTTCATTTGCCTCACACCTCCTTATCGAGCGAGAATTATTTATATCCCGCTACACCGGCCTCGGCGTGCCGGCTCAGGTGAGCGCCGACCTGACCGCTAGGCTGGCATCAGCACCGGGAAGAACACCTGCCAGGCTAACAGCGCCTTGGCCGTGAGACTGAGCAGTATATATACCTTCTCCCCAAAAAGGTAATCCCGCCAGGGTCCCACCTTTTTGTACTGCAATATCATGTTGATAGCAAAGCAGTTGAAGAAAACGAACAGCGAGGCAATGATGCCGTAGACGAAGCCGGGCGGCGATAAATTGAGCCCCGGCGCCCAGACGTAAATCGCAATCGCAATCCAGGGGATGGCCCCGGCAAAGCTGCCGAACCAGAATGGCAGCCAGCTGGGCTTGCCCGGGTTTTCATATTTCTCCTGTAGCGCTCCGAAAAGTATCATACAGGCGTTGATGCCGAAGATGGCTATTAAGGCGGCAATATCGCTGATACCGGTGATTTGAGCGATTAAGACGATCATAATAGAGGAACTGAGAGCGTACTCTATCCAGCGCCCGTAGTTACGGTTCTGCAGCAGGTTACGCTTGTACCAGGGGAAAACTAGAGGCGATGCGATTAACAACAAAGCAACGGCCGAGATTGCCAGGAAGGTGAAAACACCCCAACCGGTGGGGATATTAAACAGATGGTGAATCTCGGGTGCTGTTCCGGGCTGACCGGTCATGAAGGTTGATGTCACCGGAAGAGAAAAGTTGTTGGTGAGCACCGCCATCAAAACAGCTTGTGCCGCGAGAATCAGTCCGACAACGAGATTCCAGATACGCAGTCGGCCAAGTCGCCTTTCGATAGATTGGTCAACAGTCATTTCCCCCTCCTTATTTTTATTATCTCAGGGCTTCAATGATGGCTTTGTTGAACCTGGGCAGGTCGGCGGGCTTGCGTGAGGTGATGAGATTCCCGTCCTGGACTACGGGGGCGTCGACCCATTCGGCGCCGGCATTTTCCAAGTCAATGGCTATCGAGGGATAGGAAGTAACCCTGCGTCCCCGCACGATATCGGCGGAGATGAGCATTTGCGGCCCGTGACAGATAGCTGCTACTACCTTGCCCAGCTCGTGCGCCTTCTTTACCAACTCGATCATGGCTGGGTCGCGGCGCATATTGTCGGGGGCGTAGCCACCGGGTATGATAACGGCGGCAAAATCCTCGGCCTTGACCTTGTCGGCGGTGGTATCGACGGTTATGGTGGCGTTGCCCCTCTTGCCTTGATAGCTTTCCTTGGAGCCCGTGCCCACAATCACCACCCTGGCGCCGGCGTTCTTCATCGACCTCAAGGGTTCGATAAGCTCCGAGTCCTCGAAATCTTCTTCGGCCAGGATGGCAATCCTCTTCCCGTCCAGCATGCCTTATTCTCCCTTGTGAGGCATCGTGGGCCGCTTCTTGCCGCTGGAGGCCTGCTTCTGCCCTGACTCAGCCACGCTTACCAGGTCGCTCTGATAGCCGCACTGGATGCAGTACTCGTACCAGCCGTGGTGGTCTCTATCAATGGTAATATCGCCCGTTTTGCATTTAGGGCAGCTCTTCATTTTTATCACCTTAACATCACCCCTTGCCATGGTTATCACCATAAGAAATCCTCGTAGAAGGTGTACATCCCCAATAATAACCAGTAGGCAATAAAGAAGTCATAAAATGGAGGGAGAAAAAGTTACAGAATTATGACATTAGTGGAGGGAGGGCGTTAACCTTAGTCCGGTGGACGGTCGATGATGTAGCCGGCCTTGGGTATGGTGCGAATGAGCTGCGGGCTCTGGGGGTCGCTCTGGAGCTTATGCCGTAGTCGGCTAAGCCAGGTGCGGAGTATCTGGATATCGTCGCGGTATTCGGGGCCCCAGACCCGGGTGAGCAATTCCTCGTAGAGCATAAGCCTCCCGGCGTTGTTGACCAGCTGGCTGAGCAGCAGCCACTCGGTTCGGGTCAGGTATTTAGACTCGCCGCCGACCAGCACCTGGCGCTTGCTGGGGTCTATGGTCACATCACCCATGCGGAAAAGCTCGGGGGGTTTACCCTTCTTCGGTTCCAATCGGCGTCTGATTGCCTCAATCCTGGCCACCAGTTCGTCGGGGTTGAACGGCTTGGGCAGGTAGTCATCGGCGCCCAGTCGCAGCCCTTGAATCCGGTCGGCATCAGCCCCCTTGGCGCTGAGAATGATAACCGGTACTGCCGAAAAGCTGCGCAGCTGCTTGAGCATCTCCAGCCCGTTGATATTGGGCATGATGAGGTCGAGCACAATCAGGTCGGGCTCCTGAGCCTGGGCCTGCTCCAGCCCTTTAACACCGTCGCTGGCGGTCAGCACCTCGTAGCCTAAGGCCTTCAGCTTGGAGCTGAGGAAATGCACTATTCGCTCTTCATCGTCGACTACCAGTATGCGAAATTGCTTCAAGGGTATCTCCGAGATAGTTATTGTTGCTTGTAATAATAGTCGGCTCTTTGGCTGATGTCAAAGCCTTGAGCCTTGACGCAGGGGCATTATCGGCGTATTATCACGCAGGGACAGTTGTCCATCGGGGCTTTAGCCGAATGTATACGAGACAGTCACGCTGGTATATCAGCGCCCTGACTGGGGCGCTGGTTCTTATCGGGCTCTATTCAGCCAACCTCTATAACTACCTCCTCTTCCACAGCCTTGCCGAGGTATTCAGTGTTGTTGTTGCCTTCGGCATCTTTATCATTGCCTGGAATTCGCGCCGCTTTCTGGATAACAGCTACCTTCTGTTTCTCGGCATTGCCTTCCTTTTCACCGGTCTTCTCGACCTTCTGCACACGCTGGCTTACCCGGGGATGGGCGTCTTCCCCGAACACGGGACGAATACGGCGGCTCAGCTCTGGGTGAGCGCCCGCTATCTGCAGAGCCTCTCCCTGCTCATTGCGCCGCTGCTCATCGGGCACAGGCTGCGGGCGCGCTTCCTTTTTATCGGCTACGGGCTGGTTTGCGCCTTCCTGATTGCCGCCATCTTCTACTGGAATATCTTTCCCGTCTGCTTTGTCGAGGGCACTGGCCTGACTATGTTCAAGAAAGTCAGCGAGTACATTATTTCCTTCATTCTAATCGGGGCAATCTTTACCATGTTCCGGAAACGCCGCTATTTCGATGTCGTCGTACTAAGACTTCTATTTGCCGCTATCATCGTGACCATAGCCTCCGAGCTGTCCTTCACCCTTTACGAGAGTCCCTTCGGCTTCCCCAACCTGCTCGGTCATTTCCTCAAGATTGCCGCTTTCTACCTCATCTACAAGGCTATCATTGAGACCGGGCTGATAAAGCCCTACGACCTTCTTTTCAGAGACCTGAAGCAGAGGGAGGAACAGTACCGCGACCTCTACGAAGAAGCCCCCGATGCCTATTTATCGGTGGGGAAGGATGGTCGTATTAAACGGGTCAACCGTAGCGCCACCGAGCTGCTCGGCTACAGCCGTGAGGAGCTGGTGGGGCTGCCCGTAGCCGACCTTTATACCGAAACGCCTAGCGGAAGGGCTACCGCCGAGGGGGTTTTCAAGAGGTTTCTTAGCGGTGAGGAAATTCGCGACCAGGAACTTGAGGTAAGACGGGCTGACGGCAGCAGCGTCTGGGTCAGCCTTTCGGTGCGGCCCATACGTGATAAAGAGGGGCGGGTGGTAGCCAGCCGCTCGGTTATGGTGAATATCACCGAGCAGAAAAAGCTGGACCAACTCAAAGACGATTTCATCGGGTTGGTCTCTCACGAGCTGCGCAGCCCGATGACGGTAATTACGGGGGCAATCAATACCGCCCTCACCGAAGCTGAGCGCCTCTCTCCGGAAGAAACCCGCCAGCTGCTCAAGGATGCAGCGGCGGAGTCGGAATCGCTGTCCAACCTGTTGGCTAATCTACTGGAGTTGTCCCGTGTCCAGGCGCAACGCCTTGTTCTTTATAGCGAGGCGATAAGCGTTAAGAGGGTAATTCAGGACGCCGTGGATAAGATAAAACGCCAGTATTCGGCCCATAAATTCGTTATCAACTTGCCCCGCCGCTTACCCCCGGTTTACGCCGACCCACTGCGGTTGGAACGCATTCTCTATAACCTGCTGGAAAACGCGGTCAAGTATTCACCCCCCGGGGAAAAAGTGCGGGTATCGGCTGAGCCGCAGGGGGAACAACTGGTCATCGGCGTCAGTGACCAGGGCATCGGCATTTCCCCCGCCGACCAGGCGAAGCTCTTTGGTCCCTTCCAGCGCCTGGAAAAGCGTCCCAGCGGCGTACGGGGAATAGGGTTGGGGCTTATGGTCTGCCGTCGGCTGGTGGAAGCGCACGGCGGCCATATATGGGTGGAATCGGAGCCCGGTCACGGTTCTACCTTTTTCTTCACCATGCCCCTGAGCCAGAGTCCGCCGGGAAATGAATACCGGGCCAACAAATAAAGGAATGTCATAATTCTGTAACTTTTTCTAGCCTCATTTTATGACTTCTTTATTGCCTCTTAGCTATTATTGTTGTTAAATATATAGTGTCAGGGAAACTGCCCGGGCTAACATATCAAAGAGGGTGATTAAGAATGAGGGAACAGCTTTGTCCGGTATGTGGTTGTCCTGTCGATGAGAACAGCTATGAGAAAGACGATGTGTTCTACTGCCACGAGTCTTGTGCCAACGGTGGGCCACATGAGTGTGGATGCGGCACAGTAGTCGGAAAAGAGCCAGAAACAGATAAATAGGGGACGGAGCGGCTGGCTTACCAGCTGACAGTCGGGTACCCGGCACCGTAATTAAAGCTGGGAAAAGGAGGGAATGTGTACGACAAGATTCTGGTCCCTTTGGATGGCTCAGAGCGTGCGGAATGCGTCCTGCCCCATGTAGAGACGCTGGCGACAGCCTGCGAGGTAAAAGAAGTAATCCTGGTCAGCGTCACCGAGCGTATCTCCGGCTTCAGGGTTGTGGACGATTCTTCCCAGCCGTTAGGGTCGCGCCTGGTACCCGAGGCGGTGGGCAAAGAAGAGAAGCAGGCTCAGCGGTATCTGGAAAAGATAGCCAAGACACTTGAAGCCAAGGGCATTAAGGTGAGCACCGACGTCCTTATGGGTAAACCCGCCGAGGAAATTGTTATCTACGCCAATAGCATGAACTGCGGGCTTATTGTTATGGCCAGCCACGGCCGCTCCGGTATCAGCCGATGGGCGCACGGCAGCGTTGCCGACAGGGTCTTCAAAGCCACTGCCGTCCCTATCCTGATGATAAGAGCCCAGGGCTATAGCGGCGGTGCTTAGGGCTTGATAAAAATATCAAAATATTATAAAAAGGGGACAGAGTGCTCAAAATGTCGGCCAAAACAAAGCTAAGCCCGGAGGAGGTAATCGAACGGGCGGTAGCCTTCTTCGGGCCTGGCGGCTATGGTCTGGGGGTCAAGGACGAGTCCGCCGGTTACGTTTGTTTTGAGGGGGGTGGCGGCGGCGTCGAGGTTATCGCCTCGGCTGAAGGTAAAAGAGCCTCGGTGGAGCTGGTCTCACGGGAGTGGGACTACCAGGTCAAGGAGTTTCTGGGCAAAATCAGCTGACTAACTAAAGGGAAAGGGGGAAAGACAATGGGTTATACAGCCAAGGACTATAGCACTCTTATCGGGATGAAGGGTTTCAGCGAAACCCTGCTTAAAAATCACTTTACCCTCTACCAGGGCTACGTGAACAACACCAACAAGCTCTGGGATATAATGACGGCTATGCTCAATGAAGGCAAGACGGGCACTCCCGAATACGCCGAGCTTAAACGCCGCTTCGGCTTCGAGTTCAACGGCATGCGCCTCCACGAATATTACTTCGGAAACCTGGGGGGCAAGAAGCCCCTGGATAAAGCGGGTGCCCTGGCTAAAAAGGTGGCCGGTGCTTACGGCAGCTACGAAGTCTGGGAGCAGGACTTTAAGGCTACTGGGGCGATGCGCGGTATCGGCTGGGTAATACTCTATCAGGATAATACCAATGGCTGGCTCTTTAACCAGTGGATTAACGAGCACGAGGTTGGCCACCCCGCGGGCTGTACCCCTATCCTGGTGATGGATGTCTTCGAGCACGCCTTTATGCTCGATTACGGGTTGAAGAGGGCGGACTACGTCGATGCTTTTTTCCAGAATATAGACTGGGATGTGGTGGCGGAGCGGTTGAAATAACAATCCGGCTTGGTGGAGGAGAACGATGGCAGCTCGACTGACGGTGCAGAGCATTTTGGAAAAGGCGATAGAGAAGGAGATTGAAGCGCAGCACCTCTATCAAGACTTGAGCCAGAAGATGACCGGCGCCACGGTTAAAGATGCCTTAAGCCAGCTATCACAGGAAGAGAAGGGTCATGAGGAGTGGCTGCGAAAATACCTGCGCGGCGAGATCGGGAGCGGAAGTCTGAAGCGGGACGACGTCCTGGACTACAAGATCGCGGACTACCTTGACCAACCCGAAATAACCCCCGATATGGCGCTTAAAGATATATTCCTGCTGGCGGCAAACCGGGAAAAGGCATCACACGAATTCTACTCCAAGCTGGCGGCGGTGCATCCTGTGGGAGGGGTGAAGGAGCTTCTCGAGCAGTTAGCCGCCCAGGAGCTGGAGCACAAGCGCAAGGTAGAGTTTTTGTATACCGAGGTCGCTTTTCCTCAGACCGACGGAGGGTGAAACTTATGAAAATAGGCGATATTATCAAAGCCAAAGGCAGCAGCCTCTCCTTTGAATTCTTTCCCTCCAAGGATGCGGCCGCTGAAGCTCGGTTGTTCCAGACCATCACCAAGCTCAAGGGATACGAGCCGACTTTCGTCTCCGTAACCTATGGCGCTGGCGGTGGCACACTCCGGAATACCCGAAAGGTGTTACTGCGCATCAAAGAAGAGACCTCGCTGACCACGATGCCTCACCTCACCTGTGTCGAGCAGAGCGAAAAAGACCTCGATAATATTCTCAAGGACTATAAAAGTCACGGCATCGAAAATGTCCTCGCCCTCAGGGGCGACCCGCCCAAGGGCACGGATAAATTCATAGCTCACCCCGAAGGCTTCTGCTACGCCATCGACCTGGTCAGGCTGGTCGTCACCTTGGGCGGCTACTCCATCGGGGTGGCGGTATATCCCGAGGGGCATACCGAGGCGCCCAACTTGGAAACGGACATGTACTACACCAGGCAGAAGATTAACGCCGGTGCCGACTTTGCCATTACCCAGATGTTCTTCGACAACCGTTTCTTCTACAACTTCATGGAGCGGGCGGGCAAAGCGGGCATCACCATCCCCATTATCCCTGGCATCATGCCCGTAACCGATATCACCAAGATAAAGCGGTTCAGCCAGATGACGGGCGCCACGCTACCCAAGCATCTTGTTTCTCCGATGGAAGAGGCGGCTTCCCCCGAAGAAGCCCGCAAGCTTGGTATAGAGTTTGCCACCAAACAGTGTGAAGACCTGCGCCAGAACGGCGTCAACTACTTCCACTTCTACACACTGAACCAGAGCCAGGCGGTAAGCGAGATAGTGGACAACCTCGGCTTCACCAAGAAATAGCCCCAATCAGCGTTGTTTTTCAGAGCCTAGCCGTATTGGGGTCGTGCATACGGAAATAGGCGATGTTCATGACACATCCCCTTAGTCCAGTATGACCTGCTGACGATAGCGGGGCACCAGCGTTTCCCAGCCCTTGCCCTCTTTCACCAGCCCAGCCAGGTTTTTTGAGGCTTTAAGTTCGCCGTGAGTGACGAAAACGCGCCTCGGCGGCTTGCCCAGACTGGAGAGCCACTTGATAAGCTCGTCCCGGTCGGCGTGCGCCGAGAAGCCGTGTACCTGTGCTATCCTGGCCCGGACGGGGTAGTGCTGCCCCAGAATCCGGGCGGTCTTGGCACCGTCGACAATGTACCGTCCCAGCGTGCCGAAGGCCTGGTAGCCGACAAAGAGAACGGTGGCCTCCTCCTTGGTGATATTGTTCACCAGGTGGTGCTTTATCCTGCCGCCGGTGCACATCCCTGAGCCGGCTATGATAATATTGCTGCCGGTGAGCTGGTTTAGCTGTTTCGATTCCTCGGTGGTCCTCGTTAGCTTCAGTTCGGGGAAGTCGAAGGGCGATTTTTCCTGGCTCAGGAGCTTTTTCATCTCGCCGTCGAAGAGCTGGGGGTGGTTGCCGAAGACCTCGGTAATGCTTATGGCCATGGGGCTGTCGACAAAAACGGGGAGGTGGGGAATGCGCCCTTCGAGCCGGAATTTGTTCAGGTAATACAAAATCTCCTGGGAGCGCTCCAGGGCGAAGCTGGGTATGATTATATTACCCCCCTTGTTGGCGGTGGCGTTTATAATCTCGGCGAAATCTTCAGCCGTGTCTTCGACGGGTTCGAGCAATCTGTCGCCGTAGGTGGACTCCACTACCACGTAGTCCGCCTCGTCGAATAGGGTGGGGTCATTGAGCATCGGCTTGCTCCAGCGCCCGATATCCCCCGAAAAAAGAATCGTCCTCTGCTCGCCGTTTTGCTCTATCTTGAGTTTGACCATAGACGAGCCTAATACATGGCCGGCATCATGGAAGCTGGCTTCAACACCCTCGCCGATTTCGACGGGCTGGCCGTATTTAACGGGGGAGAATAAGGGAAAAACGGCTTCGGCATCTTCCTGGGTGTATAGCGGTATCTCGGGGTGGGGGCCCTTCCTTTTTTCCTTTTTGTGGCGGCGTTTCTTGAACTCGGCGTCTTCTTCTTGCAGCTTGCCCGCGTCGAGCAGCATTATGCGGGTGATTTCGGCGGTGGCCGCGGTGCAGTAGATGGGGTTACTAAAATCTTTCTGGACCAGCCTGGGCAGCAGCCCGCAGTGGTCGAGGTGGGCGTGGGTCAAGAGCACCGCATCTAGCGATTGGGGAGGCATAAAAAAGGGGCTCCAGTTTCGCCCTTTTAGCTCTCTTTCCTGGTATAGCCCGCAGTCAACCAGTAGCTTGGTATTGTCCGTCTCGAGCAGGTATTTCGAACCGGTAACATTCTGGGCGGCGCCGAGAAAGCTTAACTTAATCTGCATCCGTTGACTCTGGGCCGATTATACAGGCTTCGCCGTTTGAGGTCAACGGGCACAAGAGTCGGGTAAAAATACATCTATCGTAACCTCTATTTTCTGTGTTATAATCCCTGACGAAACTTTGTCCCGCGTTTCAGTTTGATAGGAGCCGCTTGTGATTGACATTGCCTGGAAGAATATGTGGACGCGCAAGACGCGCACCATCCTCACCATTCTGGGCATCGCGGTGGCGCTGGAGCTGGTCATTATGATGACCACCATCGTCGATTTTACCGAGAGCAGCATGCAGAGCGAGCTGGCCAAATACTCCGGCGCCGGGCAAATCTACGTGCGCTCTCAAGCAACGGCTGGTATTGCCGGACAGGAATTTCCCCCCATAACCAGCATCCTCAGCGAAAAAGAAGGACGGCAGATTATTAACGAGGTCGCCGACCAGATAGACTTGGCACTGACCACGCCCGTGTTCTTTTACCAGCTGGCGCCACCGCCCTATCCCAACTCTCCCCCGGAGGCGTTGCTGGTGGGTCTGGAAACCGATAAAATCGGCGCTTACGTCAGCGAGGACATTATAGTTGAAGACGGCGTGGTTGCCTTCAGCGATGCCAGTGCGCCCGAGGTAATCCTGGGGCCGATGGCAAGCGGTTTCTTCGGCAATCCCGCTGTCGGTGATGAAATCCAGATAATCGGCGAGCCGCTGACCGTCGTCGGTCTGATAGGAGGCAGTGAGCTGGAAGACAGGCTCATCTCCAATATTGTTCTGATTCCCCTTGAAACGGCGCAAAGTGTATTGGGGCAGTCCGAATCCATCTCGGCGGTGCTCCTCACCTCGAAGCGGCTGGATACTATTAGCGCCCTGGCCGAAAATATACGCGCCAACCATCCCAAGGTTAGCGTGCTCACCCAGGAGGAAATAGCCGAGAACCTGGATACCATTCTGGAGCAGGAGAAGTTTTTCTTCAGCCTGATAAACTACACCGTCTATATCGTCGCCGCCGTGGTCGTCTTTATCGTCATGGTGATGGCGGTGTCGGAGCGAACCAAGGAGATAGGCACCATGCGCGCTATCGGGGCTTCGCGCTGGCTGGTGCTGCGCACCATAGTCCTCGAGGCGGTTATGCTCGGATTTATCGGCAGCCTGCTTTCCATACCCATCGCTTTCCTTATCGACACGCTCATCGGCTACGGCCTGAGGGAAATAATAAGCGCCTGGACGTTGGTACAGATAGTAATAACGGCCACGATTCTGTCGGCGATAGCCGCCACGATACCGGCTCTGCGAGCCACCAGAGTGAATCCCATCGAGGCGCTCAGGTATGAATGAGATAATAAGGGTCGAGGGCATCACCAAGGTCTACCGGATGGACGAGGTCGAGGTACCGGCACTGCGCGGTATTGACCTCACCGTGGAGCACGGGGACTTCTTCGCCATAGTGGGGCCCTCCGGCTGCGGCAAGTCCACTCTCCTCCACCTCCTCGGCTGTTTGGATAAGCCCAGCGACGGCAGGGTCTTTTTCAACGGACAGGACGTATCAATCCTCGGCGACGGCGCCCTGACCCGAATCCGCTCCCGACACATCGGACTCATATTCCAGACCTTTAATCTTATGCCCACCCTCAATGCCAGAGAGAACGTGGCTTTGCAACTGCGGCTGGCCGGCATCAAAGGGGCGCGGGCTGTCCGAATGGCTGAGGAAGCCCTGGAAAAGGTGGAGCTTTCCGCCCGTATGAAGCACTTGCCCAAGCAGCTGTCGGGTGGGGAACGGCAGAGGGTGGCTATCGCTCGAGCCATCGCCAAGAAGCCGCAGCTTATCCTAGCCGACGAACCCACCGGCAACCTCGATAGTAAACAGAGTATTAACATCGGCAGGTTGCTGGCTAACTTGAACGCCGAAGGGCAGACCATTATTATGGTCACCCATGACGCGGAGATTGCCGCCAACGCCCAACGGGTGATTAAGATGCGTGACGGGCAGATAGCGGACTAGCTATCCGCCTCTCATAGTTTATAAAGAATCGGAGGTTAAATAATATGACGACTATAGCCGACTTTAACCGTTGTGGAGAAGAGCTCGAGCGATTACTGATGTTGAGGACCTCTCCCCTGGCCGTAAAGATGTTGGCAAAAGAGAGCGATATCCCCAAGGGCGCCGTCAGGCCCATGAAAGACCGGGGCATCCATCTCGCCCAGTGCCAGGCCTTCGCTATATCCCGCCGCCAGAAAGAGACGGTGGCTATGCTCAAGGAAGACAACTGGTGCTTCGCCGCCCTTATCGCCTACGGGCTGGTCGATAAGCCCGAAGACCCCGAGTTGCAGCTTTTCGTTGATTTCCCCACCTTCGAGCGGGACAAATATATCGGCATCGTTTCCGCTCCCTTGCGGACGGCTAATTTCGAGCCCGACGTCTTGCTTATCTACTCTAACCCGGCGCAACTGCGTAATATGATGCTCCCGTTTCATTTTGGTGGCGAGGAGGGGCTGGTTGACTGCCACTTCTTCCCTCCGGCCTGCGCCTACCAGATTATACCCGTAATGGCCAATGGACATTTGATGGTTACCCTGCCCGACCCCGGCGATTACCACCGGGCGCTGGCCGCCGAAGACGAGATTATCCTCTCCGTACCCGGGGATAAGGTGGTCAAGCTGTTAGAGGGAATCGGGGAGGTTGAAAAGGGAGATTTCGCCTACAGCAAAGCCGATATGTACATGCTGCACGATTTCCCCCAACCCGAGTTCTACCAGATGCTTTTTAAACGTTGGGGTCTCTATGATAAAGAGGAAGGCAAGAAGCGTACCTGAAAATACTTTAAGGAAGGAGTGACCAAAATGGCTAAAGAAATCATCCTCTACAACCTGGCGGAAAACGTAACCGACGAGGAATACCTGGAATTCGTTACCAAGGAGAAAGGCCCCCTGCTGGATAGTCTGTCATCGGTCAAGAAATTCGAACTGGTCAAGATAAAGGGGGCAGCGACGGGCGAGGTTCCCTTTAAATACATCGGTATCCTGCACTTAAAGAGCCTGGACGAATTCTACCAGAAGGATGCCCCGTCGCAGAAATTCCAGGACTTTCTGGAGAAGTGGCAGCCGATGACATCGGGTTTCCACATCCTCTTCGGGGAAGAAATCTATTAATCCGAAACCAACCAGAAAGCCGACAGCATACGGTATATTCGGGAAGAGCAAACTATAGGTCTGCCTATAGTGCCGTTGTAGCCCCATTGTCCTCTATCAGTCTGCCACAAAACGAGCTATTCTATACTTGACTCACCCGATAAAACCTCCTATACTTCCTCACACCCCAAACAAGAACCCGCTGGGTAAACTTGTCTAATTTTATAAACACAAGGAGGTAAAAATGATTGGGAAAGTCAAATTCGACGATGCGCAGAGGAGGAGAGTAATAGATAAAGCAGGCCATCTCTCCTGTGACTTTGGGGCAAAATACATGGCCTGCGCTCCGGGCATTTTCGAGGGGATAGCCGAGGCGTTCCGGGCTGAGGGTGTAGAGTTATTTCCAATTGAAACACAGAAAGCGCTAACCTCAGGGTTTGTAGGGCTTCATGGCGGCGTGGCCATGTCCGGAGTCGGCACCTGCGGGGCTATCACCGCTTCTACGTTTCTTATCAGTTACGTAGTTGGCGTTACCACCGAGGAACTTTCGAAAAACGGCAATCTCAATTATGCCTCGTGTGTTCCGGCCGTGACCTACATATTCGATAGGTTTGAGGAGACGTACGGCGCTACGGATTGTCTTAGATTGCGCTATAACCGAGTTCAGCGGGCTTTTGACCTCCTTGACCCCGACGCCAGGATAAATGAGGAGCTTTTCATTATGTATCAGCCCGAGAAGTGTGCCATGATCGCGTCGGAGTTTGAGGGCGGGCGTGACCAGACACCGCCAGTTCAAGGTGCGCGCTGGGCAGCCGAGGCAATTTGCGATTTATTAGCCATGGAACCTGAAGAGCGGAAGGAGCTGCCGTCGCATCTAAGGGGCTTGGGTATGCAGGAAATGGCACCGGAGATTCAGAAAGTTGCCGAGGCCCTGAAGAAGCTGCATTTCGGACGCCCCGACGAGAAGATTTCTTACCGGGATTACTGGATGTTTAAGTTAAAGGGTAAAAAGGGATTAGAAGAAAGCCGGCTGGGTTCGATAAGCGCCCCCAGGAAGTGAAAATAGGGGACTTCTCCAAGCTGTTGGAATTTAGTCTCTTTGAGCCTATGGTCGGGGTGGCCGGATTTGAACCGGCGGCCACCTGAACCCCATTTACAGGTTAGATGTGCCACCTAATCCCCCTAGATATGATTTTGTGCTATTCTGTCTGGCGTCGAGCGCTAAGCGATTTTTTAAATAAGGGAAGTTAAATACTTATAAGGGGTGTTCTAAGATTCTCATCGTTTCTACTCAACAGGCGTCTTAAATAGCTGTAATCGGGCAAGTGGCATCCCGCCTTTCTGGTTATATACTAATTTGTCAAAATTGTTAAACTTTAGAGCTTTAGCCGATTGACAAACCACCAAATTGTTAGTAGTATCTTGTTGGCTAATAACTTAAAGGCTGGTGTTTGATCTAATGACCTGATTTCATACAGCTTTCATAACTGGATTCAGTTTGCCTGGCCCCGAAGACGGCGAATAGGGGGGACAAAATGCTTCCCCGGTTTGCGCCGCAAAATCCATGAAATCGTAGAAAATTTTTTATTGCAATGTACTCCTTGGCGTATTACGGTATGGGCAGATAATCTAAGCTTGAAATTTCGCCCAGTGGAGCTAGTAAGGAGGTGATAATTGGTCTAGGGATTTTTGTAATACGAAAAACTAATAAGGGGGTAAGGAAGATGAACAAAAAGTTCTGGGTAATCCTGTTTTCATTAGTATTAGTCATCAGCTTAATTGCTATGGGTTGTCAGGGAAGCCAACCCGACGAAGAGAAGACTTTGCGAATCGGTATGGTTCTAGGGATAACCGGCTTTTTCTCAGTACGTGAAATCCCAGATATGAATCAAGCCCAAATCGCTGCGGACATAATTAACGAGGAGGGTGGGATTACGGTTAATGGTGAAACATACATGGTTGAGCTTGTTGTCGAAGACACCAAGAGCACCATGGACGGCGTCACCGCAGCGGTCAACAAGCTAGTCTATGATGAGGGCATTGATTTAATCATAGGGCCAACTGCATTCTTTGCCGCGGCAGCGGGACCGATATGCGACCCCGAGGAAGTACTTCGTATGATTACCTGGGTTGTCCATACGCCTGGAGAGGTGGATGCCAGTACACCTTATGCCTTCCTGGCTGGTAATGGGAGTATGTTGACAACGGCTGCTGCAGCTAAGTATCTTAAGGAAACCTATCCTGATGTTGAGAAGGTAGCCATTGTCACGCCGGATGACGGCGCACCACCCTATGTGATACCAATTGCCATAGAGTTATTGGCGGCACAAGGGATATCCGTCGTTGGCGATCCGGTTATCTACCCTAATGAAACACAAGACTTTAGTGCTTATGTGGCAAAATTGAACGCCATTGAAGACGCCGATGCCATATTCATGCAAAACGGTCTTGTCTTTCAAATGGGTCCCCTTGTCCAAGGGCTACGAGAGTCAGGTAACTACAAGCCCTTTGCCGGCTCTCTACCAGCGCGCATAAGTCAAGTTATGGCCATCGCCGGCGAGGCAGCAATGGAAGATGTATTCACAGTTGCCCTCACGCCCGGTGACCCGGCTATGGCATCTGTAGCCAGTGAAATAATCGATAGGGTTACCGCCGAGTATGGAGCCGATTATCAGTTGGAAATGACGGCTCCCAATTGCCTGTGGATTCTTAAAGAGGCTATTGAAGCCGCCCAGAGCATTGACGCAACTGTAATAAAAGAACAGTTAGAGTCGATGGATGAAATAGAAACCATTTGGGGAATGGCAAGGATATGCGGAGAGGAAGCTATCGGGATTAAGCATGTCGTGGCTTCACCACAGTCAATACAGATATTAAAAGATGGCGTTGAGACCACCGTTGAGTGGGTAGATCTTGGTTTTATACCCTGACCCCACTGTTTTTGTTTCGCTATATTTAGAACCGGGGGGGATAGCTCCCCCCCCGGTTAGCTTTTGTCTTATGTTTGATTATACCCTAGCTGGAATGAGAGCTATATGGAACTTGCAGTAGCAACAGTCACCAATTTGTTGATATTGTCATCCATGTACATACTGGTGGCACTGGGGTTTGCCTTCCTTTTTAATATGCTGGGGATACCCAATTTTGCCCATGGCGCCGTCTATATGTTAGGCGGTTATATTGGGCTGGCACTTATATCAGCAGTGGGTATTAACCAATGGGCGGGATTAATAATTACCGCAGTAATAGTGGGTGCCTTTGGGGTATTCCTGGAAAAGTTCTGCTTTCGTCCCTTTATCGGGGATTTCAACCGCATCGTAATGATATGCGTCGCCGTTATAGTGATTCTGCAGACCGGCGTCAATATCATTGTTGGAACCGAGATAGTATCGTTGCCATCGTTTGCGACAGGCGTTCTGAGGGTCGGGCTCGTATCGGTTAGCTACGAGAGAATCGTAACCTTCGCTGTCGGTGCTTTTCTACTGGGAGCAGTAGTATGGTTCGTAAATCGGACTAAGTGGGGCCAGCAAATGCAGGCTATTTCTCAGGATATAGAGGGCGCTTCCTTGCAAGGTATAAACGTCCGCCGCGTTTCGGCTCTGGCCTCATTCATAGGTTGTGCATTAGCGGCGATAGCTGGATGCATGGTAGGTGCTTACTTGAGTTTAGGCCCATTTATGGGGGACTTCATGCTGGTGAAGGTCCTTATACTAGCTATCCTGTCTGGGGTAGGGAGCATCAGTGGTATCTTCATTGCCGGGCTTGTCCTGGGTTCATTGGATTCTATATTGCCCTTGTTTGTAAGCGGTGCTGCCAGTGATGCCGTCGCCGTTGCCATAGTCATCGTTCTTTTGCTAATTCGGCCGCAGGGTTTCTTTGGACATGAGGTAGAGATGTGAAGCAGTATAAGAAAGATGTATGGATATGATTGAACAGCCTTCTATAACAGATAGGAGGAAATGGCTCAAGCCGTCTATTCTGGCCGGATTGGTAGTTATTATAGCCCTGATGCCCGTGATACAGGGGTCCCCTTATATTTTGCATATATTCATTCTGACCTTTATATACATAATTGCCGCTGTCAGCCTGCGCACGATTACCATTTCCGGTCAGTTCCCCCTCGCCCATGGCGCTTTCATGGGCATTGGGGCTTATGTCGCCGGCATGGCATCAAAGTGGCTCGGCTGGCCACCCTGGTTTACCATTCCCTCGGCGGCGATAGTCACGGCCGGCATCGGGATGTTAATAAGCTACCCGTTTTCCCGGTTGAGGGCGCTGTACTATGCTATGGGCAGCCTGTTCTTTGGTATAGGGGTAATTTATATGGTTTATGCTGGTGGAATCTGGACCGGTGGTTATAGCGGTCTCACCGGCATCGGGTCTATGTTTGGCTCCTCCAAGGTAGCTTATTACTACTTCTTCCTGGGGTTAACCATGGTTTGTCTCCTGGCCCTTCATAGGTTTGAATTCTCTCGCATCGGCATCAATTTGAAGGCTATTGCCCAGTCACACCTGGTAGCTTCCAGTGTCGGTATTAATGAAGGCTGGTACAGGATTCTGGCGGTGAGTGTGGGGTGTTTCTTTGCCGGTCTAGCCGGTGCCGGTTATGCCCACTATAATACGGTATTATCACCCGCCACCTTTAACTTCATGGGAACCCTGTGGCTGGTTATGTATGTACTACTCGGTGGTATAGAGAGCTTTGCCGGGCCCATCATCGGAACTTCTATTCTGGTTTTACTTCCTGAATTTGCCCGTGATTTGAAAGTCTATTCCCCCTTCCTTTCTGCCGTTTTATTGTTGATTGTCGTCTTCTTGATGCCTAAGGGTCTGGTTAGTTTGCCGTATCTTATAAGAGCGTGGTATACAGAACGTAAAAAGGGGAAGAAAATTACCCATGTTTCTGGAAACTAAAGGATTAACCAAAAAATTTGGTGGGTTGACGGCCGTTAACCAATTTGATATGTACGTCAACAAAGGGGAGATATTGGGCTTAATCGGCCCTAATGGTGCCGGAAAGACCACTCTCTTCAACTTAATAACCGGTGTCATTCGGCTGACGAAAGGGCAGATAATTTTCGACGGGAAAGATATAACCGGCAAAAAACCCCATCAAGTTGCCGGATTGGGAATAGGCAGAACTTTTCAGCTCAACCCTCTTTTCGCTAATTTTACTGTTCTGCAGAACGTATCAGCATCGTTCCATCTTCACCCAAGGTCAAGTTTACTGGATATATATTTTAATACCAAAACCTATCGGCGTAATGAGGCCTATATCCTGGAACAATCTCTGGAAATTTTGAGGCTGGTGGGGCTGGATAAAGTCGAAGATGAGATGGCTAAGAATCTGCCTCACGGGTATCAAAAGATGCTGGGCATTGCAAGAGCCCTGGCAATTAAGCCAAAGTTGCTATTACTGGATGAACCCATAGCCGGTATGAACCCAGATGAAATCGAATTTACTATGACCGGCATTGAAAAAACCAAGCAGCGAGGGACGACTATTGTGGTGGTTGAGCATAACATGCGGATTATGGACTTATGCGACCGGGTGGTAGTTATCAACTTTGGGCATAAAATTGCCGAGGGCCTGCCTAAAGAGGTAAGGGAGAATAAAGAAGTAATTCGAGCTTACTTTGGTGATGAACATGTTGCTTGAAGTTAAAAACATAACGGTGCACTACGGGAAATCCATAGCCTTAGACGACGTTTCGCTAGAAGTTGCCGATGGGTCCGTGGTCAGTATTATTGGTGCTAATGGAGTTGGTAAGAGCACTATTTTGAAGGCCTTATCGGGGTTAGTGCCGTTAACCTCGGGAGAGATATGGTTTCAGAACAGCCGGATAGACAGAATGGCAACCACTGAGATTGTGAAGGCCGGCATAGTCCACATCCCCGAAGGTCGCAGGCTCTTTCCTTATCTCACTGTTTTGAACAACCTCAAACTTGGCGCTAGTTTACGCAAAGATAAAACCGGTATAAAAAATGACCTAGACAGGGTCTTTGAGCGTTTCCCCAGGCTAAAAGAGAGGCGCAATCAAAAGGCCGGGACCCTAAGCGGGGGTGAGCAACAGATGCTGGCCATTGCTCGTGGCTTAATGGCCAAACCAAAGCTGCTCCTAATGGACGAACCTTCACTGGGATTGGCCCCTCTAATGGTTGATGGAGTGGCTCAAGTGATTAAGGATATTAACCAAGAGGGGGTTAGCGTTCTTCTGGTAGAACAGAACGTTCCTTTAGCCCTCGGGGTAGCCAACAGGGGTTACGCAATTCAAACAGGCAGAGTCGTAATGGAGGGTGATATAAACGAGTTCAGGTCTTCTGAGTCTGTCAAGAAAGCATATCTGGGAGAAGTTTAAGGCTACTAGTGCTGTCAAGAGCTGCCATGATTTTGGTTGGGTATTTTATCCACTGATGGCTTTTCCCTACCCGAAGCAACTTTTTGGGTGAGTAATTGCTTGACAGTTTCAAGGTGTGTGGGCTATCATTATTTGCTCAGCAAGACGAACAAGGATATTTTTTAGGAGATGTTATGAGACCACCACAGACTGGTTTATCCATATTTAACAAGTTCAATTTTGAAAGACAGCCGGTTGCAGTCAAGTATATGCTCCAGAAACCGAAGGGAATTCAGAGGTTAAAGAAGCCCATAGCTCTTTGCGAGATGCTGAGAGAGGCTCAAGAGGAAGGCCCTTTTTACGTCGGGAAAGAAGATTTCGAATGTGTCGGTCCGTTCCTGTTAGGCATGGTTGAGCCGGGTGAGCTCTTCGAGAGCGGGCAAGTAGGACCAAGGTTGGGAGTCTATGAGGACCCGCGTGCTAATAGAAGACTTTATCAGTACGTTTCAATGATGCATAAAAATACTGTCAAGTATGTTGCCTTTTCTCCTTTAGACAAATTATCATTTAATCCGGATGTCTTAGTTATCACCGCTAATCCCAACCAGGCGGAAATAATACTGAGAGCAGCGAGCTATGTGAACGGGGAAATGTGGCACAGTAAACTAACATCAGTTATGGGATGTTCATGGATATTCATTTATCCGTATGTAAGCGGCGAGTTAAATTACCACGTCACCAATCTTGTTCATGGTATGAGAGGAAGAAAAGTTCTACCTGATGGCATGTTTGTTATATCCATCCC
>Ga0315553_10000801_pt1 | contig 27079 bp, 35 predicted proteins | sample SalMarSW160140MG_FD_203099 | JGI IMG/M metagenome (GOLD analysis project Ga0315553, IMG submission 203099) | Salt marsh sediment microbial communities from the Plum Island Ecosystem LTER, Massachusetts, United States - Salt Marsh Sediment SW1601-40 ... | reverse complement strand
ACGTCAAAATATGATGTGATCCTGATGGATATCCAGATGCCGGTGATGGATGGGATCGTTACGACAAAGAAGATCAGGGAGATTGAGGCAAGCACCAACTCACACACACCCATCATTGCTATCACTGCCAATGCCATGCTTGGTGACAGAGAGACCTGTCTGTCAGCTGGTATGGATGATTACATCAGTAAGCCGTTCCAGATCGAAGAGCTGGTTCATAAAATCAAGATTTTACTTACCTGATCTGGATTTACCCAGCGGCTTGATTCCGATGATCAGTATATCATCCACCTGGTCAAGATTTCCCATCCACCCCTCAATGCTTTCTTCCAAAAATGCTTTTTGATCTTTCATCTTCAACGGGTGGATGGTAAGTAGCAGGTGCCTGAATCTCCGGTACATAAATTTTTTACCCTGGGGGCCGCCAAACTGGTCGGCATATCCATCCGAGAATAAATAGATCACATCATCTTTCTCCAGGGGAATCACATGATTGGTGAATGAAGGGGGTTGATGCTCTTCCGATATACCAACCGACATCCGGTCGCCCCGGATTTCGGTCAGTGTATTATCCCTGAGCAAATAGAGGGGATTAAACGCGCCAGCGAACTGTAACATTCCTTCCTTCCTGTCGATCACACAAAAGGCGATATCCATCCCATCGCGTAATGTTATATCCTCCTCCTCTTTACTGAAGGTCACTTCGATTGCTTTACTGAGAATATTAAGGATCTCTGCCGGTTGTTCTATTCCCTGATCATTGATGATCTTATCGAGAATTTCGAAACCGATTAATGACATAAACGCTCCGGGTACACCGTGTCCTGTGCAATCCACAGCCGTAACAAACACTTTGTCCTGTTTTTCGTTGATCCAGAAGAAATCGCCACTCACAATATCTTTCGGGCGATAGAACACAAATGATTCAGGGAGCAGTTTACTGAAATAGGAATGGGGGGGTAACAGGGCTTCCTGAATTTTCTTTGCATAATTGATGCTATCGGTTATGTTCTTATTTATAATGGACAACTCTTCTTTTTGCCGTTCGATTTCGAGTGATGCCTTCTGTTTTTCCTGCAGGATCCTGTTTGCATTTCTCAGATGGGAAGTGCGGATTTGTATGAACAGATAGATTAATACAAGGATGGATGTCAGATAAAAGCCATATGCTACTTTTGAATTCCAGAATGCACTTTTAATCGTAATATGAAGGGTGATCTCCTCTTCGTTCCATACCAGGTCGTCATTTGTTCCTTTCACCCTGAAAATATAGTTACCGGCATCAAGATTTGAATAGACCGCTCTGCGCTCTGTTGTCTGGGGTTGCCATGTCTCTTCCAGTCCCTCCAGGTAAAACTGATACTGGTTTTTATACGGGTTTGTATATTCAAGAGCGGCAAATTCAACGGCAAACATATTGGTTTCCCGGGTTTTAATAACCACCTTCTCCCCTTCGACTGGTATCTCTTCCCAGCCGTTCGCTGACAGGTACTCAAAGGAAGTTAAGACTAGCGCGGGAGGATAGGGATTTATTTGTATTGAATCAGGATAAAAGGAGTTAAAACCATCCATTCCTCCGAAGAAAAACTCACCCCGGTTGCTTTTATAATAGGCTCCGATATTGAATTCCAGGCTCTGTATACCATCAGAAGTATCGAATGCATAGATCTCTTCTGTCCGTGTATTGAATTGCACAAGACCACGGTTGGTGCTAATCCATAAATTGTGGTTATTGTCTTCAAGTATTGCATAGATCAAGTCATTGGGTAATCCGCTCTTTTCAGTGAATATTGTAAACTGCTCAGCCTGCTTATCAAAACGGTTCAATCCCGAACCGGTTCCTATCCATAAATATCCATCCGCCCCCTCATGGATATAGTAGACATAGTTATTACTGATTCCAACGGGTATACCAATGTTGTCATTCTGATAGGATGAGAAGCTATTGTTTACGGGATCATACCGGTTCAACCCTTTTCGTGTCCCGATCCAGAAGATCCGGTCTTTATCCTGGCAGGTAAAATATACAAAATTGTTACTCAGGGAATTAGGGTCCTCGAGGCTATGTATGAATTTGACGATTCTCCCGGTGCTTTTATCGTAAGAGATCCACCCTTCTGATGTGGAAAACCAAAGGATTCCCGAGGGATCCTCGTATATATGATTAACATACATTCGATCAAACTCTTCACAACCCGGTATATTTGCATATTCCGAAAACGGTATGAATCCACCATGAACTTCCCGATAGATGTTAATTCCATTTTCGGTTCCCACCCAGATCGTACCCTCTCTATCCCGGGTAATGGAAGAGATAACATTATCACTAATACGGGATCTGTCATTCTGATTTTTATTAAAATAACGGACAACATCATTCCTGTTTCTGTCATACAGCACCAGGCCTGCTCCCCATGTGCCCAGCCACATTAACCCTTCCGGTCCTTCAAAGATTGCCGTTATTCCGTTTCTGCTAAAGTCCGGATCATTGGGTGATTGGTTCCGGTAAAGGTTAAATTTCCCTCCTTTTTTATCGCACTTAAACAATCCCTGGCTTCCACCTGCCCAGATAATCTCCGAGCGATCTTTAATAAAGGTTGAAAAGGAGAAATATCCACCGATCTGGGCTCTGTTAATCATTTTTTCGAAATAGGTAAATTTCCCGTCTGCCTCATCGAAAAAAAATATCCCTGAACTTGTTCCTACCCAGAATATTCCGGTTGGATCATGGTAAAGGCCCTGTATGAGAACATCTTCATTATTTTCCGCCGAAACATAAAACCGCTGGAACGTGCTGTCCTCCGGATTGAACTTATGAATGCAACTGGTTGTTCCAATCCATAACTGGTTCCTATGATCTTCCATTATGGAATAGATAAAGTCACCGGCAAGGCTTGCGTGAGATCCCGGTTCATGCAGAAACCGGTGGTACTTATTCCGTGCCGGATCAAACAGGAAGAGGCCTTGATTTGTTCCGGTCCAGATTCTCCCAAGATGATCTTGAATCATTGGAAAAATATAATCAATTGGAGGGGAGAATGGATCAACCGAAAAAATATCATAGCGCTCAACCTCTCCTTTCACCGGGTCAAGTTTCTCCAGAAACCGACCTGTTTTCACCCACACAGCACCGGTCGAATCAACAAGTGTCTGATAAACGGGACCTGCACTAATTGATTTTAGGTTGGATGGGTTATGGTGGAGGTTTTCAAATATTCCCCGTTTTCGGTCGTATTTACTCAACCCATTTTCTGTTCCAATCCATAAGTTACCTGCCTGATCCTCGGAGATTGAATTAATGGTATTTTCGCCTATTGAACTGGTATCGTAGAGTTCATGCCGGAAGATCTTGAAATCATAGCCATCATACCGGTTCAGTCCGTCCTGTGTGCCAATCCAAAGAAATCCTTTTACATCCTGGTGAATACACCTGACCCAACTCTGTGACAATCCCTGATCAATTGAAAACTGATTGATATCCTGTGCAAAAAGGCATATCTCGGTCACAAAAAGGTGTGAAACGAAAAGTAACAGCAGGGATATTTTACATTTCACCGGCATCAAAGGTCAATTGGTAATGGTTTGGATACAACGGTTAATTTACATAAAATGACGAAAAAAAAAGGCTGTATCAAAGCCCTTTTCGATACAGCCCCTTGTAAATCAAGTCGCTTTATTTTCCTGCAGCGATATCTTCCAGCATAGCTGTGGTGAGGGATTTGGGTCTTTCGATCGGATACCCAAGGGCACGATCCCAAACAATATTTGAAAGGACACCAATTGAACGGCCTATACCGAACAATACGGTATAGAAATCATACTCTCTCACTCCGTAAAACCATTGTATAACGCCGGATTGAGCATCCACGTTAGGCCATGGATTCTTTGCTTTGCCATGTTCCTGCAGGATATCAGGAACTACTTCATACAGTGTACTAACATACTGGAATATCTTATCATCGGGGAGGTGTTTCAGGCAGAATTCGCGCTGAGCGGTATAGCGTGGATCTGTTTTCCTCAACACGGCATGGCCATATCCTGGAATAACCTGTCCTGAATTGAGGGTATTCCAAACAAACTGTTTCATCTCCTCTTTATCGGGTACCTTACCACCCATTTTATCCATCACACCCTGAATCCATCTGAGCACTTCCTCATTTGCCAATCCATGCAATGGGCCGGCTAATCCGTTGATCATAGCAGATACTGCATAGTATGAATCGGATAATGCACTGGCAACGAGGTGTCCGGTGTGAGCACTAACATTGCCACTTTCGTGATCGCTATGCAGGATAAAATACAACCTGCTCAGGTCATCGTACGGTTTATCAATCCCCATCATATGAGCAAAATTTCCACCCCAGTCAATTTTCGGATCGGGCGGTATAATTCTATCCCTGTACTTTTTACGATAGATATAAGCACCTATTTCAGGCAGTTTAGCCAGGAGATTCATGGCATCTTCATAGGTTGGATCCCAATATTCCATCTTACTGATACCCTCCCTATACTGTTTTACAAACAACGATTCCTTCTGCATGGAAAGGAGCGCTGTTGAAAACATGACCATGGGGTGTGAATCTTTCGGCAATGCATTAATGACATCGAATACATAGGAAGGGACCTTTCTTCTTTCTGTAAACTCTTCCGCAATCTCCTCAACCTCTTTTTGGGTTGGTAAATCACCGGTGAGGAGGAGGTAAATGAATCCCTCCACATAGGGGGCTTCTACTCCGGGTGGTTTCGGAAGTTTTTCAAGCACCTCGGGAATGGTATAGCCCCTGAACCGGATTCCCTCGAAAGGATCCAGGTAGGATATATCCGTTACCAGGCACTTTACTCCTCTCATTCCGCCGATAGCCTGTGCAATAGTAACATCGCCCAATTTTACATCTCCGTGTTCTTTAAGTAGTTTGACCGTTCTGGGCCTCCAGTCTTCAATTTTCTTTGCAAGTTTCTTTTTAAGTTCCGACATGTTGTTTCTATTTTATGTTTTAGACAATTGCTTAAGCTACTAAAAGTAGCAAGATTTGGCTTAAAATCCTAAGCAAATAGTATATTCAACAACATACTGAAAAAAAAAAGGGGTTGTTGATCAACCCCTTCCCAGTTCGTGAATGCGGTTATCTTTTCAGAAACCTGAAGTCCTTTCCGATAAATTTTGCAGCGCTGCCCAATGATTCTTCGATACGAAGCAGCTGGTTATATTTTGCGATGCGGTCTGAGCGGGAAGCCGATCCTGTTTTGATCTGACCCGTGTTCAGAGCCACTGCCAGTTCTGCAATGGTAACATCTTCTGTTTCTCCTGAACGGTGACTGATGACCGAGGTAAATGAGTTGGCATGCGCAAGCTGAACTGCATTGATTGTTTCTGTAAGCGTACCGATCTGATTTACTTTAATCAGGATAGAGTTTGCCACTTTCTCTTCGATGCCTCTGCTAAGTCTTTTCACATTGGTCACAAAGAGGTCATCGCCAACGATCTGTACACGGTCACCGATTGCTTTTGTCAATGCCTGGAATCCTGCCCAGTCATCTTCATGCAATCCGTCTTCAACAGAGATGATCGGGTATTTTGAAGTCCATTCCTTCCAATATTCAACCATTTCGTCTGATGATCTGTCTTCACCGGTGGATTGGAAATGGTACACTTTTTTCTTTTCGTCGTAAAATTCGGAGGCTGCGGGATCAAGGGCGATCCAGATATCTTCTCCGGGTTTAAATCCTGCTTTTCCGATGGCTTCAAGGACTACTTCAATTGCCTCTTCGTTGGATCCGAGATTTGGGGCAAAACCTCCTTCGTCCCCCACGTTTGTAGATTGGCCTTTGGATTTGAGCACGGATTTCAGATTATGAAAAACCTCCACTCCCATGCGCAGGGCTTCGCTAAAGGAGGTCGCTCCAACAGGCATAACCATGAATTCCTGAATGTCAATTTTATTATCAGCATGTGAACCGCCATTGAGGATATTCATCATCGGGATCGGCAGTGTATTGGCATTTACACCTCCGATGTACCGGAAGAGTGGTTGTCCACTTTCCAGTGCTGCTGCTCTGGCGACAGCCAGTGATACTCCGATGGTTGCGTTAGCGCCCAGGTTGGATTTATTATCCGTTCCGTCGAGTTCAATCATAGCAGCATCAATGATGCTCTGTTCGGATACAAAGAATCCTTTCAGCTCCTCATTGAGAATGGTATTGACATTATTAACGGCTTTGAGAACGCCTTTCCCCAAAAATCTTCCCTTATCACCATCTCTAAGTTCCACTGCTTCATGCACACCGGTTGAAGCTCCTGAGGGGACAGCTGCTCTTCCAAGAAAACCTTCATCGGTAATAACATCCACTTCAATGGTTGGATTACCCCGGGAATCGAGGATTTGTCTTGCCCGAATTTCTGAAATTTGTCCCATATTTTTAGGTTTTTATGGTTATTTTTTCTGTTTCTCGTCTGACTCTTCCGGTTTCTTTTCTTCCTCCTCTTCAACAGCCTCGTCTTTCGGTTCAACAGCCTCGTCTTTCGGTTCAGCAGCCGGTGTTTCGTCCTGATCTGCAGCCGTGCTATCTTCAGCTTCTGCTAGGGGTTCTTCTTTATCGGGTATTGCTTCTTGGGTTTCTTCAGCCTCTGCTACCGGTTCTTCTTTTTCAGGTTCTGTCTGCTCAGTTTCTTCATCCAGCTGTTTCGGGGTTATTTCTTCAGCAACTGTTTCGACAGCTGTTTCCGAAGGTTTTTTCTTGCCGCCGCGTCTTTTTCTTTTTGCTTTGGTTTTGGTCTCTTCAGCAGCAGAAAGCATATTTTCATTGAAATCCACCAGTTCAATGATACACATATCGGCATTATCGCCCAGGCGATTTCCGGTTTTCAGTATCCGGGTATATCCTCCCGGCCGATCGGCTATTTTCGGAGACACTTCACGGAACAATTCCGAGACGGCTTCTTTATCTTTAAGGTAACGAAAAACCACCCGTCGCGAATGTGTTGAATCCTCTTTCGATTTCGTGATCAAAGGTTCGACGTATGTACGCAACGCCTTGGCTTTTGCAGTGGTTGTTTCTATCCTCTTATGCAATATCAGCGATGATGCCATATTGGCAAACATTGCTTTTCGGTGTGCACTTTTCCTGCTTAACTGATTAAATCCTTTTCTATGTCGCATCGTTAATTAACTCCGTTACCAAATGATTCTCAACATTATTCTTTATCCAGTTTAAATTTACTAGTATCCATTCCAAAGGTAAGGTTCAAAGATTCAAGCAGGTCATCCAATTCGGTGAGTGATTTCTTTCCGAAGTTACGGAATTTCAGGAGGTCATTCTTATTAAATTTCACCAGATCTCCAAGTGTTTCCACTTCAGCTGCTTTCAGGCAGTTGAGTGCCCGAACAGAAAGGTCAAGGTCGACCAGTTTTGTTTTCAGCAGTTGTCTCATGTGCAACACCTCTTCATCAAACTCTTCGTTGGCAAATTTCTCATCTGAATCGAGGGTAATTTTCTCATCGGAGAAAAGCATGAAGTGATAGATGAGGATTTTCGCTGCTTCTTTCAGGGCATCTTTGGGATGAATGGAGCCATCGGTAATGATTTCAAGTATCAGTTTTTCGTAATCGGTTTTTTGTTCAACCCGGAAATTGTCGATTGAATATTTTACATTCCTGATGGGTGTAAAGATCGAGTCAACTGCAATGAGTCCAAATTCCTCTTCCTCCGGTCTGTTTTCTTCAGCGGGGACATACCCTCTTCCTTTTGATATCTGGATTTCCATTTGAAGTTTGACATCGGGTTCCATACGGCAGATCACCAGGTCCGGGGTCAACACCTCAAAGCTGTTGAGGAATTTCGAAAGGTCACCGGCTTTGAATTCCGTTTGTCCGCTAATGGTAACATTAATTTTTTCGTTCTCAACTTCTTCGATTTGTTTTTTAAACCGTATCTGTTTGAGGTTAAGGATAATCTCGGTAACATCTTCGATCACTCCTTTAACAGTAGAAAATTCGTGGTCTATACCCTCAACCTTAACTGTAGTAATTGCATATCCTTCGAGGGAGGAAAGCAAGATCCTTCTCAGGGCATTTCCAACGGTAATACCATAGCCAGGTTCTAACGGTCTGAATTCAAATTTTCCAACTGTTTCAGATGATTCAACCATTATCACCTTATCGGGCTTTTGAAATGCTAGGATGGCCATAAATTATTATTTAGAATATAATTCAACAATTAATTGCTCCTTGATATTTTCCGGGATCTCTTCCCGTTCCGGAAGGTTAAGGAATTTACCCGCCATTTTATCGTTGTCCCATTCCAGCCAGGAGACACCGGCATGGGAAGCTGAATCCAGCGTGGATGTGATCATCTCCAACGATTTTGATTTCTCTCTGACACCGACAATATCTCCTGGTTTTACGGTATAGGAAGGTATATTAACCACTTTATCATTCACCACGATATGACGATGTGAGACGAGTTGACGGGCACCATTTCTTGTTGGAGCAATTCCGAGCCTATACACCACGTTATCGAGGCGGGACTCAAGCAGTTGGAGCAACACTTCACCGGTAATACCTTTACTTCCTGAAGCCTTTTTAAAGAGGTTTGAGAACTGTCTCTCCAGCACACCATAGGTATATTTTGCTTTTTGTTTCTCCTTCAGCTGAATTCCGTATTCAGATAGTTTTTTCCTTCGTTTGTTCATTCCATGGTGACCCGGAGGATAATTTTTCCGCTCAAAATATTTGTCCGGTCCGAAAATCGGGTCTCCGAATTTTCTTGCAATTTTTGTACTTGGTCCGATATATCTTGCCATTTAACCGTTTATTTTTCTCTCAAGTAAATAATCTACTGGTTGTTCAATCTTTCGTTTTATTCGTGTTATACTCTTCTCCGGTTAGGGGGTCTGCATCCGTTATGCGGCAGGGGTGTAACATCGATTATTTCCATCACCTCAATTCCATTGGAATGGATGGTTCTGATGGCTGACTCCCGTCCTGACCCCGGTCCTTTGACAAACACTTTCACTTTTCTTAATCCAAGGTCGTATGCAGTTTTAGTGCACTCCTCGGCTGCCATCTGCGCTGCATAGGGTGTGTTTTTCTTGGATCCTCTAAATCCTATTTTCCCCGCGGATGCCCAGGAGATCACCTGTCCGGAATTATTGGTCAGTGAGATGATGATGTTGTTAAAGGAAGCATGAATATGGGCTTGACCTGTCGGTTCAACCTTCACCACCTTTTTTCTTGATGATCCTGTCTTCTTAGCCATAATTCAACTCCTATTTAGTCGCCTTCTTTTTGTTTGCAATGGTTTTTCTTCTCCCTTTCCGTGTCCGGGCATTATTTTTCGTACCCTGTCCACGAACGGGCATACCGGTTCTGTGACGGATTCCACGGTAACAACCGATATCCATTAACCGTTTAATATTCATCTGGACTTCCGACCGCAATTCTCCTTCCAGTTTGTAGTTCTCATTCAGGATTTTCCGGATCTTATTGACATGTTCATCGGTCCAGTCTTTCACTTTAATATCTTTATCAATTCCCGCTTCCTCGAGAATTTTAGCGGCGGAGCTTTGTCCAATACCATAGATATAGGTAAGTCCAATTTCGCCTCTTTTGTTTTTTGGGAGATCAACACCTACTATTCGTGCCATAGCTCATTTTTAAAATAGAGTGCAAAGTTATACAATTTATCCCTGTCGCTGCTTATACTTCGGATTTTTTTTATTTATCACGTACAGGCGTCCTTTCCTTCTAACTATCTTACAGTCAGAACTTCTTTTTTTGACTGATGCTCTTACTTTCATGATCTGAACAATTCTGTTATTTATATCTGAATGTGATTCTTCCTTTGGACAGGTCATAAGGAGACATCTCCACTTTTACCTTATCTCCGGGAAGGATTTTAATATAATGCATCCTCATCTTGCCGGAAATATGAGCAGTAATGACATGTCCATTTTCAAGTTCCACCCGAAACATTGCATTTGACAAGGCTTCGATGATGGTCCCATCCTGCTCAATTGAGGGTTGTTTTGCCATATTGAGATCTTCTTAATTATTCAATATATCATCAATAAAATCAAATGTTGACAGGACATCGGCTTTTTCTCTGTCGACAGCCACGGCATATTCGAAATGAGCCGAGGGTCTGCTGTCAACCGTTTTGATGGTCCAGCCATCGTTATCCTGAACAATGTTTCGCAATCCCAGGTTAATCATGGGTTCGATACAGATTACCAATCCTTTAACCAACTTTATACCCTGGCCTCTTTTGCCATAATTGGGTACTTCGGGTGGTTCGTGCAATTTTTTTCCCAGTCCATGCCCTACCATTTCTCTCACCACTGAGAATCCTCCGCTTTCAGCGTGATGCTGGACTGCATATCCGATATCTCCGAGCCGTTTACCTTCCACCGCATTTTCAACCCCTTTCTCCAGTGCTTCCCTGGTATATCTCAACAGTCTGGCCACATCATCATCAAGGTCACCCACCGGGAAAGTAAAGGCTGTATCGCCATAATAGTCATTGAGTATCACTCCACAATCAATGGACAAAACATCGCCTTCTTTCAACTGATAAGAGGAGGGTATCCCGTGCACCACCTCTTCATTGACCGATGTACAGAGCGTATTTGGGAAACCATTATACCCTTTGAATCCGGGGATTCCGTTATGGTCCCGGATAAACGTTTCGGCCACCCTGTCGAGGAAAAGGGTAGTTATTCCCGGTTTGATCAGTTTTGCCATTTCGGCAAGTGTTCTGGAAACCAGAATATTGCTTTCCCTCAATCGTTCAATTTCATCCTCTGTCTTAATCCGTATCATCAAAGAACCAGATTCCAAATATTATATAGCAGCAGCACTACCTGTTCTTCCCTTAATCCTTCCGGATTTCATCAATCCATCATAATGGCGCATTAGCAGGTGGCTTTCAATTTGTTGCAAGGTATCAAGAACCACACCCACCAGAATGAGAAGGGACGTACCGCCATAGAACTGTGCAAATTGACCGGTTACTCCCATGTTCACCGCAAAAGTTGGCAGTATAGCAACGATAGCCAGGAAGATCGACCCCGGAAGGGTTATCCTGGACATGATGTTATCAAGAAACTCAACGGTTTTCCTTCCCGGCTTGACACCCGGAATAAATCCTCCGTTCTTTTTCATATCCTCTGCCATCTGCGTTGGATTGATGGTAATCGCGGTATAGAAGTAGGTAAACAGAATGATCAAAATTGCGAAGACCAGGCTATACCAGAACCCATACATGTTTGAAAATGCAGCAGCAAAGCCGGACATTTTATCACTGGCATATCCAATGATAACGAGCGGCAGCATCATGATTGCCTGAGCAAAAATAATCGGCATTACGCCTGCTGCATTAACTTTCAGGGGAATATATTGTCTAACTCCCCCGTATTGTTTATTCCCCACAATTCGTTTAGCATACTGAACGGGGATTCTCCTTGTTCCCTGGACCAACAGGATAGTACCCAGTATAATGATAAAGAGGAATACCATTTCGAGAAGGAATGCCACCAATCCTCCCGCACCTTCAAGCCGGGAGCCAAATTCTGCTGTCAGTGCGAAGGGTAATCGTGCGATAATTCCAATCATGATGATCAGTGAGATCCCGTTACCGATTCCTTTATCGGTAATTTTTTCACCCAGCCACATGACAAACATTGTTCCTGAGGTAAGTATGATCACGGAGGAAACAGTAAAGAATGTTCCTTTCATCACAAATGCCGTATCGGGCAACTGGGCATTAAGGTTTGCGAGGTATCCCGGAGCCTGGAGAAACAATATACCCACGGTAAGGTACCGGGTGATCTGGTTTATTTTCCTTCGTCCGCTCTCTCCCTCTTTCTGGAGTCTCTGGAAATAGGGAACTGCAATACCCAGGAGCTGTACAACAATGGAAGCTGAGATGTAGGGCATGATCCCGAGTGCGAACACGGATGCCTGGGAGAAAGCACCTCCGGAGAACATGTCGAGCAAGCTCAACAATCCCTGTGATGTTTGTTGCTGAAGCTGGCCGAGCTGCGAAGGGTCAACACCAGGGAGTGTAATGTATTTACCCAACCGGTAGATCAGGAGAATTCCCAGGGTATAGAGGATCCTGTTTCGCAGGTCTTCAATTTTAAAAATGTTTTTTATGGTTTCAATAAACGATTTCATTCATCTTATATTTTTACGGCTGTTCCTTCCTTCGCCTCAATTGCTTCTATAGCGGATTTGGAAAAGGCATGTGCCTCAACTTCCAGTTTAAGTGTCAACTCTCCCTTGCCCAATATTTTAACGAGTCTGTTTTTAGAAATTAATCCGGCATCGATCAATGTTTTAATATCAATTTTTTTCAATCCTTTTGTCTCAGCCAGTTTCTGAATGGTATCAATGTTTATTGCCTTGTACTCTATCCGGTTGATATTTTTAAAACCGAATTTGGGGACCCTGCGATGCAGTGGCATCTGGCCGCCTTCAAATCCCAGTTTTCTGGAGTATCCGGACCTGGATTTCTGGCCTTTATGACCACGTGTAGCGGTTCCACCTTTACCGGAGCCTTCGCCTCTTCCGATTCGTTTCACCTTTTTTACGGATCCTTTTGCTGGTTTTAAGTTACTTAAATCCATGACTTCTGAATAAATTGTATAATTACTTCAACTCTTCAACCTTTATAAGGTGTTTCACCTTATTCACCATTCCCAGGATCTGGGGGGAGGCTTCCACCTCAACCGAGCCATTGATCTTTTTTAGACCAAGGGCTTCAAGCGTTCTTTTCTGTCGTTTTGAACTCCCTATTTTACTTTTCACCTGGGTTACCCTGATTTTCGGCATAATCAAAATTTTTAACCGTTAAATACTTGTTCAACAGAGACTCCACGCTGTTGTGATACAGTGGATACATCACGCAGTTCCAGCAATGCAGCAAATGTTGCCTTCACGAGGTTATGCGGGTTGGATGATCCTTTTGATTTTGCCAGGACATTGACTATTCCGACACTTTCCAACACGGCGCGCATTGCTCCGCCAGCCTTAACACCTGTACCTTCAGAAGCCGGTTTAAGAAACACGCGTGCTCCACCATATTTAGCAGTCTGTTCATGAGGGATTGTTCCTTTGTAGACCGGTACTTTGATCAGATTTTTCTTTGCATCTTCCACTCCTTTTGCAATGGCAGTGGTTACTTCATTGGCTTTTCCCAATCCATATCCGACAATTCCATCTTCATTGCCAACGACAACAATTGCGGAGAAGCTAAAGGTTCTTCCACCTTTTGTCACTTTTGTAACCCTCTGAATACTAACCAATCTATCCTTAAGTTCCAGATCGCTTGTTTTTACTTTACGAATACCGTTTGACATAATATCTTAAAATTTTAGACCGCCTTCTCTTGCGGCTTCGGCTAATGATTTCACTCTTCCATGATAGAGATATCCTCCCCTATCGAAAACAACATCAGAAATTCCCGCTTTCAATGATTTTTCAGCGATCAGTTTTCCAACCAACCGGGCCTGTTCAGTTTTTGTTATTCCCTTTTTTTCGGCGACCGGTTTCTCGAGCGAAGATGCTGATGCCAGGGTTTTTCCCTCCAGGTCATTGATTACCTGGGCATAGATCTGCTTGTTGCTTCGAAAAACACTCAACCGGGGATGATCTGTAGTTCCGGAGATTTTTTTCCTGATTCTTTTTCTGATCCTGTTTCTTCTCTCTAATTTCGTTAATGTCATAATTTTCAAATCGATGGATTAAACGCTTGCAGCTTTCCCTGCTTTTCTTCTAATGTGTTCACCGACATATTTTACTCCCTTTCCTTTATAGGGTTCAGGTGGTCTGAGTGAACGGATCTTGGATGCAATGTGTCCAAGCAATTGTTTATCGATGCTGGTCAAGGTGATCACAGGATTACTTCTCCTTTCGGTTTTTGTTTCAACTTTCACTTCCGGAGGTAATTCGATGACGATATCGTGTGAAAAGCCCAACGACATTTCAAGCATTTGTCCTTTTGCTTCGGCTCTAAAGCCCACCCCTACCAGTTCCTGCTGGATAGTATATCCTTGAGAGACCCCGATTACCATATTGTTTATCAATGATCTGTAAAGGCCATGTAATGATTTATGGCGTATTATATCAGAGGGCCGCTCCAATTTACACTCGTTTCCTTCTACCGCTACTTTAATTTCCCGGTCAACCAGCTGGCTCAGTTCACCCAGTGGTCCTTTAACGGTTACCAGGTTCTTATCATTTACAGAGATGGTAACGCCTTCCGGTATTTCAATGGGTAGGTTTCCTATACGTGACATATCCTATTTCCTCCAACGGTTAATGTACATAACACAATACTTCACCACCAATTTTTAATGTTCTGGCTTCTTTATCTGTCATCACACCCCGGGAAGTTGAAAGGATAGCAATGCCTAAACCGTTCAACACCCTGGGGAGATTATCTGCTCCGGAATATTTACGCAAGCCTGGTCTGCTGATTCGTTTCATTGATTTGATTGCCGGCTTTTTAGTTTGCGGATGATATTTCAACGCTATTCTGATCTTCCCTTGCAGGTCATCCCCTTCAAATTTATAGCTCAGGATATACCCCTTTTCATAGAGAATTTTGGTTATCTCTTTTTTCAGGTTTGATGCCGGAATTTCCACAACCTTATGCTTTGCCATAATTGCATTTCTGACTCGCGTTAAATAATCTGCAATAGGGTCTGTCATTTCTAACTGTTTTGAATTAATTTTCCGATCAACTATTTCTTAACGATTCAACGATTCCGTTTACCAACTTGCTTTTTTAATCCCCGGAATCAGTCCGGCAGAAGCCATCTCCCTGAAGGTAATCCTGCTCAATCCGAACTGCCGCATATAGCCTTTTGGTCTGCCTGTAATTTTGCAACGATTATGCAGTCGGTTGGGATTGGAATTACGCGGCAAGCGGCTGAGTCCGACATAATCTCCTTCTGATTTCAGTCTGGCTCTTTTATCCGTATATTGATTCACCATCTTGAGGCGTTTCACCTCCCGTGCTTTCATTGATTCTTTTGCCATATTAACTAACTTTTTGTGCTTTAAAGGGCAATCCAAATTCCCTCAACAGGGCAAATCCCTCTTCATCTGTCTTTGCATTTGTGACAAAGGTAATTTGAAGTCCCATTATTTTATTTATTTTATCGATATCGATCTCCGGAAAAATGATTTGTTCTGTAATACCGAGGGTATAATTTCCTCTTCCATCCAATTTGCTATTCACTCCTTTAAAGTCTCTGATCCTTGGAAGAGCGACACTTATCAGGCGTTCAAGGAATTCATACATTTTGTCAGACCGCAATGTAACGGTTACACCGATCGGCATTTTCTTCCTCAATTTGAAGTTTGCGATATCTTTGGACGACACGGTTTGCACTGCTTTCTGTCCGGTGATCGCTGTTAGTTCTTCCGCACCGATATCCACCATTTTCTTATCAGCGACAGCCTGTCCGATTCCCTGATTTATCACAATTTTCTCAAGTCGGGGAACCTGCATTACTGACCGGTAATTGAATTCCTTTTTTAACGCAGGGATAATTTTTTCCTTATACTGTATCTTTAAAGCTGGCACGTAATCCATTACTTAATCTCCTCTCCTGATTTTTTAGCATAACGCACTAATTTGTTCTTATCATTTACTCTTCTTCCAACACGCGTAGGTTTTCCGGAGGAAGGATCCACCGGGAGCAGGTTTGAGAGATGAATATAAGACTCCTTTTTAATGATTCCTCCCTGGGGGTTTTGTGCATTGGGTTTGGTGTGTTTTAAAACCATATTCACACTTTCCACAATGGCTCTGTTTTCATCGACGGATACTTCGAGCACTCTTCCCTGTTGTCCCTTATATTCTCCGGAAATAACGATGACAGCATCACCCTTTTTAATATGTCTTTTTTTTCTCATTGGACAAAATTTTGAAATTACAGCACTTCCGGTGCCAATGATATGATTTTCATATAGCGATCGCGCAATTCTCTTGGAACTGGTCCAAAGATTCGTGTTCCCCTGATTTCGTCCAGGTTATTTAACAGGACCACAGCATTATCATCGAAACGGATATAAGAGCCATCCGTTCTTCGGATTTCTTTTTTAGTCCTCACCACCACTGCTTTGCTAACCATTCCTTTTTTTGCTTCACCGGAGGGCATAGCCGATTTTACGGTTACGACAACCTTATCACCCACCGAAGCGTACCGTTTACCTGTTCCACCCAGGACACGGATACACAGCACTTCTTTTGCTCCACTGTTGTCAGCTACTGTCATTTTGCTTTCTTGCTGTATCATGACTATTTAGCCCTTTCAATGATTTGCACTAACCGCCAGCTTTTATTTTTACTCAACGGTCTGGTTTCCATTATTTTCACTGTATCTCCAACGTTGCAGGAATTTTCTTCATCATGGACAAAGAAGCGAGTTGTTTTATTCACAAATTTCCCATAGATGGGGTGTTTCACTTTTCGTTTCACGGCAACGACAATTGATTTTTGCATGTTGTTGCTCACCACGATTCCTGTTCGTTCTTTCCGTATATTTCTATTTTCCATCCTGGAGATTAACTTTTAGTTTGTTCATTCATTTTTTTCTGGTGAAGTATGGTCTTCAGCCTGGCAACATTCCTGCGGCTCTCCTTAATTTTCATGGGATTATCCAGGGGAGAAATAGCATGATTCAGCTTTTGCCTTACCAGGGAAAGTTGTTCATTATCAAGTCTCTCTTCAAGCTCCTTAATGGTCAGTTCTCTTATCTCAGATGTTTTCATGATTAACTGGATTGATGGACAAAGTCGCGTCTGACGACAAATTTTGTAGGTATAGGCAATTTCTGGGCAGCAAGACGCAATGCCTCTTTAGCAATTTCAAACGGCACGCCTTCGGCTTCGAGGATAATTCGTCCGGGAGTAACGGGAGCAACGAATGCTTCCGGGGCTCCTTTCCCTTTTCCCATTCTTACTTCAGCCGGTTTTTTAGTAATGGGTTTATCGGGGAATATTCTGATCCAGATCTGTCCTTCACGTTTCATATGACGTGTCACGGCTTGTCGTGCAGCTTCAATTTGCCGACCGGTTATCCAAGCCTCTTCAAGGGCTTTAATCCCGAAGGAGCCAAAAGCCAACTGGTTCCCTCTTTGGGAGTTTCCCTTCATTTTTCCCTTTTGTTGTCTCCTGTATTTTGTTTTTTTCGGCTGTAACATCAGTTATCGGTATTACGGTTTCACCTTCAACGATTCACCAAATTATTTTCTTCTTTTTTTAAATCCTTTTGTTTTGGCACTTTTAGCGCCGATATTTGGAGAGAGGTCTCTTTTCCCAAACACTTCTCCATTGCAGATCCACACTTTAATACCAATAAGGCCCACCTTTGTGAGTGCTTCGGCCAGTGCATAATCGATATCCGCACGAAAGGTATGGAGTGGTATTCTACCCTCCTTATAGGTTTCGTTACGGGCCATTTCAGCTCCTCCCAAACGTCCGGAAACAAGCACTTTTATTCCTTCAGCGCCCATTCTCATGGTTGAGGCGATTGCCATTTTAATGGCTCTCCGGTAAGAGATTTTTCCCTCAATCTGACGGGCAATATTACTGGCAACGATGGTCGCGTCCAGTTCGGGTCGTTTTACCTCAAAAATATTGATCTGCACCTCTTTATTGGTAATATTCTTCAGCTCCTCTTTCAGTTTATCGACCTCCTGTCCTCCTTTTCCGATAATGATCCCAGGCCTTGCGGTATTGACAGTGACCGTTATCAGTTTCAAGGTTCTTTCAATAACGATTTTTGAAATACTGGCTTTTGCGAGACGCACATTCAGATACTCTCTGATTTTTGTATCTTCAATCAATTTATCGGCATAGTTTTTACCGCCATACCAATTGGAGTCCCATCCTTTGATGATGCCTAACCTGTGTCCTATCGGATTTACTTTTTGTCCCATTTAATACTATTTCTTTTCACTTTTATGTTCTTCTGCACTAAGTGCACTATCGAGTACCACGGTTACATGGTTTGATCTTTTTCTTATTCTGTGAGCTCTTCCCTGCGGAGCTGGGCGTAGCCGTTTCAATGTTCTGGCCTGGTTCACAAAGATTTCTTTCACATAGAGGTTACTCTCCTCTATCCGCACCCCTTCATTTTTTGCCTGCCAGTTAGCAATTGCTGAAAGAAGCACTTTTTCAAGTGTATTGGAAGCCTCTTTCGGGTTATATTTCAGCATATCGAGTGCTTTATTTACTTCAACACCCCGGATCATATCGGTCACCAGGCGCATTTTCCTCGGTGAGGTAGGACAATTTCTCAATGTGGCAGAGAATCTGTTTTTCCTCTCCTCTTTCAGTTTATTTGCTCGGTTTCTTTTACGTGCCCCCATTTTCTGCTCATTTTTTCACGATGAATACTTACCTGGCTTTCCCTCCATGTCCTCTCCAGGTGCGGGTTGGAGCAAATTCTCCAAGTTTATGTCCAACCATATTTTCGGTAATGTATACCGGGATGAATTTATTTCCATTATGTACTGCAATGGTATGTCCCACAAAGTCGGGAGAGATGACCGATCTTCTCGACCATGTTTTTATCACCGACTTCTTTCCTGATTCGTTTTGTTCGACAACCCGTTTTTCCAATTTAAAATCAATAAAAGGACCTTTTTTTAGTGATCGGCTCATATTGTTCTCTGGTTATTCTGATTGTTATTTCCTCTTTTCAACAATGTATCTGTTGGACTGTTTTTTCCTGGCTCTTGTTTTGTATCCTTTTGCCGGGAGTCCTTTTCGCGATCGGGGATGTCCGCCAGATGCTCTTCCTTCACCGCCTCCCATTGGATGGTCCACAGGATTCATCACCACTCCACGCACTCTTGGTCTCCTGCCGAGCCACCGGCTACGTCCTGCCTTACCGGAGGATTCTACTCCATGGTCGGCATTTGAAACGGCGCCTATCGTTGCTTTACAGGTTACCAGCACCATTCTGGATTCACCGGATGGAAGTTTAATGATTGCGTACTTACCATCTCTGGAGGTAAGTTGCGCATACGAGCCGGCGCTTCTTGCCATGGCTCCTCCTTTTCCCGGTTTCAATTCTATATTATGAATAATTGTACCCAATGGGATATCTGAGAGGAACAGTGTATTTCCCAGTTCGGGAGGTACACCGGTTCCGGATTGTATCGTGTTTCCCGTTTTCAGTCCATTCGGTGCTATGATATACCGTTTTTCTCCATCAGCATACACCACGAGTGCGATTCTGGCACTGCGGTTGGGATCATACTCGATTGATTTAACCACTGCGGGGATTCCATCTTTTTCGCGTAAAAAGTCGATCAAGCGATATCTTCGCTTATGACCCCCACCCATGTATCTCATGGTCATTTTGCCACTTTTGTTCCGTCCGCCACTTTTCTTCAACGGCTTAAGGAGCGATTTTTCAGGAGCAGTGGAGGTTAAATCATCGAATGCACTGATGATTTTATGTCGCTGTCCGGGTGTAACCGGTTTTACTTTTCGAGAAGCCATAATTCCTTAAATATTGCTGTAAAAATCAATGTTTTCGCCTTCGGCCAGGGTAATAATCGCTTTCTTATAGGATTTTGATTTCCCGGTTATAATGCCTGACTTGGTAAACCTTGATTTGGCTTTACCGCCATAACGCATGGTATTCACCGACTGGACTGTCACGCCATACAACTCTTCAACTGCTCTTTTAATTTCAATTTTGTTGGCAGTTTTGTTAACGATAAATCCATACCGGTTCATCTCCTCACCCTGGTCCGTCATTTTCTCAGTTACTATAGGCCTTATTAAAATACTCATCACAATTAGTTTATGATATTCCAAACGTTCGGTTCAAAACGTCAATTGAACTCTCAGCAAGCACCAGATTTGATGCACGCAATATATCGTATGTATTTAATTCTGAAACTGTTACGACTTTGGCACCCGTAAAATTTCGAGAAGACAAATATATATTTTTATTTTGTTCGGGTAAAACATAGAGGGAATTTTTGTTTCCCTGGTTGATAAGTGAGTGAACCCCAGCGAATTCTTTTGTCCTGGGGGCTTCCATATTAAAGTCTTCCAGAACGATGATTTTTTTCTCTTTGGCTTTATACGAGAGGGCAGATTTTCTGGCCAGCTGTTTCACTTTTTTATTCAATTTAAAGCCATAATCTCTGGGTGCTGGGCCAAAGGTTCTTCCTCCTCCCCGGAAGATGGGTGATTTGATATTACCAGCGCGGGCTGTACCTGTTCCTTTCTGGCGTTTGATCTTTCGTGTGCTTCCGGTGATTTCACTACGTTCCTTGGTCTTTGATGTACCCTGCCTTTTATTTGCCAGATACTGTTTGGTATCAAGGTATATGGCATGGTCATTTGGCTCTATGCCAAAGATGGAATTATTCAATTCAACCTTTTTCCCGGTATCTTTACCTTCAATATTTATAACTGCTACTTTCATTACTTTGTAATTATTACATAGCCACCATTGGGGCCCGGAACTGATCCTTTAACAATTAACAGATTATCATCATGAATAATTTTCATTACGCGAAGGCTGATTGCCATTACCCGTTGTCCTCCGGTCCGGCCGCCCATTCTCATGCCTTTGAAAACACGGGAGGGGAATGATGATGCTCCCAGGGATCCCGGTGCACGTTCGCGGTTATGCTGTCCATGGGTTTTGTCACCAACACCATGGAATCCATAACGTTTAACCACACCCTGGAATCCTTTTCCCTTAGCATATCCACGGACATCCAGCCAGGTATCGTCGTCAAAGAGATTTACCTTCAGCACATCACCCAGATTAACCTCCTCGCCAAATCCGGTAAATTCTGCCAATTTTCTTTTGGGTTTTGTTTTTGCTTTTTTGAAATGCCCCATCTCTGGGTTTGAGGTACGTTTCTCCTTCTTGTCGTCGAAAGCAAGTTGTACAGCCTTATACCCATCCTTGTCCTTTGTTTTTATTTGGGTAACCACGCAGGGTCCGGCTTCCAGGACTGTACAAGGGATATTCTTCCCATTGTCATCAAACAGGGAGGTCATTCCAATCTTTTTACCAATTAATCCTTGCATTTTTGTTCAGCACTTTTACAATAGTTAAACCTTAATTTCAACTTCCACACCGCTGGGCAGTTCCAATTTCATCAAAGCATCAATGGTTTTTGGAGTTGAACTGTAGATATCCAGCAATCGTTTAAAGGAGGAGAGTTGAAACTGTTCTCTCGACTTTTTATTTACAAAAGGAGAGCGTAAAACGGTGAATATCCGTTTGTGAGTCGGTAGCGGGATTGGCCCACTAACAACAGCACCGGTCGATTTCACTGTTTTAACGATCTTTTCAGCAGATTTATCCACCAAATTGTGATCGTACGATTTGAGTTTTATTCTAATCTTCTGACTCATTCTATTTAATATTCCGTTACACGAATTATACCTTTTGTTCGTTCAATTATCTTTTTTGAAATTTCAGGTGGAACCTCCTCATAATGTGAAAATTCCATGGTCGATGTTGCTCTTCCTGAGGTTATTGTTCTCAGGACGGTAACGTAACCGAATTTTTCAGCCAGTGGCACTTTCGCTTTAATCACCCTGGATCCGGCTTTCGATTCCATTCCTTCCACCTGTCCTCTTCGTTTGTTAAAATCAGAAATGATATCGCCCATATATTCTTCAGGTGTTACCACTTCGGCTGACATGATGGGTTCGAGCAGCACACAGTTTACCTTGGCACAGGCTTTTCGGAAGGCTGTTTTAGCTGCGATCTCAAACGAGAGTGCATCGGAATCAACCGGATGGAATGATCCGTCTTTTAATACAACCTTCAGGTTCTCCATCGGGTAGCCTGCAAGGACCCCATTTTGCATGGCCAGTTTAAATCCCTTTTCAACGGATGGGATAAACTCCTTTGGAATATTTCCACCTTTCACCTGGTCTTCGAATTGAAGTCCTTTAACACCTTTATCCGCTGGAGATATCTCAACCAGGATATCTGCAAACTTCCCTCTACCTCCGGTTTGTTTCCTGAATAATTCCCGGTGTTCTATGGAGGAGGTTATGGCTTCCTTATAGGCAACCTGTGGTGTTCCCTGATTGCATTCAATTCCAAATTCTCTTTTCATCCTGTCAATGAGGATCTCCAGGTGCAATTCACCCATACCATTGATGATGGTCTGACCCGATTCATCATCGACTTTTACCTGAAAGGTGGGGTCCTCTTCAGCCAGTTTTCCCAGAGCGATTCCCAGTTTATCAATATCGGCCTGTGTTTTAGGTTCAATGGCCACGCCAATCACAGGTTCCGGGAACTCCATCGTCTCCAGTGTTATCGGTTTCTTGGGATCGCAGAGGGTATCGCCTGTTTTAAGGTTTTTAAAGCCAACGACAGCGCAGATATCCCCTGCTTCAATTCGTTTTTTCGGATGTTGCTTGTTTGCATGCATCTGGTAGAGGCGATTTATCCTCTCTTTTTTACCGGTTCTTGCATTATAGGCCATTTCTCCGGTTTCCATTGTTCCTGAATAGATTCGCAAAAATGCCAGGCTGCCAACAAAGGAATCAGTAGCAATTTTAAAAACAAGAGCGGTAAGTGGTTCTTCAGCATCAGGGGCTCTCATTACTTCCTGACCGGTATAGGGATTTATTCCGGAAACCGAACCGATATCAACAGGGCTTGGTAGAAATCCGGCAATGGCATCCAGGAGTCTTTGCACTCCTTTATTTTTGAAAGCGGATCCACACATCACCGGAACGATGCTTCTGTCGATTGTTGATTTCCGTATAACCGGGATCAGGTGATCAGGAGTTATTGAACCGGGGTCATCGAAATATTTTTCAAGCAGGGTATCATCTTTTTCCGCTATGGCTTCAACCAGTTTTCCTCTCCATTCCTCCACCTCTTCTTTCATCTCATCCGGCACATCGGTCAGCTCATAATTTGTCCCCAGGGTTTCGTCGTTATGCCACACTATTGCTTTATTCTCAATCAGATCCACCACTCCCCGAAAGGTATCTTCAGAGCCAATGGGGATTTGAATGGGAATGGGATTGGCATTGAGTTTGGTTTTTATCTGGTTTATAACACTAAAAAAATCGGCACCGGTCCGGTCCATTTTATTCACAAAAGCAATCCTGGGGACCCGGTATTTATCGGCTTGTCTCCAAACGGTTTCCGATTGCGGTTCAACACCTCCGACAGCACAAAAGAGGGCGACTGCTCCATCGAGCACCCTCAATGACCGTTCCACTTCAACGGTAAAATCGACATGTCCCGGTGTATCAATAATATTAATCTTGTAGTCCTGGTTTTTAAATTTCCAGAAGGTTGTTGTAGCAGCAGAAGTAATGGTTATACCTCTTTCCTGTTCCTGCACCATCCAATCCATCTGTGCGGCTCCATCGTGTACCTCGCCCATACGATGGGTAATACCACTATAGAAGAGTATCCTCTCCGTGGTAGTGGTTTTTCCCGCATCGATATGAGCCATGATACCAATGTTCCTCGTATATTTTAAACTCTCGTTCATGAATGATGCATCTTCACAGATCTATTTCAATCGATTAAAACCGGAAATGTGCAAATGCTTTATTCGCTTCTGCCATTCGGTGTGTATCTTCTTTTTTCTTGAATGCTCCACCCTCCAGGTTATATGCAGCAATGATCTCAGCTGCCAGTTTATCGCCCATCGACTTGCCGCTTCGTTTGCGGGCGAAAAGGATCAGGTTTTTCATGCTGATGGATATTTTCCGGTCGGGTCTGACTTCCAAAGGAACCTGGAAAGTTGCGCCTCCCACCCGGCGGCTTTTAACCTCCACGTTGGGTGTAATGTTTTCCAATGCTTTTTTCCAGATCTCCAGTGGAGTTTTTTCGGCATCTTTAACCTTATCTCCAACAATATCGAGTGCCTGGTAAAATGTTGAATAAGCCAGGCTCTTTTTACCCTCTAACATCAGGTTATTGACAAACCGGGTTACCAGTGGATCATTGAATTTGGGATCCGGCAAAAGAATTCGTTTTTTAGGTTTGGATTTTCTCATTTTACATGCTCCATTTTTCGATTACTTCCTGGGTCTTTTTGTTCCATACTTCGATCTCCTTTGTGTCCGTCCATCCACACCGGATGTATCCAGTGCACCACGGATCAGGTGATAACGGACACCGGGCAGATCCTTTACCCTGCCACCTCTGATCAATACGATGGAGTGCTCCTGGAGATTATGTCCTTCTCCGGGTATATAGGCATTCACCTCCTTCTGATTGGTCAATCGTACCCGCGCAACTTTTCTCATCGCTGAATTTGGCTTTTTGGGTGTAGTCGTATAAACACGCACACACACACCTCTCCGCTGCGGACAAGAATCCAGAGCAGGCGCCTTACTTTTATCGATAAGCTTCTTCCTCCCTTTGCGAACTAACTGTTGTATTGTCGGCATAAACAGTATGATTTACGTTAAAAATCTACTTTTTCAAATCGGTGTGCAAAGGTATTCTTTTTTTTTAAAAAACAATAATGAATAAAGATTAAATTTTTCCCGTCACAGCCGCGGTAAATCATTTTCTATAAATCATTTTCACCTATTGCAGGTATACAAAAAATTATTACTTTTGGGGCGCATTTTAAACCGGGTAGCGCGAACAAAAATCATAATATATAAACTGAAAATCATCGTGATAAAATGAAAACTTATCAGACTGATCAAATTAAAAATGTTGTCTTGTTGGGAAATTCAGGCTCTGGAAAAACAACCCTGGCAGAAGCGATGCTGTTTGAAGGGAAAATCATTGAAAGAAGAGGGGCTGTTGAGAATAAAAATACCACCTCCGATTACAATGAGATTGAACACGAAAACGGCAACAGTATATTTTCCACCGTGCTATATACCGAATACCAGAATCAGAAGGTGAATATCATCGACACACCCGGATTGGATGATTTCGTGGGTGGAGTAATATCTGCCCTCAGGGCTGCTGATACAGTGATCCTGTTGATCAACGCACAAAACGCCATCGAGGTCGGAACAGAAATTCATTTCAGAAAAGCAGACGAGGTTAACAAACCCCTTGTTTTTGTTGTCAACTCGGTTGACCATGAAAAATCCCATTTTGATAAAGCCATTGAAATGGCGAAAGAACGGTTTGGGAACCATGTAACTGTCGTTCAATATCCTGTAAATGAAGGAACTGGTTTCAATGCAATGGTGGATGTCCTGAAAATGAAAATGTACAGGTACCCTTCCGATGGCGGTACTCCGGACATCCTCGATATTCCCGATGATCAGAAGGAAAAAGCAGAGCAGTTGCATAACGAACTGGTAGAAAAGGCAGCAGAAAATGATGAAGAATTGATGGAACTTTTTTTCGAGAAAGATACACTGGATGAGGATGAAATGAGGAAAGGCATTAATGCCGGTCTGATCCAGCGGGGAATATTTCCGGTTTTCTGTACTTCGGCCAGGCAGAACATGGGTGTCGAACGGCTTCTTGAGTTCCTCAATAACACCGCTCCATCGGCTGCCGATTTACCGGCACCGAAAAATTCACAGGATGAAGAGATCGTATGTGACCCAAAAGGAAGTCCCTCCCTGTTTGTTTTCAAGACATCAATCGAGGAGCATATTGGTGAGATAAACTACTTCAAGGTCATGTCGGGTGAGATCCGTGAAAGCATGGACCTGGTGAATAACAACTCGCAGACCAAAGAAAGAATGGCTCAGCTATACGCGGTTGCCGGAAAGAAGAGAAATAAGGTGGACAAATTAGCCGCCGGTGATATCGGTGCAACGGTTAAACTGAAGAATACCAAGACAAATCATACCCTTACGGCTTCCGGACAATCATGGACCTTTGAACCCATCAAGTTCCCGGAACCAAAATACCGGACTGCGATCAAACCGAAAAGTGAAGGTGACGAGGAGAAATTGGGTGAAGCATTGCAGAGAATGCACCAGGAAGATCCCACCATTGTAATTGAATATTCGAAAGAGCTGAAACAGATTATTATTCACGGGCAGGGGGAGTACCACCTGAATATATTGAAGTGGCATCTCGATAATGTGTTTCATGTTGAGTGCGATTTCATTGCTCCGAAAATCCCTTACCGGGAAACGATCACCAAAATAGCTCAGGCGGAATACCGTCATAAAAAACAGTCAGGTGGAGCTGGTCAGTTCGGCGAAGTGCACCTGGTCATTGAACCCTACTCTGAAGAATTACCGGATCCAAAAGTTTACAAGGTCAATGGGAAAGAGATTAAAGTGAATGTCAGGAATAAGGAAGAATACAATCTTGAATGGGGTGGAAAACTGATCTATTACAACTGTATCGTGGGTGGATCAATCGATGCTCGCTTTCTGCCCGCTATTTTGAAAGGGATCATGGAGAAAATGGAAGAGGGTCCCTTAACCGGTTCCTATGCCAGGGATATCCGTGTTGCCGTATATGATGGAAAGATGCACCCGGTTGACTCCAACGAAATATCCTTTAAGCTTGCAGGACGAAATGCATTCAGCAATGCATTCAAAAATGCCGGACCGAAAATCATGGAACCGGTTTATGAATTGGAAGTCCTTGTTCCTGCTGACCGGATGGGTGATGTGATGAGTGATCTCCAGGGTAGAAGAGGCATGGTGTTGGGCATGTCCAGCGAAAAAGGATTTGAGAAAATTTCCGCCAAGGTTCCACTGGCAGAAATGGGAAAATACTCAACAGCGCTCAGTTCCCTTACCAACGGCCGCGCAATGTACTCCATGAAATTTGCGGAATACGTACAGGTTCCCGGCGACCTGCAGGAAGATCTGCTCAAAGCATATGAGGCAGAGGAGGAGGAGTAGTAGGTTAGTTCAGGGTGAAGACAGACGATGAGAGAGTGAGAAGTGAGAGGTGAGACGATGAGACTGTGGGACTATGAGACTGTGAGACGATGAGACTGTGGGACTATGAGAAGTGAGAGGTGAGAAGTGAGAATGTTATTAAGTTATTGGGTTATTGGGGAGTCTTTAGAATATTTTGTGTAAACGCCTAAATTTGAATTCTGCATCTATCTTCAAATTTAATTAAAAATTGTTGTAGGATCATG
>Ga0315553_10000799_pt1 | contig 27085 bp, 23 predicted proteins | sample SalMarSW160140MG_FD_203099 | JGI IMG/M metagenome (GOLD analysis project Ga0315553, IMG submission 203099) | Salt marsh sediment microbial communities from the Plum Island Ecosystem LTER, Massachusetts, United States - Salt Marsh Sediment SW1601-40 ... | reverse complement strand
ATATACGCAGAGCCAAATGACTCGTCCGATGGAATACCTCTCGCGAGATGTATGAATTTATGATGTGCATCACCTTTCAAGTTCTCATATTCGGAGGTAGTCAATCCCATTATTTCAAGAGCTCTATCTCTCTCAGGACAACGTTTGGATAACGGACAGCAGTAAGCAAGGCTTCCATGACAAAGGGCTGCCATTGCTCGTTCCTGTCTGGACTTAAAAATTGGAGTTATAGTCTTTCTACCTAGAACTAATGAATCTCCTACTGCACGCATCTCGACATATCCACTCTGTGCCAGCGCCTCAACGATCTCTTTAGCTGGATAGGTTCTGCCCTCTATGATAATAAGACCTTCTGTCTTGTCAAGCCGAACAGGTCTCTCTGAGTTTCTGCCTTTCTCGTCGTACGAATATGTCGTGTCAAACACCTCTTGTTTCTTCACATTTATCTGGTAAATATCTAGAATTGAATCCCTGTATTACCTCGGTAACTCGCTAAAAGTGAAAAGAATTGAATAGGAAGATATTTTTCACCCCAAATCCATCAATTTATGAAAGGAGTGTTGGAAACGCTCCACGAGAGGAATTGAAATGGGATTGAAAGCTGAAGGTGCCGCTCAGGCTTACACGCTATTGGGTGGTTTGGTTCTTGCTATACTCGGATTCAATATGTTAGCTACAGGAATTCAGAATATTGCTGATATAAATAGTCTACTTGATGTAGTTCTTGGAATTGTATTGATACTAATGGTTCTATTATCTCTAGATGCATGTGGATTCATCTACTGGAAAGTACAGAAAAGTGGAGTTTTGTTGGCTATCTTCGGATTTGTATCAATGGTAATCATTGCTCGTGCCCTTCCACTAGATATTCTACAATGGCTCACGAATATCGGTCTTCTAGCCGGTTTCATGATTTTAGTTGCTGGAATTCTATTAATCTTCAAGAAATAGGATTATTTGGAGCAGATGAACTCAAACCTGCTCCTTATCTTTTCATCCAAGCCTGTATCGCAAATTAGATATGCTGGAGAGATAGCGCACAACCCGTCTACTTCAAGGTGGGTTCTGTCATGGATGAGAAACATATTCGTATTTTACATCAACTTGGATTCGAGGACATTGATACAAAATCAATGACCAATGATTATTGGAAGAAGCGTGCAGCTGAGGCATTAGCACTCACAACCCAGGATCGTGATGTTTATGGTTGTCTTGATCACACACGTGGTGATGGTGTAAAGATTTTTGATGTTGAAGGTACCGAGTATCTGGATGTTACAGGCGGCGTTGCGGTAAGAGCATTTGGACTCAGGTACAAACCCTATCTCGATTTTGAAATCGAAATCAATGACGTTATTCATGAGTTACCAGGTATGGATTTTGACGCAATTCCGCAGACCCTTCTTGCAGAGAAACTTGCTCAAATCACACCAGGTAAACACAAGAAACAGGTTGTATTCACAACATCTGGAGGGCGTGCAGTAGAGGGATGCATGAAGTCTGCCATGGATCTATCAGGAAAACGGCGTTTTGTAACATTCAGACCTGCATTTCACGGACGTACTGGCTATGCACTAGCACTAACATGTTCAAATTCAAAACATAAGTCTGGATTTCCTCAAGGTGTTGATGTGATTCGTGTATTCTATCCATACTGTTATCGCTGTCCTTACGGTACGACCGAAGAGGATTGCAGTCTTGAATGTGTGGAGGCTCTGAGGTATTCCTTGCAGGTTGAAGGAAATGATATTGCTGCTACAGTCATGGAGCCTCTTTCAGGTGAAGGCGGGTTAATTGTACCCCCATCAAAAGCTGTCAAGGGTATCTATGAAATTACAAAGGAAGTCGGTGCATATTTCATGACTGATGAGGTTCAGGCTGGAATGGGTCGAACTGGAAAATGGTGTGCGATGGAACATCATGGTGTTGTTCCTGATTTCATTAGTATGGGAAAAGCATTAGGTGGTGGATATCCGATGGGTGCCTCTATTGGACCAGCTCCTATGTACACAGGACCCTCTCGACACTCTGAAACATTCTCTGCTGAACCAAAAATGTCACTTCTCTCTCTTTGGATTCTCAAACATATGGAAGATGGTGATTATCTCAAGAGTAATGCGGAGAAAGGTGCATATCTCCTAGAACGATTAATGGAACTAAAGGAAAAACATGAGGTTGTTGGCGACGCGCGTGGTCTCGGTCTCATGGTAGGTATCGAGTTTGTGAAAGATAAGAGATCAAAGGCGAAGGCTCCGAAGCTCCGAGATGCAATTGTGAAAAATGCTGTTAACACGCAGAAATTATGGGTACTTGGAGCTGGGCAGAATGTTATGCGATTGACTCCGAGCTATATAATCACGAATGAAAACATCGATGACGCAGTTGATTGCATTGACAAGGCAATCTCTGAATCTACTTGACGGTAATTATAAGAAAAAGGGAGACTCATGCCCATTTTAGGCATGAGTATATCCATCCTACTTCAGCAACAATAAGATGGCACCAATGATGACGAGAATGCCACCTAAGTCACTACCAAAGATTGCCATGAGAATACCAATAATCAAGAGCATAATAAAACTATAATCCATTTTCAAGGCTCTGATTTCAACAACGCCGCTTGTAGCAAGCGCAATCAGTGATAGGATTATTGCGATTATTGCTTGAATTACTTCATATGCTGAATCTGAGAGGATACCAGAATAGAAGCTGAATCCAATATCTGGTATAAAAAACAAGATTGCTTGAATCAAACCGATGATACCACCGATTATAACGAACCATTTGCTAATTTCTTTCATATTTGCCATTTTTAATTCACTCCATCACGTGTTTGTGCATTTGGCAGTCTGGAGTTTGAGCTCCTCTTTGCTTCTTCTGCAATTGCATACAAGCTTTCTCGAGAAGATGTATCCACTCCAAAACTGCGCGTGATAATATACGATATTGTAAATAGCAGTATATTTGAGTATCGGGAGTTTGAGTTTTAATCGTCAATTGCCGTAATTTTGTCTAAAGCGGCGCCCTTTAATACCACACTCAGCTTTGTCTGGATTAGTGCATATTAGAGGTTCTTCAATGGATGAAATGTCACTATCAAATACATGCGATAATGTTGAACCAATTTGGGAATTCGAAGGTGACATTGACCCCTCTACTGAGATACCTCATGGACGTCAGATTCTCATCATCAGCAAAGATCAATCATTTCTCACACACGGTATACATAAGTTCCCAGCTAAGTTTTTCCCAGAGCTACCAAGATATCTAATCCGTCGGTACTCGAACGAGAATGATGTTGTCCTCGATCCGATGTGTGGAAGTGGTACTGTTGTTCTTGAAACCCTCCTAAATAATCGTCATGCCATTGGAATCGACATCGACCCCATCGCAAAATTGGTAACAAAAGTAAAAACAACTCCGATTGATGAAGAAGTCCTTCGATCATTATCCGAGCTTCTTACAACAAGGGTTTTACAACGATACAGGACTAAATACTCTCCAAACATACCTGAGTTTAGCTATCGGGACAATTGGTTTAGACCATTTGTATTGAAAGAACTAGGGATTATACGAGACACAATTCACGAAATTTCATATCCTGTTTCCAAGGAGTTGTATGATTTTCACAGGACTATCTTCTCATCAATCATTAGGGATGTATCGAACGCGGATCCACATTGTACTCGGACAGTAATCAGGAAAAAACAAATTCGAAATATCTCCCCTGGTGATACTTTGATGCACTTCAAACAAGCATTGGTCAATCAGATAGATGCGATGGTGGAATTTACTAATCTTTTCATTGAGAAAGAAATGAAACAATGTGAGATTCCCGATACGGATGCAATTGAAACCGGAATAGATGAAAATACAATTAATCTGATTGTAACCTCTCCCCCATATATTAACGCAGTTGACTATCCTCGCACTCATCAACTAGAGATGTATTGGTTGGGTCTTGTGCAAGATGGGCCTCTATCGAAGATGAAACGTAAGTATATTGGAACTGAAACAGTGTACAAAGATGAATATGAGAAATTAAGACAATTAGGCTATAGCTCTCTTGATCCCATTCTTTCCCGCATTTATGCGATTGATTCTCGAAGGGCGTTTATCACATACAAATTCTTCAAAGAAATGAAAACTCAACTCAAAGAGATGTATCGTATTCTTCAGCCAGGAGGGTACTATTGTCTGGCTATTGGAAACAATGTGATTCGAGGAATAAGAATACGTTCTCATGATATTCTTACTGAAATTGCCACATCCGAGGATGTTGGATTCATCTTGGAACGGATGTTTTTTTCAGGTCTCATCCGTCATTTCATAAAGATACCCCGTCGAGAACGAATGAGTGGAGAATGGGTATTAATTCTCAAAAAGCTAGAATAACTTATTCCAATAATATGGATATCTCCTGGATGACCCCTTGTAATACTATAAGTGATTTCTGAAGTTCTCCTTCTATTTGCAATCCATGATTCGCACGTTCTATTATATAGAACTTGAGACCCACCTTTCCCTGAAGTGTCTTTATGATTTCCAAGTCAAAGAATGGGTCTGCAGTACCAATAACTGCAAGTGACTTGGCTTGACTCTCTTTCATGATTTGGGTTAATGACGGATCTGAGAGAATTGGTGTTAGGAGGATAGTTTTTGCCTGTTCTAATTCCTTATGAGTTTCAATGAGATGAGCAATAGAACGGGTTCCTAGTGATTTGCCAGCAAGTACTCCTATATCACTTAATCCGTTATTTATTGCAGCAAGATATAAGGCATCAATATCTGTCCTCAAATGGTCTTCTCTCTCCTCCTGTGATTTCGAACGGAAGACATCATCCTTTGAATAATTATGGTCCATACTAATGACATTGAAGCCCTTCTCTATTAGAGCCTCAATTGTATAGAATAGAATAGGCATAGTAACAGTATATCCATATCCGGGGAATACAAGCGCAGTCTCTGTGGTTTCATTTTTCTGACGATATACAGTGATGTGTAGAGGTTTGTAGTATCCTTGAATCTCGATGCTATCCGTTGTGATAATCCCTCTCACTTCCTGCATAAATACAGTCTATCACATTGATGCCAATACTTATCAAGGAATCTCCTATATAATTGCAAAAATCATGGAGGTATAAAACACAATGGCAACAACTCTCAGGTGGGATCATGTTTGCCCGACGTTCATTTTTAGCTCTACCTCCCTCTGCGAAGTTCCTATACGTGCTTCTTAAAGAACGACATAGGATTTCCAGGCAAGATCTGATAGACATCACATTCTTGCCACCTCGTACAGTGAATTATGGCCTAAGCAGACTAAAGGACCTTGGTCTAGTTCAAGATATGGAGCATGCAGAGGACAAGAGAGAACGAGTGTATGAACTTACTCGGAAACCAATGTGATTCTACAGATTCAAAGGCATCTCTGGTATTCCAGAGATGTCACACCCTTTTTTCTATCACCTCCAAAACCCTCTTAACTTAGCATCATTGGGACGATGATGAAAATACTCAGAGGGAATTCAAGATGGATTTTTATCAGAAAGCAGGGGTTGAGCCTATAGGCAATTTACCTAGGACTCATTTCACATTGGATATTATCCCGAAGAACAAGGATGTACATGTAATTCTCATGGGTTGGGTTCATATTATCCGTGACAAGGGTAAAATCAAGTTCTTGATTCTAAGGGACGAACGTGGTGTAGCCCAAATAACAATTCCTCAGAAGAAAGTACCCGTAGAAGTGTTCGAAACCTCTGAGCAACTGAAGCCAGAAATGGCTATTGCCGTGCATGGTAAAATTGTAGAAGCAAAACAAGTGGAGTCTGGTGCAGAGATAATTCCTGACAGAATTCGAATACTGAACACTGCTGAGCGTCTTCCGATTGATGTCGTTGAAGGTAAGGTCGATATTGAACTTGACACTAGGCTCAACCATCGTATTCTTGATCTGCGAAAACCTAGTATAAATGCCATTTTTAGAATCCAGCATTCTCTTGTCCGATTTGCCCGAGAATATTTGGAGCGAAATGATTTCATTGAAATTCACACACCAAAGATTGTCGCTGAAGCAACGGAGGGTGGCGCAAATCTCTTTGAAATAAAATATTTTGAAAAGAAGGCATATCTTGCACAGAGCCCGCAATTCTACAAGCAGCTTATGTTACTTGCTGGATTTGGACGCGTCTTTGAGATCGCACCTGTTTTCAGAGCGGAGAAACACAATACCCGCCGCCATGTTAATGAATACACTTCATTTGATCTTGAAATGGCTTGGATTAGTGGCGTTGAGGATGTCATGCAGGTCGAGGAGCAAATGCTTCATTATTCATTTGAGCTGACTGCGAAACACTGTGTTAACGAATTTGACTTACTAAATGTGGATTTCGAGGTTCCGAAGTTGCCATTTGGTCGGATCAAGTATGTTGATGCTATTGCCCTTCTCAATGAAAACGGAAAGGAACTAAATATCACCGATGATTTAGATCCTGAGAGCGAACGCCTTCTCGGGGACCTCTTTCCAGAGAAATTGGGTACAAATATGGTCTTCATCACTCACTATCCACTTGAACTAAGACCTGCATATACCATGCCAAGCTTGACTGATGAAGGAATGACTGAGAGCTTTGATCTCACTTACAAAGGAATGGAGATTACAACAGGAGGTCAACGTATTCATCTCTATGACCTTCTTGTTGAGCGTTTCAAAGCAAAGGGGTTCAATCCTGATGATTTTGGATTCTATCTCGATCCTTTCATGTACGGCGCTCCTCCTCATGGTGGATTAGGACTTGGTGTCGAACGCTTGACCATGCAATTACTTGGAATTGATAATATTCGTGAGGTAACCCTCCTCCCACGAGACCGTGACCGAATCACTCCCTGATAATACTTGGTCTTAAAGGATAAACTTGGTGAGTATGATTACCTCTTTAGAGTAATACCATATGGTGAGAACCAGATGCCTGATAGAGCTCAATCAGAACTATATGCTTCAATAGCGACCCTCGATCAACTCAAGAAACTTTATGATGTTGGCGCAGTTGATCCCCGGTCTTACCAGCGTGAAACTGAGGGATTACTTACTGAGGTTAGATTCCATCTTGATGAACTAAGACGAGTTGGGCTTGATGTTGGAAGATTTATTGAAACTGAACGGCTCTCAGACCAGTTTCCAGACGCTCTTCATATTCTTCAGTTGAGAGATACAAATCCATCAACCTCAGTTCAGGGTATGACAAAAGAGGAATATTATGATTATATCGGACTTTCCGTTCTCGATGTTGTCACTGCTAATTCCTCTAAAGGATTAATGGGATTGGCTGAGTTGATTGTTGAGGTAGTGCGAAAACTACCTGAATTGAAGTCAGTAAGTTACAATGATGTTATTGAAGCGGTAAATATGGTCGCTCAACATGGTTTAATCCCTGGTATTAGGACTCTCAAAGGTGGAGTAAAGGTTGTTGAGCTTCGGCCTTTGGAATTACGCCGAGATCAGGCTGATGTAATCAATATTGCTGCCTCTAAGGGATTTGTTACTGTAGAAGAAATAATGCTTGAGTTCAAATGGTCTGAGGATCATGCGCGTCAAGTATTGACTAGTCTAGTCGATGCTGGAATGGCCGTTGCTGATATGAGGTTTTCCACAGGTGGCAGATACTGGTTCCCCGGTTTGCGTTCGAGAGACTCAAGTAGTCAAACGCATCCATAATCTAAAGTACCAGACGAACTGCTCCCTTCTGCTTGTCAATCCACTCTGCTAATTCTCTTTCTACAAGAAGCTTGATCACATAATGAATTTCTTTCTCAGGAAGTTTAGCAAAATTTTGTTTATTTTCTTGAATCACAATAGACTTCACATCTAATCGAGTTCTACCATTTTCTAAAGCCCATTGATAGATTATATCTGCCCATTCTTCCAAGAAACGCCAATATACTCTCAATTGACGCTTTTTCCCCTCCATCCAAATTCCTACTTCTTTCTCAACAATCTTGTCGCCAATTTTTCTATAAGCATCGGCCTTGTTCTGGATGTCTTTGAATGGATATTCTGACACAAACTTTGAGAAGCTAAGGATATGAATTGAGTATTCTTCACACCATTCGAGAACGAAATCGGACCACTCGGATGCCCACATCTGTAAATCCTCCTCTCTTACAGGAATGTGGTACATCCACTCAGTCTGTGATATGTCTCCCCAGCTTGGTAGTAACCGAGGCTCTTCTACAATCATTTCTATTTCTGATTTAGTTTCAACAATACTACCTTTCTCTATCTCAGCTTCTGTTTCGATGATAGGCATTTCTTCGTGAATCATTGATTCCGTTTCAATTTGAGTTTCAGTCTCTTGTTCTTCAACTATACCTTCTTTGGCATCGCTCTTATCAACTGACTTTTGTTTTCGCCTGATTCGCTCTCTCTCTCCCACAGGCTAGGAACCCTCCGCCCAATCACTATACTTCTTCACGTCTTCCGGTGACGTTGCTGGTCTAATGTTATCAATGGCGTCTAGAAAATCCTTTCGTGAAACGGTTCTAAGATCCAGAATCTCGGTGTCATCATCCATTCTTCCGGTGCTTTCAAGTTCTCTAATTGGTTCCATAGCTGCTTCCCGACATACTATACTTAGATCTCGACCGCTGTATCCTTCTGTTAGCATAGCCATCTCATTAAAATCAACATCAGGCGCGATATCAACACCCTCAATATGTATCTCAAAAATCCGTCTTCTAGCAATCTTGTCAGGAAGTGGAACATGAATGCGTTTCTCAAAGCGGGAACGTAGAGCAAAATCAATCTCCCATGGTAAATTCGTCGCACCAATGAGAGTGATTCTTTCATCTGCTTCACTAGCTAACCCTTGAAGCTCCGTCAACAGTTGTGTCTTTAATCTACGTTCTCCACCAACATCGTCTCCAGACCTCGCTACCCCAATTGAGTCCAGTTCATCAATAAATATAATCGCAGGCTGCATGCTTCGCGCTCGTTCAAATAGCATCTTGACAAGTTTCTCCGATTCTCCCAACCACTTACTTACAATATTTGCTGCTGAAACATTGAAGAATGTTGCACTCACTTCTGCAGCAACCGCACGAGCTATCAACGTTTTCCCGCATCCTGCAGGTCCATAAAGTAGGATTCCTTTCCATGGTTGTCTTGCTTTACCTCTGAACAACTCAGGGTGTTTCATTGGGGCTACGATTGCCTCTGTGATTGCTTGTTTTGCCTTCTCAAGTCCTGCTACATCTGCCATACTTCCATGTGGTGTTTCAGTAATGATGGTGTCTGCAATCATATCTCCAAGTCTTTTTCCATCCTCATCATCAGTAGAGGGGACCGGTCTATCTGACTCAGAGGTTCTTGTATCTTCAACAATTGTTGTTGGGAGTGTGCTTATCCCATCTATTGGCCCTCTTGATTTCTTTTTAATTCCTGACAGATATCTGACTCTATCAACACATTCCTGAGCTCTATCCAAGTAGTGTTTCCGAACAGAACGTAATGTTGCTGCGTTAGAGAGCTTAATCAATATCTTACTCGCTTGCAAGTATTGTCTTGCAGCTTCCTTTTTCATTCCCCTTCTGTCTAGATCGATGGCTTTCTCAAGGAGTTTCCTGAGTCCTTCATCGAGTCTATTACTACCTGAATCTGACATTTTCTTCACTTCTTCTTAGGATTGTTCTGTTATGAATCAATGTGTATTACTCTGCCATTACCTTTAACGTTACGAAGGTTTAAACGATGTTTTCTCATGTCTTGTTTGAGGATAAAATTTCTCTGTGCGGTGAATCCTTTTGGGTACATTCAAAAAAGCATGGTCTTGGGGTCGTAAAAAACCCGACATATCTGAGGTTTCTAGTCAATTACGTATTCTAATAAAACAGTTAGAACGTCAGAGAAATAAATTGGAAAAAGAGGAACGTGACACGAAAGCTCGTGCTATTCGTGCGCGACAAGCAGGTCAGAATGAAGCATATGTGACCTATGCAACTGAAATGGTTCGATTTCGTCGCTATGTTCTTTCAATCGATAAATCCCGCTTACAGATGTTGAAGATTTTGGCTCATCTAACCCGGGCACAGACAACTGCTAAAGCAGCGAAAGCTATGGAAGATGTTGCTAAAATCCTTGGAATGCTTGGGGACTCCATGGATGCCTCAAAGGTCATAGAGAATGCTGATGAAATTGCTCGTCAAGTTCAAGAGTTCGAAATCGAATCTGGTATTGCTGATGATGCATTCGATTCTGCTATGCCTGAGATTTCTAGTGAAGACATCGCTGAGGCTATGGCTGAAATCGACGCTGAAGTTGGTGGTAAAGCAACTGTTGGAAAACGTCCGGCGACTGAAGCGGAAGCATTAGAGGATGACATTAAAGCATTGGAACGAGAGCTAGGTGTGTAACGCTCTATAGATCATATCTTCTTTCTGCAGAGTGTCTCTCAATTTCTCGACGTGCATAATATGAATCTCGCATCAGGCTACGATATCTTCTGATAAAATCTTCAGGAACGATTCTTCCAGCTCTCAACATATGAATAGTTTCCCGAATTGCGTCATCAAGCGCTCTTGCATCTCTTCTCATATTATCAAGATTTGGTCTTGTTTGACGCTCGTAATATTGTGGCGGTGTTCTCTGGCCTATTAGTTGTTCCAAATGGTCGCTGAACCGTTGCTGACTACCATAGTTTTGTGAATATCCAACTTGACGGTCTCTTGACCATTGATCAGTCTGCGGTTGCGGATAATATCTCGAAGTATCTTGTGCATAACGAGGTCCTGTCATTTTGGAATTCAGTATTGAATATACAATTCCCTCAATTCTTAGTCGAATATCGCTGATGTTGGTGTCGGTCTGTTCTAACTTTCTCACACGCTGCATGTCAGTCTGAACATATCGTTCAAATCTACGTGCGATTTCAATGTAGTCTGGAAGAACTCTTTTCGTTTGATCACTGCAGATAATTTTAAGATCTCCCTGTTTCAACTTCAAAACCAATCGTTTTCGAAGTCGACCATCTTCTTGTATATCTTTCAGATACAGAAGTGGAAAATCAAAAACGATGTCAGTTTTTTTCCTTACCAACCCCGTTTCAGCAACGAAAATCATTCTTTTATTTGTGATAAAGAGACTTCCTGTAGCTTTGTCATTCTTGATAAAATCGCTTCCTGCAAGAGTTATTGGTGAGAACGCGCTCACAGGTAGTTCATTGACTGAAAGTTCAGAGTATTCGTAAAAGGGTGAGAATTTATCTCTATAATACTTCAACCCATCTAGTTGTTTCTTTACGTCATCCATAGTCAATCGTGCTTGAACCAACGTTTCTTCCACAAGAGCTCGGTAGCTTATTCCAAGTTCAGTAATTCGATTAACAACTCCTTCAATAAAGGGAAATTGAGATGGACTCCAAGAAGACTGATCAATCAATCCTTTAGTTTCTGCAACCATCTGTTTAGCTACAATCTCGGCGTGATTTCCAATTCGCTTCTTTATCGCTGGGAATTCAGCATGTATTTCTTCAATTCTCTCTTCCAACCACTTGTAATGAAGGAAATTAGCCATCCTTAGAGATACCAATAATCTCTTTCCAGCGACCATTCGATTTGTGAATTCCTTAAGTTTCGTGTGTCCATATTGCAGGCTCATTATCGCACTACGCATATCATGAGCTAACTCTCTTTGCTTCTCTGATATGTGTACGATTCTACTTGAATGACAGTGAGGGCAAACCTCCATTGTCCTCTTACCAATCCCAAGGTTCTCAGAGTCGCACTCGGGACATTTCAAGGGATTTTCACCTGGCAATGGGACTCCAAGATTGTGCTGGCAATCTTTGCACATTCGGTATTCTCTAACTCTCTGTTCCAAACATGCTGAGCAAATTGTAGTTCCGCAGTCCTCACACATATGAGTTGCAGACTGATTCTCACATTCCTTGCATGTTAGGTTTGAGGAATCTGCGGTCATCTAGTTTCCACCTTCTATTCTATCATCAATATGTCAGCTGTAGTCAAGAATAATCCATGTATTACGTTGGGAACATTCATGATGCATACGATTTCTGGCAATTGCTAAATTCAATGGGATTGTATCCAAACTTTCAGGAGCGATGACTCACTTTTTGTTGGGATATATTTAGCACTCGAAATTAACAACTCAAATTGACGAGGTTGAGGCCTTTGAAGAGAGAGTAGCAGGTTGCTAATATGCAAGAAAAAGCATTTATGTTGATACAGATTCGAAATCTACTGTTTCATTATTGTAAGGTGGGAGAATAATATTGATAAAATTGAAGAAGCGTCTTGTTCTGAGTCCTGTATTTGCCCTTGCGGTCCTGATATCCATGCTGTTTTTTTGTCCTGTTTCTTCGGTGAAAGTTGATACTTCAACTACATATATTGATAGACTTGATTACTGGCCAACAAATGGATGGTTCACCTCAACACCTGAAGCACAGAGTATGAATTCAACGCATCTCGAACAGATGAGGGACTTTGTACTTGATAGGGATTGGACCTTTGATTCAATTTTAGTGATTAGGAACGGCTACATGGTCTTTGAGTTTTATCCAAATCCCGAGTATAATGTGACAACAGTCCATGATTTAGGGTCTGCTGCCAAGAGTATTACTGGTGCCATTATAGGAGTAGCTCTTGAAAATGGGGATTTTACAAACCTGAATAATACAGTAGTAAGCTTATTCCCGGATAGAATCATTGCTAATCTTGATGTGGATAAAGAAACAATGACTGTGGAACATCTCCTAACTATGTCATCAGGACTAGATTGGATTGAAGACGGTGATGATTCCGATCTAGCAGCCCTGTTTGAGCCTATCGATTTTGTTCAATATATCTTGGACAAACCAATGGCACACCCACCCGGTACATATCATTTCTATAGTAGTGCTGATTCACATCTTTTATCCTCAATAATTAATGAAACAACGGGCATGTCCGCACTTGAGTACGGCTTTCAAAATCTCTTTCACCCTCTTGGGATTACAGATGTTGAGTGGTGGACTGATTCACAAGGAGTTTCTATTGGTGCAGGATGGCTCAATATGACACCTCGGGATATGGCGAAGATTGGGTATCTATACCTTCACAATGGTTCTTGGGATGGACAACAAATCATTCCATCATCATATATTGAGTCGTCTATAGAGCCACATTTTTGGGACCCCTCTCATAATCTTCACTATGGCTATCAGCTGTGGGTCGATTCCACCTTGGATGCATTTGAAGCAAGAGGTGCCTTTGCCCAAAGAATTTGGGTGCAACCCAAGAATGATTTAGTTGTAGTTTTCACCGGTCCTGGTTATAACAAATACTTGAACTCATCTCGCACAATGACTGGTTCGCCTGAGATTTTAATTAACGGGTTTATTCTACCTGCTCTTCTCTCTGAAACAACAACTACTCCTACGCCAGAATCATTTCCGATAAGTCTAACAACAATTGGTCTTCTAGCAGGTGCAGCAGTTCTTGTTGTGATAGTCCTTGAGATTTTCAGACGCCGTAGATAACCGGAAAATGGCTTCAAGAAATGGTTTGTAATTTGATTCTCATATTCTTTGGATCAGAATTAGATGAAACCCTAGACCTAGAATACGAAACTCTCATTATTTCCTAGTTTGTAGACCTAGGGTATGAATATTCCGTGGGTTGCTCTGTGAATATTGGACCCTGCATTATGAATACCAAATTTCGAAAATACCTAGTCCAAAGGGATTATATCTGAAGTGAAAACTCTTGCTTTAGGCGATATCCATGGAGGATTTAGCAGAAGCTGCAATTAATGCGGGACTTGATGCGGGTGCATCATTTGTAGATATCCGGATTGAGAACACCGTCACAACCATTCTCGAAATGACTGATGGTGTTACAAAGAGATCAATGGCATCACGTTTGAAAGGTGCAGGAATTCGTGCGTTTGTTGATGGTGCTTGGGCTTTTGCGCAAAACACTGACTTAACACTTGATGGTATGCGCGAAGTAGGGACATCGGTAGCAAAGCTTGCAATAGCGACTCGAGAAAAGGTCTCCGAAAAGTTTGAGATTGAGGGACCTGTTTTCACGGCTAAGGAAAAGATGGTTGTGAAAAAACCATTCCAAGATGTGTCAATTGATGACAAGATAAGTTTCGTCAAACAAATTGACAAACAAGCACGCGAATACGATGAGCGTGTAGTAAACACTCGGACTGTATACGGAGATCTTTGGACTGAGCTCTTTGTTGTTAATTCATTAGGTACGAGCATTTACCATGAGAATTATCTCCCCCGGATAATTTCAGTTGTGACTGCTAGAGAGGGCAACAATCGCCAGAGAGGATTTCTATCCATCGGGGCACAAGGTGGTTTCGAAGAGATGGAGAAAGAAAGACCTCAGAATCTTGGAACCGAAGCGTCAAAACTAGCTATAGATCTACTATCATCAAAGGCAGCTGAAGGTGGAGTTTACGATGTTGTAATGGATCCCATCTTAAATGGTGTTATGGTGCATGAGGCTTTTGGTCATGCAGCTGAAGCTGATAACTGGCCAGCACACGCTACAGTTCTCGAGGACAAGGTAGGCGAATGTGTCGGTCCTGACAATCTGAATCTCAGCGATGATCCAACGATGCCTAGGGAACGTGGGTCGTTTAGCTATGATTGGGAAGGCACAAAGACAAGGAAGCGTCATTTGGTTAAGGGTGGAATTTTAACAGAACTCCTCCATAGTCTTGAAACAGCATCTCGTCTTGATATGGAACCCAATGGTGCTGCAAGAGCCCAGAGTTTCATGTATCCACCTCTACCCAGAATGAGTAACACCTTCATGGAACCAGGTGATTGGGACAAAGACGAGCTCATCGTTGACACAAAGAATGGGATACTTCTGTGTGGTTTCAATTATGGTTACACAGAACCAGCAAAGGGGCAATTCATGTTCCAAGCCAATTATGGGTACATGATTCAAAATGGGGAGATTGGGCAAATGGTTCGGGATGTTTCACTCGCAGGACAAATTCTTGAGGTTCTACCCAAAATTGATGCAATTGCTAATGACTTTGAGCTCGATAGCGGAACGTGTGGTAAAGGTGGCCAAGGAGTACCTGACATGACCGGAGGTCCACACGCTCGAATTATTCAAGTTCCTGTAGGAGGAATGTAGATGAAGGAACAAATACTAGACATTGCGGATAATGCGGTTAAATTAGCTACCAAATTTGGTGCTGATCAAGCAGAAGCATACACATCATTCACTAGATCTTTTTCAATAGAGGTTGAGAACAATGCAATAAAATCCGCAACTGAGAAACGAGATGGAGGATGCGGCATTCGTGCCGTTGTTGGGAAGAAGATTGGTTTTGCATATGTGACTACATTGGAAGAGAATGATATCAAGGAGGCAGTCGAACAAGCTGTAGCTCTAGCGAACGCATCTGTAGCCGATCCTGATTTTGTTTCTCTGCCTTCCTATGAAGGATCGTATCCATCGGTTGAGGGGCTCTTTGACAAAGATGTCAAGGATTTAACATCAGAAGAAGCTGCTGATATTGTTGTTCGAGGAGTAGATTCTACTCTTGAGAACATAAAGAACATCAAAGTTGCTACAGAAGCTTTATTGACCTCTAATTCTGGAGTTCGCGCTATAGCTAACTCACTAGGGATTTCCCAGGCATCTGAGAGCACTTTGATTTTCATGTATAGCGCTCCCGCAATAAAAACTGATGATGACCAAACAACTAGCTATGAATTTCAGATTTCACGTAGACTAGATGAGATTGATCCTGAATACATCGGATATAAAGCAGCACAGAATGTCCTTGGAAATCTTGGCGGCAAGTCCATTGAAGGAGGGGAATTACCTGTTATTTTCGCGCCTCTTGCTGCAAGTGGCATAATTGGTTTTGGTTTTGGTGGTGCTGTCAATGCTGAAGAAGTGCAGTATGGCCGATCTTACATTTCAGATGCCTTCGGAGACCAGATTGCAGGTGAAGTTCTTGAAATTACAGACGAAGGACTACTGACTGCTGGAATCTCGTCACGTCCATTTGACGCAGAAGGCTATCCTTCTCAAAGAACCGAGATTATCGGCTCAGGTGTGCTCAAGAATCTATTACATAACTCCTATACTGCAAATAAGGACAAAGTTGACAATACCGGAAATGCAAGCCGTCCTGGTTATTCAGGTCTTCCTTCAATTTCACCAAGCAATTTCGTAGTTACTCCCGGAAACGGCTCTTTGGATGACTTGGTTGATGAGGTCGGTCGTGGAATCGTGTGTCTCAACACTGGAGATCGACCAAACATGACGACAGGTGACTTGAGCGCGATGGTTATGGAGGGACATTACTTCGAGAATGGAGAAATCAAACATCCTGTGAAAAGCACACTTATCGGAATCAATATGCGTGATGTTCTCAAGAGAGTCACTCTTGTTGGATCTGATGTAAAAGCAACATTCTCAATTATTAGTCCATCAATTGCTATAGATTCTGCTAAAATCACTTCTGGATAAGCTTACATTCGCTCAATTGCTGGAATTCCTAGTAATTTGAGACAATTGCCTAGGGTCGTCTTGAAGCTCTCTACAAGTGCTAATCTAGCATTCATGAGTCCTTCCTCTGCCTTCAGTACTGGATTCGAGTCATAGAACTTGCTATACAATGTTGATAGATTATAACAGTATGCGGCAATGTGATTCGATGCAAAGCTAGTTCCCCATGCATTCTTGGTGAGTCCTCTAACCACATCCAGAATCTCGTCAGGAAATCTTGACATTGCTTTTAATAGTTCAAATTCGGTGTCTGTAGTGAGAAGTTTCGAATCGGATTCATTTACGTCGATATGCGCTTTTTCTAGAATCCGTGAAGCTCTTGCATAGGCATATTGAAGATACGGCGCAGCATCGCCGTTGAAATCCAGGGCTTCTTCCCATCTAAATGTGATTTTTCTATCGGGGGATGCTTTGAGAAGCATATATCTGACTGCACCCATGCCTACTTGTTCTGCAACTATTTCCTTGAATTCTTCACTCTCTTCCGGATTCCTTTTCGCTACCTCTTCTTTTGCTAGTTTCTTCGCTTTGTCTAAAACCTCATCACACGAATACTCAATCCATGTGCCTTTTCTGCCAGAGAAATCTGCATCATCAAGTCCTACAAACTCATAGGCTATATGATGTGAATTCATACTCTCTTTCTGATGTCCTAACAATTCCAAGATGGTGTAGATTAATTTTTGAGGATGTGCTTGTCGTGATGCTATGACATTGAATACGACATCCATTTTTCCTAAATCCATGTCATCTCCATGAAGTGTTGACCTATAGATGTCCTTGCCATTGGGTTGAGTTTCAAACAGCTCATACTTGAAAGGATCATCAATTAATCCAAATTTCCACATTTGGAAAGCTACATCTGCTCCTGTGTAAGTTCGTGTACCATCCGACCTGAAGAGAACTTTGTTAGGTTCTTTCATATCTTTGAATTCTTCAAGTGTATCGAGTTTAGCTACAATGCACCCTGCTTTTTCACCTTCTTCCACTCTAATGATGTTTTCAGCTTGAAGCATTCTCTCTTTGGCAATCCCAAGTAATCCACTATGCGCAATGACACTTTCCCAAATATGATAGTCATGATAAATTCCTAATCGGTACGCTGTTTGATTTTGAGCCTTAACACATTGAGATACCATCTCGCTGCTGAATTTGGCTTCGTCCGAATTCAGGTCTTCTAATCTCCTTGTGACTTCTCTGATTTCAGCTTCAACAATCTTGTCCTTCTCAAATGCATCTTGAACTCCAACATACTCATGACCTAGATAATGGTCGTATTTTATCTCTCCTTTCTCATCTGCCCTTTTCATCAATTTCCATGCAAGCTGAGCAATTTGAAGTCCAAGATCATTGATGTAATCGATTCTTGTTACATCATAGCCTACACATTCTAAAATGGTTGATAGGGTGTCACCAATTACTGCATTTCTTGTATGCCCGATATGCCATGGTTTCGAGGGATTTACAGCTGGATATTCAATCATGGCTTTCTTCCCATGATAGTTGTTTGTTTTTCCATAATCTACTCCAAGTTCTGTAATGGTATTGATGACAAGCTCAGCGAATGCTGATCTGTCAAGAAAGATATTCACATAAGGTCCCTTATTATCAACTCTATCGAGTATTGATTCATTCTCGATAACAGATTGCAGTTTCTCAACCAATTCGGAAGCAATGATGGTGGGATTTTTCTTCAGAATTTTAGCCTGATGAAACGCCACAGTAGTAGCAAGGTCTCCAAGTGCTGAATCCGGAGGAACCTCAACAAGGCCCTCAATAGTCTCACTATCAATTGCTGTAGTGTCTGATAAAATACTGATTATCCTCTCATATACGAATTTCCAAGGATTCGTGATGATGGGCTTGTCTTTCAATGCTACATTCCTCTGTAATACATGCATACCTCATAGCGACTGTTCATAAATCCCTCGCTGTGTGGTTATAGACGGTGATGTTTCACCTCTTATTCTATTAGAAAATATATTTTATATGGAAAAAACATGTTATCTAACAAAAGAATATCAAAAGAAATATTTCTTCAATTAATAATCGAATTAATTGCAATTCTGTGCAAACCCTTATTTATGTTTATTGTCTGCGCAATAGAGAAGCCCGACCAATATGGCAAGGTTTCGTCTCTTGCGCCCCAAGACCCCCCGTTCTCTCTTCACGCCGAAAGAGAGAGTCAGCAAAGGTACTAAGATAGCTCGAACCGCTTTCACGACTGACGGGTTCGTGATTGCAGGGAGATGATTGGACTGGCCACTAAACAAACGAAAGCAAAGAACTCGAGGGAGCGTAACCTTAGTGAGGCCAGTTATCTCTGCTCCGCCTGTAGTTCTACCGAAGTATATATTGACTACACCCGTGGTGAAGTCATCTGCTCTAATTGCGGACTTGTTCTTTCTGACAGATCTATTGATATGGGCCCCGAGTGGCGTGCTTTTACTGCTGATGAGCAGAATTCACGTCAGCGTGTAGGAGGTCCAGTTGATTGGAGTAAATTCGATCAAGGCTTGACGACCATTATTGGTCGTCAGAATGTCGATGCATCTGGAAGAAAACTAACTTCCACGCGTAGGGCACAGATACACAGGCTACGAAAATGGCAGATACGCACTAAGGTCCACTCTTCCGACAAAAGAAATCTCGCTGTAGCTATGACTGAACTCCATCGGATTAGTTCTCAAATGAGTATCCCCTACTCAATTCGAGAAACCTCTGCTGTCATCTATAGGAAAGCATTACGCAAACGACTCACTCGTGGTCGCACAATTCTTGGTATGATTGCGGCATCACTCTATCTAGCGTGTAGAGTACATCAGGTTCCGCGGCCATTGGAAGAAATTGTCGATCAGATACATATCACGCGGAAGGAACTGAGTCTATGCGTACGTCTTATTCTGAGATATCTCCAGTTGAAGATACCACACTCATCACCAAAGGACTTTGTCCACAGATTTGGTACTGAATTGGGTCTAACTGGCGAAGCAAAGAAGAAGGCGATTGACATCCTAGAGTTGGCACGTGAAGCTCGGCTCACGATAGGTAAAGATCCGAAAGGTATGGCTGCTGCGGCAATATACGTAGCAAGTATTCTCACAGGCTGTCGTAAGACACAGTTAGAGATTGCTCGAACTGCTAGGGTCACTGAAGTGACTGTGCGAAATCGCTACAAAGAGATGGTAGACCGCTTAGGCATTTCTACCACCTAACACAACATGCAGTGGGAGTTACTGCAAACACCAGATGGACAGGGAAAACCCCTTCCTTGTCCCTTCACTTATATTTGAGTAGTTTGTTTTTACTCTCCGAATGTTTTTCTACAGGGACTGCCAATCAAACAATCCACCAATTTTGACTAATCTTTGCATAAAATAGATAAGAAAGTTAATGATTCATTATATCAAAACATTAAGCGTGGATGTGAAATGTCAGGGGAATTATCGAAGATATCGAAGTACATCTTTCTTCTCCACTTCATAGTGGCGTTGATTTTTGGACTCATCTGGTTTGTCGTACCAGAATATTGGAATACACTAACCGGTTGGCCTGAAGAGATAGCCTCAGGACGGATAGTTGGAATGGCAACAATAATGGTTGCTATTGGTTGTCTTCTTGGATACAGAGCCACCACATGGAAACAGGTTGAGATTCTTGTTGTAATGGAACTGGTCTACAACATTCTCGGAGCTATTGGAATGATCTGGAATGCTATAGCAATACCCACACTCCCGGTAGTTGTTTGGCTTCTAATAGGGCTCCTCGGTTTGTTCGCTGTTCTGTTTCTCTATGTATTCTTTACTGAGAAAAGATAACTAGTCACGAATCTATTGGTCTAGACCCATCCTGGTTTCGCTGAGCAATCACCATTGAGATTGATCCCTTCGGATCTGGTTGAAGTGGTTAGAAGTATAAGATGATATTAGGCATCACCATCGATATTTGTACTGCTTCAAATTCTCACAATCCTAATAAGACCGCTAACACACACATATTTCGACAACATCTGACTGTTACGTTTCCTAGGTATTGACTCTAAAATCGAATTCGATTTGCATTAGACAAAAACAGCGCGTGGATCTAATACTGTCTAGGGGAAACCATCATGGATACCGAGATATTCTATAAATAGAGGAGGATGAATGAGAATGGTGCATTCAGAAATTGATCGCACAAATATTATCGATAATGATCGCATTGCAGTTCTAGGTGCAGGGAATACAGGGCTGGGACTTGCTGGTTACTTATCCCTTGAAGGGTTCAATGTATCTCTTTACAATCGCACGTTTTCAAAAATCAGGGATATAGACAAAGCAGGCGGATTTGAAGTCAAGGGATTATTTGAGGGATTTGCACGTCTTCATAGCGTAACCGATGACCCTCGTATAGCAATAGCAAAGCGGGGTGTAATTATTATCGCCACCTCCGCTACAGGACATGCTTCTATTGCAGAATCCATTGTTGATAAGCTGTCACCAGGTCAACTGATTCTATTAATGCCCGGAAGAACTGGTGGTGCACTTGAGTTTTACAATGTTCTCAAGAAGAAAGGTCGAGAAAATGAAATACTTATTGGGGAGGCGCAATCGAACCTCTTCATCTCTACCTCTGAAAATAGTACCTCTGTACAGATCTCTGGAGAGAAGGAATTTGTTAAAGTCAGCGCAATGCCAGCGATTACAAATAGGGACTATATTGAGCGTCTGGAACAGTTTCCTCTAAGGCTTAAACCAACAGCTGATGTAATGGAGACTAGTATGAATAATTTTGGAGCATTACTTCGCCCCGTACCCGTGCTCTTTTCTGCTGGAATTATCGAATCAAAGGGTGGTGGATTCAACCACTTCTATGATGGTATCTCTGAATCTGTCGGGCAATATATTGAAAAGATGGATCAAGAGCGATTACGAGTCGCTAATTATTACACAGATTCACCCATTGATATCATCTCTTGGATGAAGGAATCTTATAACGTTGAAGGGAACAATCTGTGTGAATGCGTTCGAAATACTGCTGCTTACAAAGATAGCATGGCGCCAACGTCCTTGAATCATATTTACCTCAAAGAAGGGCTCTCAGCTGGTTTGGTACCTATGTCGCATTTAGGGCAATTAGCTGGTGTCATGACACCAATAATTGATAGCACGATTCAGATTGCTTCCAATCTTACTCAGCAACAATATCTTGATACGGGACGGACTGTTAAGAAAATGGGTCTTGAAGGCATGGACATCCAACAGGTCAAAGATTATGTCAAACTTGGTGTTCATAGATCCAGCTAATGATGATTATTAGGATACTGTATCCAGTGCAGTTCTAATGTCTCTAAGAAGGTCAATTGGATTCTCTATACCAACAGATAGTCGTACAGTCGATTCAGAAATCTGCATTTCCTGTAGTATTGATGCTTCAATCCCATAATGAGTTGTCAATGCTGGAATACTTGCTAGACTCTCGACACCACCTAGAGATACGGCATTGAGGAATAACTCCAAAGAATCTACAAAGGTTTCAGTCTGTTTCAGTGTGCCATTAATATCAATGGTCAGCATTCCACCAAACCCATTCATTTGTGATCGAGCAATGTGATAACTTGGATGATTTGTGAGTCCTGGATAGTGAATTCTTGAGATTCGAGTATCCTTGGATAGTTCAGTAGCGAGAAACATCGCGTTTTTATTATGTTTTTCAACACGGACTCCCAATGTTTTAAGTCCTCTATCTAGTAGGAATGAAGCAAAGGGGTCTATGGTAGCACCTAATAGCTTTGCAGCCTTGATTATATTGTCAATGTAGGGGCTATCTCCTGACACAGTCCCAGCAATAATATCACTGTGCCCTCCAAGATATTTGGTAGCACTGTGAATTATGATATCAACACCTAATTCATGCGGTCTTTGATTGATGGGTGTTGCAAAAGTATTATCGATGACGCTGATCATCCCATTTGCCCTTGCAGCATCCGCGGCTTTTCTGATGTCGATAATACGAAGTGATGGATTTGTTGGAGTTTCAAAATAACAAATCTTTACCCCTCCTTTTGAATCCTCCACCTCATCAACAAAATCATTCAAATCAACAAATTCTACGTTGATGCCTTGTTGAGGAAGGACATCTTCAAATAGATGCAATGTACCACCATAAATGGAATCTGAGGTAATCAGAGTATCTCCTTTCTTCAAGAGACCCGTGATAACTGCTGAAATTGCTCCCATACCTGAAGCGAATGCAAATGACTTCTCAGTACATTCAAGCGCACTAATTTTCTGTTCCACCGCCCGAGTTGTTGGATTACTCCATCTAGTGTAAACATCCTTGGTTGATTTTCCTTGTACAGATGCAAGCATTTCTTGCTGGTCCTCAAAAACAAATGTCGAAGACTGATATATTGGTTTTACAGCTGGACCCGATTCCTGTTTTTCATTACCATGTACACATATCGTTGTAGGTGCGCGTTTCAATGGTGTCATCTTAAGGCCTCCCTTCTCTTCAAATACTATGAATCTGAAATTGATATGTTCATTGGTAGGGGCTTATCTACAAAAGTTCATAGCCTTCCACTCAGAGGTGGTTACGAAGTAGAATGACTGCACAAATTCCTGATGAATTTCGATATAATGGAGATATCTATTCACTGGTAGGGATTGATGGTGAGGGCCTATTCACACCTTTAGATTTTGGAATGAATCCATACTCTACATGCACAGCATGTTGGCGGGGTTATGTGATGAAATACGACTGTGTCGATAATCAACTGCTTCTAGTTGGTATGGATGTCAACTCAAATGAGTCGCCTGATATTAATGGTGTACCACCTATCAAAGGAGCGAATTACTTCGCATATGGATACGTGGATTTGGGTCTGAAAACTCATTTCTCTGGGAGTCTATTACTTGCGAGAGACTTTATTCAGGAAATGTATGTACACATGGGTTTCCAAAGGCCTATGGCATACAAAGAAGTGTTAGAAATCACAATCAAGAGTGGTGATATAGTCGAAGTAAGAGATCTTTCAGAGGAGATGGAACAACGTCGTAAAATGGATTCATCAAAAGGCGCACAACCTAAATCACGCTCTGAACCTGATGTTAAACAATGGATTGAGGACACATTTTCACTTGACTACAAATCAAATAATGAGGAATAATGAAAATATGCGGGACGTATTCTCCTAGCGAAAGGAACTACATTTTCGAATAGTCGGCTCTTCATCTCTCATATAGCCAAATGAGATCACATAACAACCCCCCAAGAGAGTAACTATTTAGCTGGTGTAGCCATGGTGGCACTTGTATCAATATTCACTTATGGATTTATTTCATAAACTGAGGTTATACATGCTTTCAAATCATCGCGAATATGCTTATTTTCTTAGACACTGATTCATATCTGAGGAGAATGTGTGCCTTGACTAATCGACAGTCCATTCATGGTGTATGGCTCATAGAACGTGGATCAGGTCGTAATCTAGTTGCAAGAGCCTATACCAATATTGATATCGATATGGACCTAATTGCTCCCTTCCTTTCGGCCACACACACATTTATTGATCAAGCCTCCAACGAGTCGCTAAAAACAATCGATACTGAATATTCCCGATATGTCTGGGAAGCAAATGACGAGCTCATCTTTGTTATCGCTGTAACAAAAAGTGCAAGGATTGGTCATATGCGCTTCATGCTGAAATATGCTCTAGATGAATTCATGAGACGAGAAGTGCCCTCAAACTCCGACCTCACATCTCTACTAAGTGGGTGGCATGGCGCTCCGAACACATTCAAACATTTTGGAAACTTCATTGATGAGTTAGTAACGCAGTATGAAGAAACGGATGAGAGTTTGTTAGCAGGTAAAACGATGGACTGCCTTGAAGTCTATAGTCATCTATATAGAGCTATCCTGAAAGTAGATGTAGATAAGAAACTGCGAAAGAAAATGATGAAGGAGATAAAGAAGAAAGCAGATCGTCTGTCTGAAGAACATCCATTGCTAAAGAACGTACCAATTGATGAACATGGCGTGGATGTGCTTACAATCGATGTGTACAAGCTGATGGATGGCACAGATTATAAAAACTTCAGAATAGCTCTTGAAGAGTTATTACGTATAATTGCAGAGGTATCACGTGATATTGTTGATCGCGAAACCTACAGAGAGATGCTTTTCGAATTTGCAATGCCTTATGTTAAACGCGATCTCGATCGTCTGCAGACTTACGCAATTCTCGATGATGTTGTACGGCATCTCTTCTAATACTTTGAAAGTGCGATGATTGATCGCTGGACGATTTGTCCTATTTTACGTTCTGGGAGTACCTTCCTATTCGGATTAAGAACCAATTTGGAATCTTTTGTTGTTGAGTGACTAATGTGATCTTTAGATAGAAGTGGAAGAACTTCGAGATTCGTTTTCTTTAGTATCCTATCTATCTGAATTCCAAGCCGCCCCTCGTCTGATTTTATCTCAGGGAGTGTAAATGCAACCCTTCCATTTTCTCTCAAAACTGAAGACACGCTTCGAAGTGTTTCATTGTAGAGCTTAGTGAGCTCTTTCAATGCACGGTCAACCTCAGCAACTGAAGGTGTTGATTTATAGATTGGTCCTAAATATGGTTCAAATGCAACTGCGTCAACTTCTCTCCCAATAAGTTCTGCTGACTGTCGAGCATCTCCCCTAATCAAAGAGAATTCTAGATGCGAATCAATATCTTTTGCTAACCAAAGAAGATTCTTTTCAGCTCCCTTGATTGCATTTCCATCAATATCAATTCCGATGACGCTCATGTCCAGCATCGATGCCTCCATAAGGAGAGTGCCAGAACCACAGAAGGGATCCAGAATTGTATCTCCTCTTTTAGCTCCTGCGAGATTCAAAAGTGTTCGACATATCTTGGGGCTTGTACTTGTTTCTGATGAGATGAATGGTCGCGATTCGTCTCTATATTGTTGAAGCTCAGAATCGTATACGACTATCGTTTTTGCTATCTTCAATTCTGCTTCAGTAAGTGCTGCAATGATTTCTGAGTTGGGTGACCGTAATAGTCCATGTCGAGCGATTGTCTTAGGCCAAAGCGCAGTATTTTGTCTTGCAGGTCTTCTTCGATCCGGTTCTGAATATGCAACAAAAGACGCTTTTTGTGCTCCATTGGTCATTAGTTTCTTCTTTATCCATTCATCAAATCCTAATGTCATTCGCTTGAGGTCAATATTGGATTTTTCATCGATGACAGGATAGGTACTAACTCCAAATTTTATCTTCCTTCCCCTAACAGTTCTCCACACTCTATCAACCCACTCACACTCCTTCAAAGTGCTTCTATTCTCATTTCTGACTCGTCCCTTAGCTGGGAATGCTCCTTCAACGAGTGTTCGTGGATATGACATGACAACCTTGCCTATTTTGAAGCATCCTCCCAATGATTCCTGGATATCAATAATATCTTCTACTTTCAACCTGTCCTCAATAGAAACAATCGCAACATTTCTTGTGTAATCTCTGAGTTCAAATTGAAGATTTAAATTTTGAAGGAGAACGAGAAGTTCTGCAATACTCAAAGTCCAATTTTTTCCTAATACGAATACATAGTCTGTCATGCTCTAGCCTTCTCTATCTCTTCATAGAGATATTTCATAAACAATGCCCCTTCCAATGGATTTGGGGATTCAGATATGAATGTAGGGTTGTATCCCATCTCACTGATAATTTCCATAAGCGGATGGAGGTTGGGACCCCATTCCATTCCAAGCGGTCTATGATTTTTCTCCCCCTTGTTTGTATACTCAATTCCTGATGCATGAAAGTGCATGTTATCTGTGAATTCCTTCCCAAGACTATCTTCGAATCTATTTAGAACCTTGAGGTATGATTCTCTATCATCTCCATTCCCGCCTTCCCTTGCGTAGAGATGAGCCCAATCGATTGTGGGTATAACTCTATCCAATCCACTACACAGGTTGATGAGTTCATCGATTGATCCAAATGCTCCTAATTTGCCAGCTATTTCCGGAGCTAAAACCACATCTCTAGTGTCAAAGTCAACTGCATCCCACACATCAACTAGTGCTGCCTTTACTAACTCATATGCTTTTTCTGAGGACAAACCACTATATCCTCCTGCGTGAAATACGATTCTCTTTACTCCCATTTTAGGAGCAAATTGGATTGCTTTCAGGAGTCGTCCTTTGGATCGTTCTCTGATCTCAACATCTCTTGACATTAGACTGATGTAGTAGGCTGCGTGCATACTAAGGAGAATATCATTTTCAGCAGCGAGCTTCTTCAATAGCTCAGACTTTTCTTCACTAATCCTAAGTCCATATACTGCAGCATACTCAAACGCATTGATACCCACTTCTTTGAAAATACTGAATACTCTCTTCAAATTGCCCTTTGCTTCATCAGGATATCCTGCAGGACCGAATCTTATGATTGACAGAATTAATCCTCCAGTGTGAATATCCATGAGCAATATGCATCATTTGGGTGACTATCTGGTGGACAAAAAACACAATCTGTTTTTATTCTAGAA
>Ga0315553_10000796_pt1 | contig 27187 bp, 24 predicted proteins | sample SalMarSW160140MG_FD_203099 | JGI IMG/M metagenome (GOLD analysis project Ga0315553, IMG submission 203099) | Salt marsh sediment microbial communities from the Plum Island Ecosystem LTER, Massachusetts, United States - Salt Marsh Sediment SW1601-40 ... | reverse complement strand
GAAAGCGGCCGAAGGCCGCGCGCAGCGAGGCGCAGCCGAGCGAAGTACGACGGGAAAGCGGCCGAAGGCCGCGCGCAGCGAGGCGCAGCCGAGCGAAGTACGACTATTCGGCCACCTGGATCTGCTGCACGGGCGTGAACAGCACGCGCCCGGAGGCGCCCGCGAGGCCGCCGCGCGTCTCCTTGCGGCCGAGGGCGTCGGTCGTGTAGCCGAGCACGGTCGACTTCTCGGTCCCGTACAGGTAGACCGCCGCCAGCGGATAGGTGCCGGGGCGATCGGGGGCGCGCAGCGTGAACACCACCTGGGCCGAGTCCCATTTCTGCGCGGCCGAGTCCGAGGAGATGCCCGGAACGTTCACGAAGGAGATGTTGCGGCCGAAGGCCTCGGGGCGCTTGTCGAGCCACTCGTCGCGCGGCTTTCCGTCGGCGCCCGTGATCGCGGGCGGCGCCACCACCTGCCAGCCCGCCGACGCCGCCGGGCGCGCGTACCAGCGGTGGTCGCGGTCCACGAGGGCCACACCCACGACCGGACCGGCGCCGCCGGTGACCTTCACCTGCACCTGGAAGTCCTGCCCCGGCTTCACCGCCGCGGGCGCCGTCAGGGTGACGGTGGAGGCGGCGTCGAGCGCGCGGATCTGCGCTGCGAGCGTCTGGCGATCCGACTCGCTGAGGCTCTTGTAGCCCTGCTGTCCCGAGAGGATCACCGCGATGTGCTTGCTCTCGACCAGCTCCTTCTCGGCGCGCTCGCCGGTGCCGGCCAGGGCGTCGGCCGAGCGCGAGGAGTGGCAGGCGGCGCAGAAGGGCGCGACGTCCGTCTGGTAGGTCGGGGTCCCGCCGGGATAGGCCGATCCGACTGCGGGCAGGATGCAGACGAGTCCGGCGAGCAAGTAGTGGAAGCGCATCATCGGTTCCTCCTCGTTCGTGGCGCTGGCGCGCACACTCTACTCGAATTCGCGCGCGGACTCCGCGCGCTCGTCCGCCAGCTCGGGATGACAGCGTGCGCACTGGGTCCGCACGTGGGCGGGGCGCAGGAAATGCCCCTCGCTCCGGCCGCCTTCTTCGTGGGCTTGGTGGCACTCGACGCAGTCGACGCCGAGATCGACGTTGTGGAGCGCCACCTCGTGGAAGCGCGGAGAGGACCAGGCGTCCGTGGCGCGCTCCTCGAAGGCGTCGTGGCACTTCGCGCAGTCCTCGTCCCAGAGCGGCCAGCGCATCCCGTCGGGCTCCTCGAAGTGCCCGACGACGTACCAGAAGGCGTCCTTCGCGGCCAAGGTCTTCACCCGGGCGCGACCGACCCAGGAAGCGCCGCCGTGGCAGTCGATGCAGCGGAAGGGCTCCCCATCGCGGCCGGCCTCGCCGTGGGCGCCGGCCAGCGTCGCCGGGGGGCGGGCGTCGAAGCCCGCGCGCACCGCGGCGTGGAGCGGCTCGTCGGGGGCGAGGTGGCAGGCATTGCAGAAGTCGTCGTCGCGCTCGAGATGATCCGTCACCGCCCAGCCGACCGGTGCCGCCAGCGCGGCGAGCGCCGCGGCCGGCCACCAACGCATCCGGCGCGCCGGCGCGCGTCTCCCGGGAGGCCCGCCGCGGTCGCTCGTCTCGGGTTCCACCGCGCGGCAGTCTAGGAGATCGCGGTGGTGGGGTACTCTGACCGGCCCGCGACGCCCGCGACTCGGAGGAGAGCATGGACCTCGACGCGATCGGCAGGCTCGGAGTGTGGACGGGGCTCGACCACCTCTCGGCGCACGAGGCCGCCGGGTTCGCGCAGCAGCTCGAGGAGTGGGGCTACGGCGCGCTGTGGATGCCCGAGGCCGTCGGGCGCGATCCCTTCGCCGTGATCGGCTATCTCGCCGCGCGCACCGAGACGCTCGTCCTCGCCACCGGCATCGCCAACATCTACGCGCGCGACGCGATGACGATGCGCGCGACGCGCGAGTCCCTCGCCGACCTCTCCGGCGGACGCCTGCTGCTGGGTCTGGGCGTCTCCCACGCGCACCTGGTCGCCGGCATCCGCAAGCACGAGTACGGCAAGCCCCTGTCGACGATGAAGGCCTATCTCGAGGCGATGGACGCGGCGGTCTACCTGGGCCACAAGCCCGCCGAGCCGGCTCCGATCGTGCTGGCCGCGCTGCGCCCGAAGATGCTCGGCCTCGCGCGCGACGCGACCCAGGGCGCGCACCCCTACTTCGTCACGCCCGAGCACACGGCCCGCGCGCGCGAGATCCTGGGGCCGGACCGCTGGCTGTGTCCGGAGCAGATGGTGCTGCTCGAGCGCGACGCCTCGAAGGCGCGCGCGGTCGCGCGCAAGAACATCCAGATCTACCTGGGCCTGCCGAACTACCAGAACAACCTGAAGTGGCTCGGCTTCGAGGAGAGCGACTGGACGGACGGGGGCAGCGACCGGCTGGTGGACGCGATCGTCGCCTGGGGCGACGAGAAGGTGATCGCCGAGCGGATCCGCGCCCACCACGAGGCGGGCGCCGACCACGTGTGCATCCAGGCCTTCCCGCCCGACGGCTCCCAGGGCTTCGACCCGCGCGTGCTCGAGACCTTCGCCCCGGCGCGGCAGTAGGCCGCCCGTGGCGCGCCGCAACTTCTGGGGCTGGGGGAACGAGGGGCAAGGACCGGACGAGGTGCAGGCCCGGGGCGTGGCGCGCACGCTCGCCGACCGCTTCGGCGTAGAGGTGGAGCTCGCCCCCGAGCCGCGCATCGACGACGTCGCCCTGCCCGATCCGCGCGTCGTGCCGCCGCCCGTTCTCGCGGCGAAGTGCCGGGCCGATCCCCACACCCGCGCCTCCCACACCTACGGCAAGTCCTACCGCGACGTCGTGCGCGGTGCGCGCGGCGACTTCGCCCCCGCCCCCGACTTCGTCGCCTTCCCCGACGACGAGGACGACGTCGCCGCACTGCTCGACTGGTGCGGCGAGCGCGGCGTCGCGGCGATCCCCTACGGCGGCGGCTCCAGCGTGGTCGGAGGCGTGGAGGCGACGGTGGGCGACGGCTATGCCGGCGCGGTGTCGATCGATCTGTCGCGCCTGGACCGTGTGCTCGAGATCGACCACACGTCCCGGGCAGCGCGCATCCAGGCGGGCATCTACGGCCCGGCGCTCGAGGACGCGCTGCGCCCCCACGGCCTCACCCTGCGCCACTTCCCCCAGTCCTTCGAGTTCTCGACCCTGGGAGGCTGGCTCGCCACGCGCTCGGGCGGCCACTACGCCACGCTCTACACCCACATCGACGAGTTCGTCGAGTCGCTGCGCGTCGTGACACCGTGCGGCGTCAGCGAGAGCCGGCGCCTGCCGGGCTCCGGCGCCGGGCCGAGCCCCGATCGGCTCTTCCTCGGCTCCGAAGGCGCGCTCGGCGTGATCAGCGAGGCCTGGCTGCGCCTCCAGGACCGGCCGAACCGGCGCGCCTCCACGTCGGTGCGCTTCGCCGGCGACGAGGGCTTCGCGCGCGGCGCCGAGGCGGTGCGCGCGCTCTCCCAGTCGGGCCTCGCGCCCAGCAACTGCCGGCTGCTCGACGCCGGCGAGGCGCGCAGCGCGGGAGCCGGCGACGGCAGCGCCAGCGTGCTGGTGCTCGGCTTCGAGAGCGCCGACCACGACCTCGACGCCTGGATGGCGCGCGCGGTGGAGCTGTGTCGCGACGCCGGCGGCGACGTTCCCGCCGACGCGGTGCGCACGCGCCGCGACGAGGGCGCCGCGCGCGAGGGTGCCGCCGGCGCCTGGCGCAACGCCTTCCTCCAGGCGCCCTACCTGCGCGACGTGCTGGTGCGCGCCGCCTTCCTGTCCGAGACCTTCGAGACGGCGATCCCCTGGGACGCCTTCCCCGCGTTCCGCGCCGGTGTGATGGAGGCCACCGACGACGCCGTGAAGCGCGTCGCCGGCACCGGCACCGTCACCTGTCGCTTCACCCACGTCTACCCCGACGGCCCGGCGCCCTACTTCACCGTGATGGCCCCGGGCCGGCGCGGCAGCGAGCTCGAGCAGTGGGCCGAGATCAAGCACGCCGCCAGCGAGGCGCTGCTGCGCCTCGGCGGCACCATCACCCACCACCACGCCGTCGGCCGCGACCACCGACCCTGGTACGACCGCCAGCGCCCGGAGCCCTTCGCCCGCGCCCTGCGCGCCGCCAAGGAGGCGCTCGACCCCCACGGCATCCTCAACCCGGGCGTGCTGATCGACCCGGTGCGGTAGGGCTCACGTCCCTGAGAGGACCCGCTCGACAGGATCACCGATCTTGCGGCGTCCATCGTCATCTACGAGCACGATCACGGGCCGACCTCCTTCGATCGAAGGGAGACGACGGCTGCTATTCGCTGTCCGACGGTGTCGTCCGGAGGGACTCGTGAGGCGCCTTCGATGGATCGCCGGAGGCAGAAGGATCTTGGGAAGTGCAACCGGCTGTCACCGGCTACGATCCCCCACCCCATGGCACGCATCAACGAGAACTACCGCAAGCTCCAGGCCGGATACCTGTTCCCCGAGATCGGGCGGCGCGTGCGCGCGTTCGCCGAGGCGAACCCGCAGGCGAAGGTGATCCGGCTCGGGATCGGGGACGTGACGCTGCCCCTCGCCCCCGCAATCGTCGAGGCGCTGCGCTCGGCCTCGGCCGAGATGGGCACCGACGCGGGCTTCCACGGCTACGGGCCCGAGAACGGCTACGACTTCCTGCTGGAGGCGATCCGCGAGCACGACTACCGGTCGCGCGGGGTGGAGATCGCGGCCGACGAGATCTTCGTCTCCGACGGCAGCAAGCAGGACAGCGGGAACATCCAGGAGATCTTCGCCACCGACACCACGATCGCGGTCACCGACCCGGTGTACCCGGTCTACGTGGACACGAACGTGATGGCCGGGCGCACCGGGCCCGCCGACGCCAAGGGCCGCTACGCGGGCATCACCTACCTGCCCGCCAACGAGGAGAACGGCTTCGTCCCCGGCCCGCCGTCCGGGGCCGTGGACCTCGTCTACCTGTGCTCCCCGAACAACCCGACCGGCGCCGTCGCCACGCGGGCGGACCTCGAGGCCTGGGTGACCTGGGCGCGCGCCCACCGCGCGGTGCTGATCTTCGACGCCGCCTACGACGCCTTCATCTCCGACCCGGCGCTGCCCCGCTCGATCTACGAGATCGAAGGGGCGACCGAGTGCGCGATCGAGATGCGCAGCTTCTCGAAGCGCGCGGGCTTCACTGGCGTCCGATGCGCCTACACGGTGATCCCGAAGGCGCTGGTCGGCGCCACCGCGAGCGGCGAGCGGGTGGCATTCCGCGATCTCTGGTCGCGGCGCCACGCCACCAAGTTCAACAGCGTGCCCTACGTGATCCAGCGCGCCGCCGAGGCGGTGTTCTCGCCCGAGGGCCGCAAGCAGACGGCCGAGCAGGTGGCCTACTACATGACCAACGCCGGCGTCCTGCGCAGCGGCCTCGCCGCGGCGGGCTTCGCCTGTTTCGGCGGCGAGCACGCCCCGTACGTCTGGGTCCGGACGCCCCAGGGTCTCTCCAGCTGGGACTGCTTCGACAAGCTGCTCGGCGAGGCCCACGTGGTGTGCACGCCAGGCAGCGGGTTCGGCTCCGCGGGCGAGGGCTACTTCCGGATCTCCGCCTTCAACTCGCTGGAGAACGTCGAGGAGGCCCTCGCCCGGATCCGGAGAGCATTCGCGGGGTAGGCGTCCGACCGCTCCGGCCTCCGAAACCCCCGATCCCGGGGTCGTGTCGCCCGCCCGTCTGCCGATGGAGGGGGAGGGACGGGCAACGAACGGACGGGACCCGAGCGGGTGGAGCCTCTCCATCCGCCTCGCGCGTGGGTGTTTTCCCCAACGATCTCAATGAGTTCCGGCGATACCCATCGACCCCTTGCCGGGGGTCCCCGGTCGGCGCACGCTCCCGGGGACTCACGGCCCAATAGGAGCGCCCAGCCGATGGCGGACCCCCCGCGTCCGGCGGCGAGCCTCCGGTACCCGCCCCATGCGGCCGGGGCCGAAGCTCGTCTCGAGAAGCCGCCCGCGCCGATCCGGCGGCTGCCCGTCATTCCCGAGCGGTACACCACCCGGGAGAAGGACGGCGCGCGCTCGCTCGAGTGCGACGAGGCGCCGCGCATCAAGGTGGTCCTCGACCCCGGCATGGCCGCCTCCCGGTCGGATGCCTCCTCCCTCGGGGATCGGATCATCCTGCTCGACGGCGCCGGCACCTTCGGTCCGCTGCTCGACAACGAGCGCCGCGTCTACAACCTCGACCACCACTGGGGCTGCGAGCGGCTGTTCACCCTGTCCACCTGCGAGCAGGCGCTCTTGCTGGTGCACAGCGGCCTCAAGCTCTCCGAGGGCGACTGGACGATCTACGCCAACGACCCCGACCTCGACACGGTGCTCGCCCTGTGGTGCCTGCTCAATCACCGCCGCCTGCGCGAGCTGCGACCCGAGGCGCGCGACGTGCTGCTGCCCCTGCTCCGGCTGGAGGGGGCGATCGACTCGAACGGCCCCGAGCTGGCGAAGCTGTGCGGCCTGCCCGCCAGGGTGATGGCCGAGACCCAGCGCCGGATCGACGAGCTGCTGGTGCGCGAGCGCCAGCTGAAGCAGGCGGGGGCCTGGGCGAAGAAGGACGTGTACGCGTACACGACCGAGATGCTGCGCGCGCTCGACGCGATGCTCTACCTCGACGAGGACTTCGGAGACTACACGCGGGTCGAGGAGATCTACGGCCACGTCGAGATCGGCCCGCGCCAGGTGGCGGTGGTGTGCCGCGACCGCTCGGGCATATACACCGTCGAGCAGCACCTGAAGACCCACTGGGGCGACCAGCTGTCGCTGATCGCCCTCGAGAACCAGCCCGGCGTCTACACGCTGCGACGCGTCTCCTCCCTCGACGGGCCCGATCTCGAGCCCGCATACGACCTGCTCAACCGCATCGACCCGGCAGTGGACGGCCGGCCGCCCGGCAAGCGCTGGGGCGGCTCCCAGGACATCGGCGGGTCGCCGCGGCCGCGCGGCACCCAGCTCGCCTCGGCCGAGGTGATCGAGATCCTCGAGCGCGCCTACCGCCAGCCGGGCTTCGGCGCGCGCTTCGGGCGCACCTGCGCCGCGCTGGCCACGGGTCTCGCCTTCCTGATCTTCTGGCCCCTCGCCGGTGCGCTGCCCGGCCTGTCGGCGTTCCTGCCGGAGGGCGCGACGACCCCGGCGCTGGCAGCGGCCTTCAAGCTCGGCAGGGTGGCGCTGCTCGCCCTCCTCGTCGGCACCCTCGTCACGCGCGGCGCCTCGCGCTGGCGACCGTGGGTGTTCGGCTGGCGCATGCCCGCGCCGGGCGGCTGGTACCTGTGGGCACCGGTCCTGATCGCCTGCGCCCTGCCGCTGCGGGGCTGGCTGCCGCAGCCCCTCTCGCCCGTCCTGGCCGACTTCCTCGCCGCCCTGGGCGCCGGCCTGCTCGCCGTCACCGCCGCCGAGCTCTGGTTCCGGGGCCTGGTCCACGGACTGCTGTCGGTCGACTTCCGGATCCAGCACCCGGGCGGACCGCGCTTCGTGTCGCGCGCGGCGGTGGTGTCGGCCATCGCCTACGCGGCGGTCGCGACCGCCGTGTCGCTGCCGGCGCTCTCGACCCGGGTCGTGGCGGCGCTCGGGCTCGGCCTCCCGGTCTCCCTCGGCATCGTCGCCACCTCGGCGCTGGTCGCGGGCCTCGTGCTGGCCTCGATCCGCGAGCGCTCGCTCTCGATCGCCGCCGGGCTGGTGCTCCAGTGGGCGGCGATCCTGGCCACGGCCGGCCTCTGGCTCTGGCTCGAATAACGGGGCACGGGTGGCGGTGGTTCGCGCCCTGCCGCCCGCCATCGGGCTCGCGTCGGCGGCCGCGCTGGCCGCCGTCGCGCATGTCTCCGGGTCCGTCTCGCTGCTCTCCCTCGGGCTGGCCGGCGCCGCCCTGTTCCTGCTGGGACTCTCGATCTGGGCCGCTGGCGGGGACCGCGCTCGTGCGCTGACCCTCGCCGCGGCGACGGTGTCGGTCGCCGTCTCGCTCGGGGCGGCGCTCGTGCTGGCGCGCTCCGCCGGCACGGTCAGTCCGCGCGCGCGCAGTACCGTCGCCGACGCGCTGCGCGTGGACCACGACTTCCGCGGCGTGGCCGAGGTGGTGCGCGACCTGCGCGAAGCCGGCGAGCGCGCGTACCCCTCCGCGTCGACGCGCGAGCTGATCCGGGACGGCGCGCCGCCGCCGCCCGGGCTGCTCCCGCTATCCGGCGTGTCCGACGCCCTCACCGTCCTGAAGAACGAGACCGGCGTCTACCCCGTCTACCGCAGCGACCGCTACGGGTTCAACAACGACGACGAGGCGAACGATCGCCCGGTGGAGGTCGTGATCGTCGGCGACTCCTTCGCCCAGGGCCGCTCCGTCGCCCGCGGCGCCGATCCGGCCGGGGCCCTGCGCCGCGCGGGCGTGGCGGCGATCACCACCGGCATGGCGGGCAACGGCCCGCTGCTCGAGCTCGGCGCCCTCACCGAGTACGCGGCGCCGCGCCATCCCGCATGGGTGGTCTGGCTCTACTTCTCCGGCAACGATCTCTTCAACCTGGAGTACGAGGAGCTCGGCGCCGCGCCGCTTCGCCGCTACCTCGACGACGGCTACTCCCAGCACCTGGTCGAGCGCCAGGCGGAGGTCGACGCGTTCTGGATCCCGCGCATGGACCAGGATCTCCACCGGGAGCTGACCGCGCTGGACGCGCGCTCGCCGCGCGAGCGGCTCGCCGCGAATCGGTTCTGGCAGACGACGCGGCTCCAGCGCACGATGCTGGCCGGCATCACTCCGCTCGTCCACTATCACGAGCGCCCGATCGCGGACACGACCTTCGGCGAGCTGGAGCAGGTGCTGTGCGCCGGCGCGCGGCGGACGCGGCAGTGGGACGGTCGCCTGCTGTTCGCCTACCTGCCCTCCTACGAGGCGCTGCTCGGCGACGTCCCCCACCGCGAGCGCGTGCTCGCCGTGGCCTCCCGCTGCGCCGACGCGGTGCTCGACCTGGAGACCGCGCTGCGGGCCGAGCCCGACCCCGAGAGCGTCTTCCCCTACCGCTTCAGCGCCCACTACAACGAACGCGGCTACGCGCTCGTCGTGCGGGAGCTGCTGTCGGTGCTGCGCCCGGCCGACTCCCGCACGGGACCCGTGGCGTCCTCGGTGGAGTGAGGGCAGCTGCTAGCGTCTGACCGTGGACGCGAGCTGGCTCTGGTGGATCCTGGTCGTCCTGCTCGTCGCCGTCGGCGTCCTGGGCGTGATCGTGCCGATCCTGCCCGGTGTCGTGCTGGTGCTGGCAGGCCTCGTGCTCGGCGCCTGGATCGACGACTTCGCCTACGTGGGTCGCTGGACGCTGATCTGCCTCTGCGTCCTGTCGGGGCTCACCTACGCGATCGACTTCGTCTCCAGCGCGCTCGGGGCGCAACGCGTCGGGGCGCACCGGCGCGCCGTGGTGGGCGCGGCTCTCGGCGCGCTGGTGGGGCTCTTCTTCGGGCTTCCGGGCATCCTGCTCGGGCCCTTCCTCGGCGCGGCGATCGGCGAGCTCTCGGTCGAGGGCAGCCTGGAGCGCGCCGGGCGCGTCGGCTTCGCCACCTGGGTCGGGATGGCGCTGGGAGGCGCCGCGAAGCTCGCCATGGTGCTGACGATGGTGGCGCTGTTCGTGTTCGTCCGCTTCCGCTGAGGGACAGGAGGAATCGATGGGTCGGAGCTCACGGAGGATCGCACTGCTCGTCGCCGCGGCGCTGGCGTTGGCCGCCGGGCCCGCCCGCGCCCACGGTCCGGAGGTGTCGGTGAGCGCGGAGGGCGCCAACCCGGCCGAGCTGCGGGTCGAGCGCGGCGCGACGGTGCACTTCACCAATCGCGCACAGGTGCCGCTCCGCGTGCGCGGCGAGGGCGACTCCTTCCACAGCCCCCTGCTCGCACCCGGCGAGGGCTGGCACCTGCCCCTCCCCTTCCCCGGGACCTTCCCCTACCGGGTCGAGCGGGAGGACGGCGCCGAAGTGCCCGCGGCGCGCGGCGCGATCGTCGTCGGGGAGTCGGGTTGAGCGGCGATCGCGTCTGCGGTCCCTGCTCGCTCTGCTGCACCGTCCTGCGCGTCGACGAGCGCGCAAGCTCGGCGGCGTGGCGTGCGTGCACCAGCGGTCCGAGGGCGGCTGCGGGATCCACCCGCAGCGACCGGGGATCTGCCGCGCCTACCCCTGCCTGTGGCTGGGCGGCGGCCTGAGGAGGGCGACCGGCCGGACCGGCTCGGCGCCGTGATCGACGTGGGGGAAGGCGGGTCGGCGTGGCTCGAGATCCGCGAGGCCGTGCCCGGCGCCCTCGACCGCTCGCCGCGGCTGCGCGGGATCGCCGAGCAGCACCGCGCGGCGATGCCCGTGCGGATCGCCGACGTGTCCGACGTGCTCGATCCCGGGCGGCGCTTCCGGGAGCTGCTGCCCGACGGCGAGGAGCGGATCGTCGAGGGGGAGTGGACCACGCGGCGACGCCCGAGCCACCCGGGCGAGCGTTTCCGCCTGCCCTGGCTCGGCCGCTGGCTGCGGCGCGCCGGCCTGGCCTGGCGGCGTCGGCGCGTCGTCGGCTACCGGGGCGCCTGAGCGCGCCGACGCCGTCGATCGGGACGTGCCGCGGGCCCTGCGGGCGGTCCACCCGCCCAGGGTTCGCGTACCGCGTCCGTCGGTGGGTACGGGGGAGCTAGCGGAGGCTCTCGTAGAAGCGGAGGTACTCCTCCGAGTCTTCGAGGAACCTCATCCCGAATCCGGGAGCCCGGTGGTTGCCGCCGTGCTCGGCGGTGGTCCACCAGACGAGGCCGGAGACGTCCACGGTCCGTCCCTGGTAGTCGCGAAACGAGAGGACGACCATCTCACCCTGGTCGGGCACCTGATCGGTACCCACGAACACGCCGCCCTCCGCCACATTGCGAATCTTTCCGCGCCCCTTGAGTCGGCCCGCCTCGAACTCCGTCTGGATCGCCGTGCGAATACGTGTCGTCATGGCGGGGGGGATCGGCCGCAGGGCCCGCCGGGAATGTGACCACTCGCACACCGGATCGGCAGGTCGTGCGCAGAAGACCTAGGGTGGTGGGCCATGGAGAACGGCGACGCCCCCGCCTTCCGCGCCCGCGTCGAGGACGCGATCGAGCGCGACGATCCCGGCGAGCTCGCCGACCTGGTGCTCGAGATCGGTCTCGAGGCCCGTCCCTGGGAGTGGGCGCAGAGCTGCTGCGTGCAGCTCGCGCGCCACCGCAGCGCCGCCGTGCGCGGGAGCGCCGTGACCGGCCTCGGCCACCTCGCCCGTCGCTTCGGCCGGCTCGATCCGGGACGCGTGCGGCGGATGGTCGAGATCGCCCTGTGCGATCCGAGCCCCGCTGTGCGCGCCTGCGCCCGCGACGCCGCCGACGACCTGCGCACGTTCCTCGGCTGGGAGTTCCCGGAGAGCGAGCCGCAAGCCGAGCGAAGTCGATCGAGAACGATGGGAGAAGACGGATGAAGGCGATCTGGAACGGACGCGTGCTGGCCGAGAGCGAGCAGACGGTCGTGGTCGAGGGCAACCACTACTTCCCGCCGGCGAGCCTCGACCGCACGCTCTTCGAGTCGAGCGACACCCTCACCCACTGCCCGTGGAAAGGCGACGCGCGCTACTACCACGTCGTCGTCGACGGCGAGGTGAACCGCGACGCCGCCTGGACCTACCCCGAGCCGAAGGAGGAGGCGAGCCACATCCGCGACTACGTCGCCTTCTGGCGCGGCGTCGAGGTGACCCGCTAGCCGCGCGCGCCTATCCTCGCCGCCGATGGGCGAGGCCGGGTGAGCGACGAAACGGGCGAGCGCGGCGGGACCGACGCGGGCGACGCAACCGACGCCGCGGAGGCGGGCGAGAGCGGGGGCTGGATCACGCGCAGCTCGCGGACGCTCCACGAGACACCGTGGCTGCGGCTGCGCCAGGACCACGTGACGCTGCCGACCGGTGAGGACATCACCTACAGCTGGGTCCAGCAGGGCGGCTACGTGGTGGTGGTACCGCTGCTCGACGACGGCCGTGTCGTGATGGAGCACGTCTACCGCCACACCCTGAAGCGGAGCCTGCTCGAGTGTCCGTCGGGCGGGCTCGACGGCGAGGACGCGATCACCGCCGGACGGCGCGAGCTCGAGGAGGAGACGGGCTACCGGGCGCAGTCGTGGACGCACCTGGGCTCCTTCTTCGGCAGCCCCGGCAGCAGCGACGAGCGCTTCGAGGTGGTGGTGGCCCGCGGGCTGCGCCGCGACGGCGAGATCCGGCGCGAGCCGACCGAGCAGATCGAGGTGGTGACGTTTGCGCTGGACGAGCTGCTGCGCCGCGCGCGCGCCGGCGAGATCGAGGACGGGCCGTCGGCGCTCGCGCTGCTGCTGTGGGCGGCACAAGGGGAGCGGGGGTGACGCGCCGTCGGGGAGCGCGGGCCGTGGGCGGCGCGATCGCGCTGCTCGTCGGCGCCTTCCTGGCCTGCTGCGCCGCCGCGGCGCCGCCGAGCGCGACGGGGCCCGCGCCCTCCGCCGGAACGGTGATCCTCCTCTCCCTGGACGGCGTCCGCCACGACTACCCCGACCGCGCCACCTACCCCGCCCTCGAGCGGATCGCCCGGGAGGGACTGCGCGCCGACCGCCTGATCGCCGTGTATCCCTCGAGCACCTTCCCGGGTCACGTGTCGCTCGCGACGGGCACCTACCCCGACGTCCACGGCATCGTCGACAACGTGTTCTGGGACCGCGCGCGCGGCGAGCGCTTCGACTACTCGAACGACGCCGACTGGATCGAGGCCGAGCCGCTGTGGGTGGCCGCCGAGCGCCAGGGCGTGATCGCGGCGACCTTCTTCTGGGTCGGCTCGGAGACCGACTGGCACGGAGTCGGCGCGCACTACCGCCGCACCCCCTTCGACTCGCGGATCGGCGAGGCGGAGAAGGTGGCCCAGATCCTGGCCTGGCTCGACCTGCCGCAGGCGGAGCGGCCGCGCCTCGTGATGGCCTGGTGGCACGGCGCCGATCACGCCGGCCACGAGAACGGCCCGGACCACCCGGACGTCGCGGCCGCGCTGGCCGAGCAGGACCACCATCTCGGCACGCTGCTCGCCGGACTCGACGCGCGCGGAGCCTGGGAGCACACGACGCTGCTGGTGGTGAGCGATCACGGCATGACCACTGCCGAGAACACGGTCCCGCTCGAGCGCGCGCTCGGCGAGACGGGCGTGGAGGCGCACGTGGAGGTCGGCTCGGCGATCGCGCACGTCTTCGTCTCCGACCCGGACGAGCTCGCCCGGGCCGAGGGCGCCCTGCGCGCGCTCCCGGGCGTCGCCGTCGATCGCCGCGAAGCGCTGCCCGCGTCGCTGCGCCTGGCCCATCCGACGCGCACCGGCGACCTCGTCGTGCGCGCGCAGCCCGGGTACACCTTCCGCTCGGGCAACCTGCTCGCCCGTGTGGCCGATCTGCTCGGGCGGCGCCGGGGCCTGCACGGCTATCCGCCGGATCAGCCGGACATGGGCGGGATCTTCTTCGCGATGGGCCGCGGCGTCGCGCCGGGCGCACGACCCGGCAGCGTGCGCATGATCGACGTGGCGCCGACCGCGGCGGCGCTGCTCGGCATCGACCCGCCGCTCCAGTCCGAGGGACGTCCGGTCACCGGCTTCCCCGGCGCCGGCTGACGAGGAGGGGGAAGGCCACCGTGGCGCTGTGGCGAAGGCTCAAGGACGCCGTGAACCGCGGCGTGGAGGTGCGCGTCGCGGGGTTCGAGGCGCGCATGCGGCTGGGCCGCGCGGCCGGGGCGAGCCGCACGGGACCCCCTCTCGACCTCGCCTGCGCGCGCGAGCTCGAGCGACGCTTCCCGGAGCTGCGGGCCTTCGCGCTTCCGCTGGGCGACGGCACGGCCGAGGAAGTGCTCGCCTTCTACCACGCGTACCTCCCGCTCGTGTACGAGCCGGCGCGCGGCGCCCACGCGCGCACCCTGCTCCACCGGCTGCGCGCCGCGACCTCGGATCCCGCGCTGCGCGAGGCGGCGAGCCGGGCGATCGCGGTCGGCAACCTGGCCGAGGGCCTGCCGGACCGCGCGGGCGCCCTGCGCGACGATCCGCGCTGGGGAGCGGCCTGGCGGCGCGAGGTCGAGGACTTCGAGAGCGCCTATGGCGCGCCGATCGCGCTCTCGGACTGGAGCGGCAGCCGGCGCGGCAGCGCGCTGCGCCTGTACTTCGAGGCCCATCGCGCGCTGCTGCGCGGCCGCGAGGTGCTGCACTGGGCGCCGGAGCCGGAGCTGCGCGCGTGGATCGGCGGGCGCGCGGCCGAGCTCGGAGTGAAGCGCTACGTGACGATGGACGGCTTCCACCCGGGCGTGGACGCGATGTACGACATCACCGGGATCGGCGTCGCCGACGGGTCCTTCGACCTGGTGATCTGCCACCGCGTGTTCGAGCACGTCCTGGACGACGCGAAGGCCTTCGCCGAGCTGTTCCGGGTCCTGCGACCGGGGGGTCTGCTGCACTGCTCCGTTCCCCAGGCGGTGCAGCGCGCGGAGACGGCCGAGTGGGTCGTGCCCGACGAGTCCCACGACGGCCATGTCCGCCACTACGGCCGCGATCTCGAGCAGCGGCTGCTGCGAGCGGGCTTCGCGTCGGTGGAGCTGGACCCGTGGCTGCTCGAGCAGCCCGAGTCGGCGCTGCGCGCGTCCGCCGCCTACCCGATGCGCATCTACCTGGCGCGAAGGGCAGGCTAGCAGGCCGACTCGAGAGTCCGCCGACGCCCGGGTCCGCCAGCCCGAAGGCGAGCGAAGCTCCCGGACTAACGCTTGCGGTGACTGCGCGAGAGGATGCGCTTGCGCAGGCGCAGGCTCTGGGGTGTCACCTCGAGCAGCTCGTCGTCCTCCATCCACTCGAGGGCCCACTCGATCTCGATCACCCGAGGCGTCGAGAGGACGGTGTTCTCGTCCTTCCCGGCGGCGCGGATGTTGGTGAGCTTCTTCGCCCGCACGACGTTGACGTTCATGTCGCCGCGGCGGCGGTTCTCGCCCACCACCTGACCCTCGTAGACGGGGACGCCGGCGCCCACGAAGAGCGTCGAGCGCTCCTGGATGCCGAACAGGCTGTAGGCGGTGGTCTTACCGGCCTCGGTCGCGACGATCGCGCCCACCCCGCGGCTGGAGAGGTCCCCGACCCAGGGCTCGTAGCCGCGCACGGTGCGGTGGAGCACGCCCTCGCCCCGGGTGTCGGACAGGAACTCGGTGCGATAGCCGAACAGGCCGCGGCTCGGCGCGACGAAGTGCATGCGCACGCGGTCGTCGCGCTGCTCCATCGCCTCCATCCGGCCGCGGCGCGTCGCCAGCTTCTCCATCACGGCGCCGGCCGAGAAGTCGGGCACCTCGACGACCACGTCCTCCACTGGCTCGCAGCGCCGCCCTTCGATCTCGCGCGTGATGATCTCGGGTCGGGAGACGCTGAACTCGTAGCCCTCGCGGCGCATCGTCTCGATCAGGACCGCGAGCTGGAGCTCGCCGCGGCCGGCGACCAGGAAGGTCTCGGGCCGGTCCGACTCGACCACCGAGATCGACACGTTGCCCAGCGCCTCCTTGCGCAGTCGCTCGTCGATCTGGCGGCTCGTGACGAAGCGGCCCTCGCGGCCCGCGAAGGGCGAGGTGTTGGCCGAGAAGTGCACGCGCACCGTGGGCGGATCGACGGTGATGCGCGGCAGCGCCTCGGGGCGCTCCGGGTCACAGATCGTGTCCCCGATCTCGATCGAGTCGACGCCCGCCAGCACCGCCAGCTCGCCCGCCCCCGCCTCGGGGATCTCCACCCGCTCCAGGCCCCGCGCGCCGAGCAGCTTCGTCACGCGGAAGCGCTCCACCACCCCTTCGCGGCCCACGCGCACCACGCTGGCGCCGCGCACGAGCGTGCCGCGGGCGACGCGGCCGATCACGAGGCGACCCAGGTAGTCGTCGTAGCCGAGAGTGACGGCCTGGAACTGCACCGGGCCCTCGCGGTCGACGACCGGCGCCGGGACCCGCGCGATCATCGTTTCGAGCAGCGGTCGCAGGTCGACGGGTGTCTCGGCCAGATCGAGCACGGCGGTGCCCTGCTTCGCCGACGCGAACACCACCGGGAAGTCGAGCTGCTCGTCGGTGGCGCCGAGTGTGACCAGCAGGTCGAACACCTCGTCCACCACCGCCTGGGCGCGGTGACCCGACCGGTCGACCTTGTTCACCACGAGCAGCGGCCGCAGGCCGTGGGCGAGAGCCTTGCCGACGACGAAGCGCGTCTGGGGCATCACGCCGTCGGTCGAGTCCACCACCAGCAGCACCGCGTCCACCATCGAGAGCACGCGCTCGACCTCGCCCCCGAAGTCGGCGTGACCCGGCGTGTCGACGAGGTGGATGCGCACGCCCTCGAACTCGATGCTCGTGTCCTTGGCGTGGATCGTGATCCCGCGCTCGCGCTCCAGGTCCTCGTTGTCCATCACGCGCTCCGCCACCTGCTGGTTGGCGCGGAAGGCACCGGTGAAGCGCAGCAGCGCGTCCACGAGCGTGGTCTTGCCGTGGTCGACGTGGGCGATGATCGCCAGATTGCGGAGGTCTTTGCGCGGTTCGGGCATGGGGCTCGGGATCCACCCTCTTGGACTTCGCTCGGTTGCGCCTCGCTGCGCGCGGCCTTCGGCCGCTTGCAGCTACAGGGCGAGCGGGAACTCCATGTGCTCGCGGTAGACGAAGTCGCGGTGATCGAGCAGCGCGGGATCGAGGACGGCCGCGATGCGCTCGCCCGGATCCCCGTAGAGCGCGCGCAGCGATGCGGGCATCGCGCACACTTCTTCGGGCAGGGGCGACACGAGCGCCGCCATCGCGGCCCAGTAGATGTCGACGGCGCTGAGCCGATCGCCCACCAGGTAGCGGCTGCCGGCCGCGCGCTGGGCGGCGAGACGGCGCGAGAGCAGTCGGAGGATGTCGGCCACGCGCGCGGAGGCGGCCTCGGCCGCGGCCCGGCGGTAGCCGTACTGGCGCACCATGCGGCCGAGCACCGGGCGTAGCGCCTCGGGCGGCTCCTCGGCGTCGCCCAGGCTCTTCTTCAACAGCATCAGCCGCCGGCACCAGCCGAAGCCGTTCTCGCCCATCAGCTCGTGGGACAGCCCCAGGCACAGCACGCGCTGCTCCGGATCCGCGGGCACGAGAGCGGGCTCGGGGCGCAGGCGCTCGGCGAGCCACAGGATGTCCGCCCAGCCGGCGCGCGGCGGCTCGTCCTCGTAGACCGCCACGGGCGCGTTGCGGTGGCCGGTCCAGGCGAAGAGCTCTTCGTTGTCCAGACCGGCGCTCTGGGCCACCCGTGCGAACGAGATGCCCTTGGCGTGGAAGATGCCCTTCGCCGCCTCGCCCCAGGGACCGGGAAGCCCCGCGGTGAGCACCAGGCGCAGGCCCGGCATCGCGCGCGCGGTCTCGACGTCGATGTAGTCCGCCATGTGCTCGAGTCCCCGGATCCGTGCGGATCCTCTGCTTCCCCGGCGACCCGGCCCTGCCCCGACCCGCCCTGCCGCGGGTCCGGCCCGTCGCCCCTCGCGCCCGATCGCGAGGTCGCCCCTCTTCGAAGCGGACCGTACTGTACCGCGGACCGCCGGAGCCGCGCTTGCCCCCGACCGTCCTCTTCGATCTCGACGGAACCCTCACCGACCCGCGCGAGGGCATCGTCGCGAGCCTGCGCTCGGCCTTCACGGGCCTGGGGGCGCCGGTCCCCTCGGACGCGGCACTCGCCGCCGCGATCGGGCCCCCGCTGCGCGGCACCTTCGCACGTCTGCTGCCCGATCCCTCCCCCGCCCGCGTGGAGCGCGCGGTCGTCCTGTACCGCGAGCACTTCGACGCGCGTGGCTGGCGCGAGAACGCGCTGCTGCCCCAGGTGCCGGAGCTGCTCGAGGCGGTGCGCGGACGCGGCTGGCGCGCGGTGATCGCCACCTCGAAGGCGACCGTCTTCGCCCGGCGGATCGCCCGGCACTTCGGTCTGGATACGTATGGATTGGCGGCGGTCTACGGCAGCGAGCTCGACGGGCTCCGCGCCGGCAAGCCCGAGCTGCTGGCCCACGTCCTCGATCGGGAAGGGATCGCGCCGGCGCAGGCGGCGATGGTGGGCGACCGCCGCCACGACGTGGAAGGCGCAGCGGCGGTCGGGATCGCGTCCGTGGCGGTCACCTGGGGCTACGGCACCCGCGAGGAGCTGGCGACCGCGGGAGCGGACTGGATCTGCGCCACGGTGGAGGAGGTGATCGCCGCGCTCGACGCCGCCCTCGCGCCCGCCGCGTTTGCGCGCCGCGACTTCGACGCATAGCTTGGAGACGCCGATGGAGCCTCCCGGGACCCCCCCCGACGCCGCCGCCCTGGCCAAGCGCTATCGCGCCGTGCGCGCCGCGTCGGTCGCTCTGGCCGATCCGCTCTCCGCCGAGGACTGCGCGATCCAGTCGATGCCCGACGCGAGCCCGGCGAAGTGGCACCTGGCCCACACGACCTGGTACTTCGAGACCTTCGTGCTGGAGTCGCGCGCCCCCGGCTACCGCCCGTTCTCGCCCGCCTTCCGCGTGCTCTTCAACTCCTACTACAACAGCGTCGGCGCGCAGTACGCCCGGCCCGACCGGGGACTGCTCTCGCGCCCGTCGCTGGCCGAGATCCGCGACTATCGCGAGCACGTGGACCGGCACCTGCTCGCGTGGCTCGAGCACGGCGACGCCGACGCGACGGCGCGTCACGTGCTGTGGCTCGGCACCCACCACGAGCAGCAGCACCAGGAGCTGCTGCTCACCGACGTGAAGCACCTGTTCGGGTGCAATCCGCTGGACCCCGCCTATCGCGAGACGGCCGCGCGCGCGGTCGCCCCCGGCGACGGCACGGGCCCGGCGCAGTTCCTGGCCTTCGAGGGCGGGGCTTACGAGATCGGCTGGAGCGGCTCGGGCTTCGCCTTCGACAACGAGGGGCCCCGCCACCGGGTCTGGGTGGAGCCCTTCGCGCTGGCGAGCCAACCGGTCACCAACCGCGAGTACATCGCCTTCATCGACGCCGGCGGCTACCGCGACCCGGGGCCCTGGCTCGCCGACGGCTGGACCGCGGTCCAGCAGCGCGGTTGGCCGGCACCGCACTACTGGCGGCAGCGCGGGGATCGCTGGTGGACGCTCACCCTGGGCGGCCTGCGCGAGGTGGCGCCCGACGAGCCGGTGACCCACGTGAGCTTCTTCGAGGCCGAGGCGTACGCGCGCTGGGCCGGCGCACGGCTGCCCACCGAGGCCGAGTGGGAGATCGCCGCCCGAGACGTCCCGGTGGAGGGGAACTTCGTCGAGAGCGGGGCGCTCCACCCGCGTCCCGCCACGGCGCACGGGCGCCGGCCCGCCCAGCTCTTCGGCGATGTCTGGGAGTGGACGCGCAGCGCCTACGGTCCCTACCCCGGGTTCCGAGCGCCCGAGGGCGCCCTGGGCGAGTACAACGGCAAGTTCATGAGCGGGCAGCTCGTGCTGCGCGGCGGCTCCTGCGCGACTCCGGCCGACCACGTCCGCGCCAGCTACCGCAACTTCTTCTACCCCGACGCGCGCTGGCAGTTCAGCGGCATCCGCCTGGCCCAGGACGCCGGAAGCTGACGGATCTCCAGGGTCAGCCCGGGTCCGCGTCCGGCCGAAGAGGCCGGGGTGACCGGACGCCCCGACCGTGGACTGCTGCTTCTGTGCGCGCTGTGCGCCGCTCTCTCCTGCGCGACGCCGGGGGCCGCGCCCGAGGCGCGGGCGCCCGACGCGCCCGCCCTGGCCCCGCAGCCCGAGGCCGAGTCCGATGGCCAGCGGGAGACGCTCGCACGTGCGCTCGAGGAGCGCGCGGACGCCCACGCCGACCTCGGTCAGCGAGACCTCGCGGCGCCGCTCTATGCGCGCGCGCTCGAAGTCCGGCGCGGGATGCCCGACAGCCGCGCCCACACTCTCGCCGCGCTCGCGGTGATCCAGCACGACCGGGGCCGGCTGGCGGAGGCGGAGCACTTCTACGACCGCTCTCTCGAAGCGCTCGAGCAGAGCGGCGCCGAGGACCGGCCGCTGCGCATCCGCGTGCTGGCGAACCACGGGAGCCTGCTGCGCGCGGACGGACGCCCCGAGGCGGGACGCACCCTGCTGGCCGAGGCGCTGGCGCTCGCGGAGGCACCGCCGGCCGAGGAGACCACCGGCCTCGCCTGGCTGCTCGGCGAGCTCGCCGCGGACGAGTCCGCGCTCGGCGAGAGCGACGTGGCGGCAGGGCATCTCGAACGCGCCCTCTCGGTGTGGGAGCGCTACCGGCCCGAGAGCGAGCCGCTGGTGGCCGAGACGCTCGCGAACCTGGCCGTCGTCCAGCGCGCGCGCGGGCAGAGCGAGTCGGCCCTCGCCGCGCTCGAGCGCGCGATCCCGCTCTACCGGCGGGCTCTCGACCCCGCGGACCCGACGCTCGCCCGGGCGATCGCCCTGCGCGCCGAGACCGCGCTCCAAGTGGCGGCGCGACTCACCGAGGCCGGTGAACGCGCGGGCCGGGCCGGCGACGAGGCGACGGCGCTCGCCTCCTTCGAGCGGGCGCTCGCTCTGCGCGAGGACGTGCTCGCTCCCGGCGATCCCGACCTCGCCTACACGCTCGCCGTCGTCGGTGCGACGCGCCTGGCCCGCGGCGATGCCGCCGGCGCGCGCGCGCCGCTCGAGCGCGCCGTCGCGATCCAGGAGGAAGGCGTCGGCGATGCCGTCGCGCTCGGCACCAGCCTCTCCTACCTCGGCCGCGCCTACGCCGGTGTCGGCGAGAACGCCCAGGCGCAGCGCACCCTGGAACACGCGCTCGCCCTGATGGAGCCCGCCCTCGGCAAGCTCGACCCTCTCACGCTGGAGACGCGCGCGACCTGGATGAACCTGCGCGCGCCCGACGCGGTCCCGGCGGCACCCGCGCCCTGAGCCGCCTCTCCGCGGCCGCGTTCGGAACGGGAGTTGCACCCTCACTGGTCGTGAGTGCGGGGTCGCGCTTCGCGATCCGTGCTGTAGCGGGCCGCCTCACGAAGACCTCCGCGGTGGCCCCGAATCACCCAGAATGGAGGGCTAGGCCATGTGTGCGGCAACTCCTCGGCGCCTCAGCAGCCTCCGCGACGGAGGGCTTCTGCTCGCGCTCTCTTGCCTGCTCGCGGCGATCCCGTCCGGTCGGGCGTCGGCGATGCAGATCGACGAGGTGGTGATCACCTCCGGGCCGGCCTACTTCGCGGGGAGCTTCACGGACTTCTTCATCGCTCCCGTGGTCTTCGGAACCGGCATCGACGCGGTGACGCTGAGCTCCCAGTCGGGCACGCTGAACGAGGTGCTCGTCGAGGTCACTCCGGGTGAGTTCGCCTGCGACGGGGTGATCCCCTCGGAGCCCTGCGAGAATTTCGTCTCCCTCGCTCAGATCTCCGCGTTGGGGAATCTGACCTTCACCTTTCTGGGCGATCTCGGGGAGATGGACAGCATCACGATCCCGCTCGCCGACTACGATCCCGGCGCGGGCCAGACGGGCTTCCCCGACGTCGTGTTCCCGGCCCATCTCCAGACCGGGGTCTCCTCGACGGCGACCCTGGAGTGGAGCACCCCTCCCGCCTGGGTACAGGCGATCGAGGTCGGTCTCGAGGAGGCGCTCACGGGCACACCGACGGACGACCAGCTGTTCCTGGGCATGCCCCCCGGCGTCCCGGTGACGACGACGACCTGGGCTCCCACGGGAATGGTCGACGACACCGCCTACGACTTCAACGTCTCGTTCTTCCAGATCATCGAGCTCGAGGATCCGCGCCAGTCGAGCGGCGCGCGGGACTTCGTCTACACCTCGGGCTTCGAGAGCTTCAACGAGGTCCTGTTCTTCGTGCCCGAGCCGGGCAGCCTGCCCGCGATCGCGGCAGCGCTTCCGCTGCTCGTGGGGCTGGCGCGATGGCGAAGGCGCGGGAGCTCGCGGGGCCCGGCGAGAGACGCCGCCTAGCGCTCGAACTTCCGGTAGGTGAGTCGACTCGGCCGGTCGGCGGCGTCACCCAGCCGGCGGCGGCGATCGGCCTCGTAGTCCTGGTAGTTGCCGGCGAACCACTCGACGTGGCTGTCGCCCTCGAAGGCGAGCATGTGGGTGGCGATCCGGTCGAGGAACCAGCGGTCGTGGGAGATCACCACCGCGCAGCCTGCGAAGCCGAGCAGCGCGTCCTCGAGGGCGCGCAGGGTGTCCACGTCGAGGTCGTTGGTGGGCTCGTCGAGCAGCAGCAGATTCCCGCCGCGCTGGAGCACCTTCGCCAGGTGCACGCGGTTGCGCTCGCCGCCCGAGAGCTGTCCGACGCGCTTCTGCTGGTCGGCGCCCTTGAAGTTGAACGAGCCCACGTAGGCGCGCGAGTTGATCTCCCGCGAGCCCACCTTCAGGCGATCGTGGCCACCGCTGATCTCCTCCCAGACCGTCTTCTCCGGGTCGAGGGTGTCGCGCGACTGGTCCACGTAGGCCGGTACCACCGTCTCGCCCAGGCGCAGGTGGCCGGCGTCGGGCTTCTCCTCTCCGACGATCATCCGGAACAGCGTCGTCTTGCCGGCGCCGTTGCCGCCGATCACGCCGACGATCCCGCCCGGCGGCAGCCGGAACGAGAGATCGTCGATCAGCAGGCGCCCGTCGTAGCCCTTCACCAGGCCCTCCGCCTCCACGACCACGTCGCCCAGGCGCGGTCCGGGCGGGATCGCGATCTCCATCGTGTCGAGCGCCCGCTTCTCCTCCTCGCTGCGCAGCGCCTCGAAGGCGTTGATCCGCGCCTTGCCCTTCGCCTGCCGCGCGCGGGGCGACATGCGGATCCACTCGAGCTCGCGCTCGAGGGTGCGGCGGCGGGCGCCCGCCTGCTTCTCCTCGAGGGCCAGCCGCTGCTGCTTCTGGTCGAGCCAGGAGGAGTAGTTGCCCTTCCAGGGGATGCCTCGGCCGCGGTCGAGCTCGAGGATCCACTCCGCCGCGTTGTCGAGAAAATAGCGGTCGTGGGTGATCGCGACGACGGTGCCCGGGTAGCTCTGGAGGAAGCGCTCCAGCCAGGCCACCGACTCGGCGTCCAGGTGGTTGGTGGGCTCGTCGAGCAGCAGCAGGTCGGGCTTCTGCAGGAGCAGCCGGCACAGCGCCACCCGGCGCCGCTCGCCGCCCGAGAGCACCGACACCGCGGTGTCGCCGTCGGGCACGCGCAGCGCCTCCATCGCCATCTCCAGGCTGCGGTCGAGCTCCCAGGCGCCGAGCGAGTCGATCTGGTCCTGGAGCTTCGCCTGCTCCTCGAGCAGCGCGTTCATCTCGTCGTCCTCGAGCGGCTCGGCGAACTTCGCGGACAGGTCCTCGAAGCGCTGGAGCAGCGCGCGCGTGTCGCCGACGCCCTCGTTGACGACGTCGATCACCTTCTTCTCGGGGTCCAGGTCGGGCTCCTGGGGCAGGAAGCCGACGCGCACGCCGGGCATCGGGCGCGCCTCGCCGAGATGGTCGTCGTCGACACCGGCCATGATCCGCAGCAGGCTGCTCTTGCCCGCGCCGTTGCTGCCGAGCACGCCGATCTTGGCGCCGGGCAGGAAGGCCAGCGTGATGCCTTCGAGGATCACCCGGTCGCCAGAGACGACCTTGCCGACCTCCTGCATGGTGTAGACGAACTCCTGCGCCATTCTCACTCCAGGGCCGGGGCGCGCCGCGCTTGGCCGGGAATCGGGTTCCGGGGTAGGGTCGTCGCGAATGGGCGCAGTGCCGAGATGGAGGGGGAAGCGCTTCGCGACGCGCGCTCATTCTATCGGGCTGGCGATCGCCCTGCTCGCCCCGGCGCTCGCCGCCGCCGACCCGCCCCATCCCGAGGTCCTGATCGTGGTCAACGACGCGAGCCCGATGTCGATGGCGATCGGTGAGGCCTACCGCAGGAGTCGCGGCGTGCCCGCCAGCCAGGTCGTGCACCTCGACGTCCCGCTGAGCGATCCGACGCTCGCCTCCGCCGCGCACGAGACGATCGACCGCGCGCAGTACCAGGCGCGGGTGCGCGACCCGGTCGCGCGCTTCCTCCGCGACCGGGGGCTCGCGGAGCAGATCGAGATCCTGGTGACGACCAAGGGCGTGCCGCTGCGGATCCGCGGGCGCCCGAGCGTCAACCCCTTCGACCAGGACGCCGCGGCCGTGGACGCGGAGCTCGCCGTGCTGCTCTCCCCGCTCGAGGGAGGCCGTGGGATGGCCCTCGGCCGCAACCCCTACTTCGGGTCTCCGCTTCCCTTCGCGGAGTGGCGCCGCAACAACCCGGACGCGCCGCTGCGCTACCTCGTCGCCCGCCTCACCGGCTACGCGGACACACCCGACCCGGACACCGGCGTCCCGCGCGACGTGGCCGCGCTGATCGAGCGGGCGCGCGCGCCGGATCCGGGCGGCGTGTGGGTGGTGGACGAGGATCCGCGCCAGCCGGAGGGTCGCCAGCGCGGCAATCAGGCGATGCTGCGCCCGGTGGCCGCGGCGCTGGCGGCGCTGAAGCTGCCCGTGCTCCACGACCGCGAACCCGACGTGGTACGCGACGTCGACGGGATCGCGGGCTACGCGTCCTGGGGCAGCAACGATCGCGGCAGGCCCCCGTCGCCCTTCTACGGGGAGATCGAGGGCCACCGCTACCCCGGACGCTTCGCCCCGCGCTCGGTCGCGGTCACGATCGTGAGCACCAGCGGGCGCAGCTTCACGCGCGCGGCCGAAGGCGAGCGGCGCGGCCAGTCGCTCGCGGCCGACCTGATCCACGAGGGCGCGGCGGGCGTGGCCGCGCACGTCTACGAGCCGACCCTCGACGGCGTCACCCGGCCGACGCTGCTCGTGGACTACGCCATGGGCGTGCCCGCCGGAGAGGCCTTCTACCGCAACGTCCCCTACCTGTCTTGGATGAACGTCTGGATCGGCGACCCGCTGATGCGGGTCGGACGGCCCGCGTCGGACCCGGCGCCCTCCTCGAGCGCGGGCAGCCGCAGCGCGAGGCGCGCACCGCGTCCGCTGGCCGGCAGCACCTCGAGCACGCCCGCGTGCTCGCGCGCGACGTCGAAGGCGATGGCGAGCCCGAGCCCGCTGCCCTCGTCCGGATTGCGCGTGGTGAAGAACGGGTCGAACACCCGGTGGCGCAGCGCCTCCGGGATCCCCGGACCGTTGTCGGCGACGACGAGCTCGACCTCTCCCTCTTCGCAGCGCAGCGCGACGTCGATCCGCGCGTCGGAGGTGGCGGCGAGGGACTGACGCGCATTGACCAGCAGGTTCAGCACCAGCTGCAGCAGCCGATCGGCGTTGCCGTGGACCGGCGCGCTGAGCGCGAGATCCATCCGCACCTGGGGGTTGCGACCGGCGTCGTCACGGCACAGGCGCACGGCCTCGCGGACGACGCGCGCGAGGTCCACGCGGGTGAAATTCTGGCGGTCGGTCGTCGCCAGGTCGCGCATGCCGTCGAGAATGTGGCGGATCCGCTCGACGCCCTCGAGGGTCTCGCGCGCCAGCGTGCGCAGGTCGGAGAGCTCGGCGGCGAGCGAGGCGTCGGGCCCATCCCCCTCGGCCGCGACGCGCGCCCCCAGCTGCTCGATGCCCGCCAGGTTCGCCCGCACGAAGGCGAGCGGATCGTTGATCTGGTGGACGACCTCCCCGGCCAGGGCGCCGATCAGCTCGAAGCGCTGGGTCTGGCGCGCGCGCCGTTCGTCCCGGTCGATCGCCGTGCGGTCCGAGAGGATCGCGAAGTGTCCGGTGGGCTCGCCGCGGCCCTCGTCCACCACCGCGGTCGTCATCTCGATCACGCGGCCGTCGGCCGTCCGCACCGGAACCGGCGTCCCGCTCTCGCCCGAGATCCTCGCCTCCAGGAGGCTCGACTCGCGCGGGTCGGCGGGTGCCAGTCCGCGCGCCAGGGTCTGCGCGAGGTCGTTGCCCGGCCGCAGGCTCCCCTCGCCCAGGATCCGCTCCGCGGCGGCATTCCAGAACGTGACGCGCCCGCTGGCCGACGCCATCACCACGCCGTCGTCGAGGTGAGCGAGCGCGGCCTCCCGGGCGAGCGGCAGGCCCTCGAGCAGCTGGTAGCGGAACACGGCGATCCAGAGCAGAACCATCGAGACCAGCAGGCCCGCCGGCGTCAGGTCGTGGTGCACGGGCAGCAGCTGGAAGGTGTAGACGGTGCTCGCGACGGGAGGGGCCAGCGAGGCGAGCGCCAGCAGGGCGCCCCGGCGCCGCGACACGCGGCGCAGCGTCCGGCGGGCGGTCCGCACGAAGATCACCATTCCGGCCGCCACGCAGCCGTAGCACCAGGCGAGGAACACCCAGAACAGGGGGCCGACGTAGGCAGCGGGGCCGCGCTCGATCGCGTCGAACTCGACGTTGCGCAGGAACATCCGGTGGCCGTCGTTGGTGAACAGCACCAGCTCGATCAGGGCGGACACGACGAGCACGAACACCGAGGCGCGCACCCGCGCGGGGTGGGAGCGGCTGTACACGTAGGAGACGGCGGTCAGCAGCCAGAAGGCGGAGGCGAAGAGGATTCCCGAGAAGATCACGCGCAGGGCGACCGCGAGGGTGTCCGGGGTCGAGACGGTGTACCGGGCGAGCACGCCGCCGGTCCACATCATCAGGCCGGCCAGGTAGGCGCACAGCATCCAGTGGAACGGCTCCTTGTCGCGCCGGGCGATCAGATAGATCGCCATCGCGGTGGCCGTCCAGAACGTGACCATGCAGGAGGTGATCGCGGCCTGCACGGTCAGGACTCGGCCCGGGCGTCCGGCTCGGGCGCGGCGACGGTGAACAGGAACGACGCCCCGCCGTCGCCGGTCTCCACGCGCAGCGATCCGCCGTGGTCCCGGGCGATGCCCGCCGCCAAGGAGAGTCCGAGCCCGCGTCCGGAGGGATCGACGCCGGTCGTGAAGAAGGGCTCGAAGATGTGCTCGCGAAGCGGTTCGGGAATGCGCGGGCCGTTGTCGCGCACGCGCACCCAGAGCGTGCCCTCGCCGATTCCGCTCTCGATCTCGATGCGCGGATCCGGAACGCCCTCCAGCGCCTGCTGGGAGTTCATCAGGAGGCTGACGAACGCCTGCACCAGCAGCTGGGAGGAGCCGCGGATCCGGGGCAGGTCCGAGACCAGACGCGTGCTGAGGGCGATGCGCCCACCGGCCTGAGGCAGAGCCAGACGCACGGCGTCGGAGAGCGCGACGTCGAAGGCGACGCTTCCGTCGTAGGCGTCCCGCGTCGTCGCCAGGCAGCGCACGTCCGAGACC
>Ga0315553_10000795_pt1 | contig 27221 bp, 25 predicted proteins | sample SalMarSW160140MG_FD_203099 | JGI IMG/M metagenome (GOLD analysis project Ga0315553, IMG submission 203099) | Salt marsh sediment microbial communities from the Plum Island Ecosystem LTER, Massachusetts, United States - Salt Marsh Sediment SW1601-40 ... | reverse complement strand
CTATAGGCTTTGTTCAAAACTGCAGTCGACATCAAAGCGAATACAGAGTCTATTCATAACAGAAGCTAAATTTGTATTGACCAATATCCTTAGACAGTTGTATCAAATTATGTTAGGCAGTCTAGATTTCGCTTTACACATGGATTAAAGGAAGACTTGCAAAACTCTTGGCGTCCGAGTACTCGAAAAATTACGGTACCTTTCGGAGGTTGGACATCATGCCAAAAACCACTTCTCGCGTAATATGTTCAGTAGTACGTTACATGCTCTAAGTCAAGTATAAAATATAGAACCATATTGTCTTTCTGTTATATCTTAGGTGGTTCCGGTGACTCCTTATCTAGACATTTGCGGAACGAAATATATCTCTCTTGCCTGAAGTAAACAGTGGCGACTATTATTACTATTGCTGCTGTGATTGATCTTTATACTTAATTGTGGTGATCTTCCTCCGAAGCTTGTAACTTGAATGTATTTATCAAATATTGGAAGAAGAATCTTGATGTATAAAGAAGACTGGTGGTGATAATTCCAAGATACTACGCATCGAGTTCGACTTGATGATATTGCTATCTTCCTTATCGCAGAAACAATCTCTTTTATTAGATGTTTCGCTTCTTTACGATCAATGTTAGGATCATGAGTAAACATGTGCAATAAATCTGGAACAATTACTATACACGTGTCAAGTTTTCTAATGATGTTCGGTAATTCATTAATAATTAGATTGGTTAGTTGATGGACCGTAAAAGCTCTACTTACAACTATTCTTTGTAAAGTCTCTTTTATGTCTAAACCATATTGCCTTATGAATTCTATAAATTGATAAAAATCTAAACTATTTCCAGCATCCACAATTACTATATATGGCAATAAAGGCGGTAACGATGGTGTTGATGATAAACTAAAGCCTTCTTGCCGCCGTAATAAAGATAAAGAGTAGATACATAGCCTTGTCAAGAGAATATTTGTGAATTTTCTATTATTTTTGCTATCGCCAATTATAGCCAATGTATTGCCATCTGTATTAAGGTTCTGAAGAGAAGAATCTAAAGCTTCGATATCAAACATCAGTTTGCTAATAAATTCATCATATGCAGTCTGGAATTTTGATGAGAGTATTGACGATTGTAATACTAGCGACCGTCCTTTGTTATACTTGTCATACAGTTGTTGTGGTTGTGGTGGATTTTTCCATTCTTTTTTCAGAGTCTTTAGGATAGAACCACATTTTGGGCATTCTTCTTTCACATTGATTGTCAAAAGATCCTGACATGTCTCTCCTATTGTCTCCTTTAGTAACGTTCCGCATTCTAAACAAGAGTATTCTAGAAGTTGGTAATTCATTCTGGATGGAGTGACCGTCATATAAGACCTTATAATGGGTAAGGTGTGTTGCCATGGGGGAGGGATAGTTAGATTTGTTTTGATTTTTAGTTGTAGAGTTCTAATAAAAACATATTGTAACGAACCGGGAAAAAGCGTCAGCAATCCTAGTCGGCAGCCAAGATAGTGAGAAATATGAGACATTAAGTTTAGAATGAGAAACGGCTCCGTTTTGAAATTCGTACAAAAAAAGTGATCAACATACCAGCCTTGTCGATCACCATACTAATCGGTGCGAATAAAGAACTTTATTATAATACAAGCATCGGAAAAATTAAGGGGCGATCTAACTATTCAGAAGTATCAATATTTACTTTCATCTTGCCCTTAATCATGTTCAAGAGCTTGACTTTATTAGAATAAACAACTTTTCCGACTACGTTGACAGGAGAGTATGCCAATATTCTTCCGTCCTCGCTAATTGGAGTGGGCCCGAAGAATAAACACAATGCATATCCATCAGGCCAGTAGGCAAAATCTAATTCAGAAACTTCAGTCTTTGCATTTTCTTTCACTTGCACAACTATGCTTGTGTTATCAGTATACAATTCATCGCCCCATCTATTTATGTTAACATTGACAGGCAAATTCGCAAGGATTGCCTCTACCGTTTTTGGCGCAAGTGAAACATCTAATTCTATCTTAATCTCTTCATAACCAAGATCTGGAAATATGACTCGAATGTTCCTTTTCATGAACCAGGCTGACGAATATTTATAATCATACTGTATATCAATGATTCTGTGATTATTGCAGAATAAGGAGATCGCGAGTGATATTAGGAGCTGCCGCTTGTCCAAGGTTCATCAAGCCGATCAAATATCCTCTGAGTGGTTACAGATAGCGCAGCAACATGACAATGTATCCTAGTATGGTGGTTTCTTCAAAGGATATCTCTATAGGATCAAAGTAATGAGGAAATAATTTCTGCCTCATTAAATGAGCCTAGACTTTTTCCCCATGTTATAACGATTCTAGGATCCTGAGGATTTTCGTGCAGAAAGAACTCCGCAGTTATGTAATAGTTGGAATAGATGTGCTAAAGGAGAGGAGACTTCAAAGAACCAAAATATCTTACTACTATGTCATTAAATGAGCTATGTGTTGAGCTCTGCAAAGTGTGCATTATGATGCTTATTGGAAAACTCATTTCCTTTCATATAAGATGATATCCTTAAAAGTGCATGAACCTTGAAAGTTGGCAAAGAACTTTGAAGGGATATTACAATTCCTCCCTGTATCATGTTATGTTAAGAAGACAGAGCTAAAGTTGTGAATACCTCTTCTTTAACAGGATCTATCGAATACAGACGTAGTCTGTAATCTAGGTTGTACTCATAATATAATAGCCAGTTTTTATAGACGAACACAAATTTGTAGTGCGGTCACCGGGATTTGACATCCATATGTATGGGAGGTCACATCCTTAAATTTTAATAGTTTGAATAGATATATCCCCATGTGTTCATGTAGTAATCGCATAAGTACTAAACACGTCTCATATGTCATCAAATCCATCGACACACAACAATTTCACAAACGCTATGGCTTCAGATGCCACTTATTTCAACTCCACGATAAAAACTATATAAAATAGTTCTACTATATTATACGTGTAAAGAATATGTACAAATGCAGACATTGCCTAAAAACTATAGCGAATGATAGTGTACTAGTGCCGGACCCAAGAGATAATAGCCTAACTATCTATAGGTGTCCTCACTGTCAAGAATTCATAATGGAAACCATGATCAAATAAGCAAAACTAAGAATCCCTAATATCCTTTTGAACATAAGAATTGTTAGCTTCTAGTGCTGATCTTTGGTGATGACTACCAAGGTAACAGACCCTCAAAGCCAGGTGTAATGCCTTTTCGTCAAATGTTATATGATACCGTGCGTCACATTCAGAGGATATAATGGAAGCTAGCAGTTACCAATGTAATAAATGCAATATGGTCAGGAATACAGCTAGTGTAGTAAAAGAATATATTGATTCTGAGACAGGTAATCCGGTTAGGCTGATAGAACTAGAATGTGACGGTTGGAAAATAGGGAAAGTCATTGGTATACTGCATCTGCAATTCTTTGGTAGCACTGCAGATGTACGAAGAACCTAAGGTACGAGCGACGCAGATTGCGACAGGGCTCTTGCCAAATCCAGTAGGTGCCTCCAAAACAGTGAATTGGTAGCCTTAGTTGAAGGCATCGCAGATCGCTTCTAATGCTTCACGTTGCTTAGGCCTAATCTCTGGAAATGGGAAATTTTCTAAATAGTCTTGTAAAGTTAACGGCTGCTCCTGCTGCTGAGTCATTTCTTATCATTATTCCTCTCTTGAATAGTGGTAATCTTTTTCGACCATTATTACTATTATGGTTATGATCACGATTATGAATTCTCTAACTCCTATGGCTTGTCACTTATTCTTTGATGCTTAATATATACTCCTGTCTAAGATCCGGCGTTATAGATTCAGGATTATAAACCAGCCTATTTTTCATTTCTTCCGCAATATCTTCATTCTAGTCTTGTAGGTACTCTTCAAGTGAGTACATATTCATCATTGTGTTATGAAGTTCCTCATTTGATAATGAAGCCACAACCTCTTGTCTCTCTTATAGACTCTGTCGAAGTCCTTATCCGATTTAATACCAGACATTACTTCTTCCAGATGAAGTATTGCACAGTCTATTTCAGGGTATATTATATCCTCAGTCCGTGAAATCAAATTTTTTTCGTTGTTTTCTTGCGCAGTATTTTTTGCCATTATGAAGTGTATGGAATGATCCGATGCTTATCTGTTACTTAACCATCTATGTAATCCATGTGAACTATTTTAAGGATTACTGTTTCCCTTAATCCTAGCTCGCTTCACCTCTGTTTACATATACACCTACTCATCACGTTTACCAAAAAATCGTAGATTACATATGCGCCTACAGCCTCGTCAGCGCTAGTAGGATCCTAAGCGGGGGCAGATACAAGAACGTATTTTCCGTCATCTCGCCTTATTCGAAATGTACTAGTATAATTTCACCTGCATCCGAAACTGCTACAGGTGTATTATCTATAGTATAAGCGGAAACGTCTATAGTGTCGGATGATAACGTTCTGCCCCTGTTATCGCGGATTGAACACATGAATCCTCAAATTGACAGATGCGAGATTAGATATGTTACTATAATGTACTATCATTATTCCTTGATCCTTTCACAAGTGGTCGACTCGCGCCGGTTAGATCCTTGACCGTATTGGGTGCTGTTTGAATACTACTGTAATATGAGGTTGAACATCAGCTGATAATGCGTCACATTATATTACGATCTAGTAGATAGTTTATCTAGTAGATAGTTCGTTGGATATCTAAGGACGATCAGGAGCGTGATAGACCTGAATATGCAACAAGATCTAAACAAGCACAGTGAGTAGCGATTTGATCCCAAAATATCGTGTAATGGTTGTAGATGACAATAAGGACATACTCCGAACGCTAAAGATAGGATTGGAGGATGGTGGATTTTCAATAGAAGCATATTCTGAGCCCTTTACTGTTCTTTCAATCTTTAAGGCCATTTATGGTAACAAGGGTGAATCACCTGTTCATATGCCATATGACCTGTTACTGATCGACGTAAAGATGCCCGAACTCAACGGCGTGGAATTGACAAAAGAAATCAAGAAGCTGGCAACGGATGCAAATGCGATCCCTCCACCAATTTGTTTCATTACAGCCTTCGATGAGTATTACGAGATCCTTGCGAATTTGTTTCCGAATAATGAACATGACTCTGATATCTGTCTGATCCATAAACCTATTCTTGAAATTGAGAATCTCACGACAAGACTAAAACACGAGATCGCGCTCCACAAGTAACTAGATGTGGCCTGACTGATGTTTTTCTGTGAAATTCAGAGCAATTTCGTCCTCACAGTCTTCATCATAAATTTGTGAAAAACGTGCATTGTACATGACTAATATGCTAAGTATGTCACCTTCTTCCTAGCATCAAATACAAAAGGACAAACGCGGATCGGCAGATGCACTCGAACGCAATTCGGGCTGCAAATAAAATCCTCAAGAGATAAATGACCCGATTTGTTCAGTATTGTTACTTTACCCTATATATGACAGCATCAGATGTGCCTTGTACTGTGTCGCTTCTCTTAGCTCATTTGCTGATGATGCCTGCGCCATAGTACTACCAATTGGTTAGTTGATTTCAAATTCTTGTTGAACCTCCTAAGAGATACGATTCATAACGGGCCAGGCCCGGTGGGTACGATGAGTCCGACTATTCCAGAAACAATCCAAATAATCACAGCTATTATGAATGCCCTTATCCAACCAAATCTATATAGAGCCTTCAGGGCAAGGAGCCATACAATACCCCCGGATACGGCAGCCAAGAAGCCGTGGCCAAAAATGAAGTAGACTGCCCCATAAACCGCCGAGCCTATAAGAGCAGCAGCAAAGGCATGCTTTATTCCCTCTTTTTCTCCAAAGAGTTTAGTTACAATATAAATTATGACTGTCGAAATTACTAGTCCTATGACAAAGGGAATAATGCTCCATAAGGTATCTGTCATGTTTAATAGGTCATATCAGGGTGTTTTTAAATCAATCAAATGTATACCTATTTGCTGAACTTCAAATAGATGGCCAAAAAATTGAGCAAAGACAATGAATATTAACAAATAGAGTCCAATACATTCGATAAGCTATGCCAAACATTAACAAATCGAGACGCTATGCCAAGGAAAAGATTTCTTTATAAGCAGGTTACTTTTAGCAACAATAAATTAAAACACTGAACGATTATATGCCTGAAAATCGATGGAGCCTTGCGAATTCAGGGAACATCGGTATCGAGGATGTTCCGTCATATGCCCAATCTCTCTTGGCTTGCAAGCAGATTTGTTGGTAAAGATCAAATTAGTTAGTACCTGGATTACATGACGTTGCGGTTTAATGTCCACGGCACAATGACCAGGTACGAGCTCAGATCTTAATGCTTAATTTAAAGCTCGTAGATAGATAGATTGTCATATCACTTGACACAAAAAAAGTGTGCTAGGTGCAACACGGAATGCTTTGTTACGTATTCTTGCGAGCACACGGACCAAAGAGATATGTGTACCGAATGCTATCAGTACGTTCATTGGATTGACACTATCTATGCGGTGAAGGAAGAAGCGTTGAGAGAATAACTTGAATTCGAGCCAGAGCCTACTAAAAACCACTTAAAATGTCGTGCATAACAAAGACGAGATCTTGGTCCTTTCCTGAATTTGAGCAATCGATAGGCATTACAACATCTGTTTATCCCTTACCGATAATTCGAGTCCTTTCTCCCTTAATTCCAGCATAAATTATCTCTGCTCCTTGGATAACCAATGCCACAACCAAGACTACCACCACTACAAAAATCCCGAATTGTTCGTTAGTGAGTACGAATCCAGCCAATACGATACATATCGCTCCTGTTGCTATCCGAAACATTCGCTGGGAGTTTCGCGGAAAGGACTTTCGAATCCCATCTATTACGCGTATGGCACCATTAAAGAGCAATGCTAATCCCACAATTAGGATAAGGAAATTCACACTGTTTTGAGGGAAGGCAATAGTGATAATTGCAAAGAACAGTACTACCGCACCGATCCCGATATTTATCATCCTTGACCTTCTGGAAAGGAATTCTGTTCCAACGCCGCTTGCTATTCTCTCTACTCCAACAGTGAACAGAACTATTGCAAAAATAATCATTGCCGTTATGGGAGCAAGCTCAGGTACTACAATAACTGATATTGACAGAATAATGGCTGCTGATCCTATGGCAATCTGAAGAATTCTAAGCCATTGGGACCGGGCTAATACCTCTTTCATCGATTTTATAAAGGCGTTGCGTGGCCATTAATAATTGTATTCCCATTCATAATTGGCAATTCACATCTTCTCTACTACTACTACTACTACTACTACTATTTGTATTATCATTATTGAAAGAATATAAGCAGTAAGTTCAAGAACATTATAAACGAACGGTTAGGGAAGATACTTGAACGTGAAATTGAGAAATTATTATCGTGTTTGATGTGATGTTAGAAATAAAGGAATGGCGAACTGCGTTCTTGTAACCTGATTGTATCTCCTGTTACTTGGAATTAGTTAGCCCCTTTGTACTTCGCCTTCATCTAGCCAGCCAACTGAATTGATCTTATTGAAGGGTTCTATTAATAAGTCATCTTTTGAAGCCAGTAGGAGGTATTAGGCTTGTTTCCCTGCCAGAGAAACCTGCGACGATCATCTGGATACCAATTATGATCAACGCTATTCCTATGAGGAATCCAGCAAGTACCACCCCGAAGAATGGAGACGCTAATATCATTACAGATATGACCACAGCGAAAATGCCTACACCAATACTAAATCCTCTAGACCATCCCCTAAGCTGTTTGTCCGTGAATCCGTGAATAATACGTGCAAAACCGTCAAACATCAATGCAAAAGCCATAAGGAATATCAGGAATAACGTAGCGCCGACAGGGAAAGCTAAGGCGATCGAAGCAAGAATTATTACGATAACTCCTAGACCAACTGTTGCCCATCTTGATTTGTGCTGGATAAAAATGCCGCTTATGATTTTTTCAATTCCAACGAAAATTAGCACCACGGCAAGTAAGATAACAAGTGAAATCACAGTTAAACCTGGGAAAAATAACGCTGCTCCTGAAACAATTATTGCAAGAATACCTAATCCAATTTGTGCTGCTCTTTTCCAACCTGGTTCCTTTGCTGAACTCATCTTTTACTTTACGTTGCTTATGCATTCAGGACCTATTTAAGCAAATAGACAAAACAATATGATGGAATTGTCTAGATCATTTTTGTGATTTGGTAGCAACTCTAACTATTGGAGCTTAAGCCCTTTAACTATGTTTCAGAATCCTGAATCAAACATCAAACCGCTGACTTCAACAACGGTCATATGGATCTGGTAGCAAAAGTCAGGTGACAAAGAGTATGAAATAATCCTCATTGTCGTAACCAATGTCCCCCATGAATTATTTTTCAGTTTTCGTATCATTCACGAGCGAAAACGAATTTTTACGACACTTGGTGAGATTGAAAATTAGTAGTTGCTAACTTGATCATGGAGTAGAGCACGAGCTTGGACTATGCTATTTAACAAGATCACGCTAATAATAGAGAAGATACCCTTAAAGGAATTTTGAGAGTGAAACAATAGTAATTATTCCAATCTACCAGATGATGAATAGCTAATTAACATTGTGTTCAATTTATCAAAAGCAATTTATACACCTATGGGCTCTGATGTAAGTAATGAGTGATTTAAAGACTCCAGGATGGGTTCGAGCAGCTCAAATAGGATTGGGAGTGCTGGCCATAATTATATCGATAACAATTCTTGCTTTTCCAGGGGCCGTACTGGTTTCAATTATCTTTTTTGTAGGTATCCTTTTGCTAATAGTAGGTATTGAGAGCGTTATCAGCGGGATCTTTGTAAAGAGCAGATCTCGGATGGCAAGTATCGGTTTAGGAATCTTGGTTATCATACTCTCCCTAATAGTAATTGCATTTCCAGCAGCAGTAGGCGTGTTTCTGTTAATACTTATCGGAATTGTGCTCCTTATAGATGGTGTCGCAAGACTTGTGCATGGATTTGGAGACAAAGAACATCGAGGCTGGTCAAGGGGATTCCGTATTGGTGTCGGAGCATTGGAAATTGTCCTAGGTATCTTAGTAATGGTTTCACCTGGATTTGGAGCTGCATTCGTAGGCCTAATAATCGCAATAGCTGTGCTGATAGTTGGAATACAAATGGTTGTAGGTGGAATAACTGGAAGAAGGATGAGGATGCTTCCTGGACGGTCCAAAGAATAGATTATTGGCACTAGGGGATCGTTGTGCGTACCTTATTACTGCGGTGAATCCTATCCCTAATATTTGACCTTGGCAGGCCGCTGCTGATAAATCTATAATTTAACATACACTGTAAAGTACGGATTCTCATCTGTTGTAAAGTTTGGTGCGTTCCATGCATTCCAACTCATTCGGTTCTCTCCTGAATGTCCAATAAATTGAACTCTTTCAAGAAATCTGTCATGACATCCTTCGAAATATCTTCAACCCTAACCTCTCCAGCCATAACTTTTTTCAAGCTATTTACTATTCGAAAGAATCGTTCTACTGTCATGACCAAACCATAATAATCACGAACTCTCTCCAGTGTTGTTTCATAGTGTTTGCTAATACCTGACGCTGTTGCATCTGAGATAAGAATTACATCATATCCGATATTAAATGCATCTCGCAATGATGTTTCTACGCATATTGAAGTATCAACTCCGCAAATAACCAGAGTATTTATTCCCTCGCTCTGTAACCAGACTCTTAATTCGGTATCTTGAAAGGCAGAGTCTCTTCGTTTAATAACGACGTGATCAGAATCTGCTGGTTTGATTTCATCAATAGTTTTCGCGTCCCATGTTCCCCTTACGCATATGGGTACTTTCAGTCGTTCTTCTCGAGTCACTGGAAGCAGTCTGTGAACTCGAGTCAAGAGATCTATTCCACTTGGTTCTCTAATAGCTTCGGTAAAAAAAATAGGAATTAGATTTGCTCTACAAAAATCTATCAGCTTCTTGGTTTTGGGTATTATTTTTCTATACTCTTCGGTATTCAACCCCAGCAGATCGTAGGATCCACCTTTACTGACAAATCCGTTTTGCATATCGACTACTAATAATCCAAAATTGAATGCAAATTTGCTAGGTTGAACTTCAAACATTTGAAGAAAATTCCCTTGGGATGTTTATAAGGATACTGTCGCGCAGGCAGAAAGATCCAAGTTTGCATAGATAGCACTATACAGTTTAATTTATTACATCTAATCAGGTTCACAGCACAATTAGCTATAGCCCACTCAGGGGAGTGGTGATCTTCGTGTGATACGTTCATTATTCAAATTCGACGTCTGAACTGCGTTCTACAAGCTCACAGCAGGCCCAGATGTTTACATTTGTCTCACTTCAGCAGTATTCAATGCCTTCACGGCAGGCCCTCTCATAAGCATCACAAGCATAGTAGCTACAATTGCCAAGGCAAGGCCCACAATGAAAACAACATCAAAAGCAGTAGGACTTGGGTACTGGCTAGTAGTACCGTCTACTTCAATGGGTATCAGCATAGAAGTTAAGATTACCGTCGCTATTACCGGGCCTATAGCTCCACCAATTATTCTCATGTCACTGGTCGCAGCCGAGGATATGCCTGTTAAATCTCTTGGAGTTAGTGCTATGATAATATTGATAAGTGTGACAGGTAAAAGCGCAGCACCTATTCCAAAGAGGAAGAGTGATGATGTGGTACCTGACGAAGTATCATGGAATAATGTAGCAAGCAAAAAGGATACTGCCATGATCACCATACCCGGAATGAGCAACTTCGTATTGAGTTTACGATTCTTTGCTAACAACAATCCGAAGACCGGACCAAATATTAACACGGCCAACGATAAAGGGAGCTGTAATAACCCTACCATGTCTGCATCCAGTCCAAGACCAGACCCCTGAGGAGCAGCACCCAATTGTGGTATCGCCGTTATAATGATATACTGTACGATACCGAACATTAGCATTGCTATATTTCCAGCAAATATAGGTGGTTGGAGTAACAACTTCAGAGGCACTAGGGGAGATTTGGCCTTTTTCTCTACTATAATGAATAATACAAGTGCGATAGCACCGATTATTAGGGGAACTACAAAACCTAATGGATTTTCTACGAGAGAGCCACTATTAGTTATCGCCACTAAGAAAGATACAAGGGAGACAGTCATCGTTACTATTCCTTTAATATCCAAAGCTATCTTCTTTTTATCTAATCCACTCTTGTCTACGCCTTTCTTTCTGACATTATTGGTATGGTTCGCATTGGGTGCAACATCCTCCGATATCTTGGCAGATTCATCAACTGGAAGAGCTCGCCAGCACATAAAGAGAATAATTGCTGCAATGGGAGCACACATGAAGAATATCGATTGCCAACCAATAGACGCTACTATGATTGGTCCCAATACCACACCTAAGGCCATTCCTCCTGAATATGCAGAGGTTATTATACTCTGACCAATTGAGAACTTTCCTTTTGGAAACTGATCTCTTATTATTTTTAGAGCTATTGGCGTATTAGCAATAGCTATGCCCTGAATCGCCCTTATAGTAAGTAAAGTGTAAATATCTTGGGAGAACCCCGCAGACACAGTAGCAGCGGTATAAATCACCATCATTAGTAACAACATTTTTTTTGCTCCAAAAATGTCGCTGAATCTTCCAATGAGTATAGTCATAACAGCTCCTGAGATCATGTAAATTGACATGACCCATGAAGCGAGGGCTTGATCTATACCAAAATCCTCGGCAATAACAGGAATAGCAGGTGACAAAGAAGTATGCAAGAAGAGGATCAGTAATGTAGTTCCGGTCAGTATTATGACCGACTTCCACGCTGCAAAAGAAATTTCCTCAGATTTAATCGAAGTACTGCTATCGTGTGCCGCTGATATGCCGCCGATTAAGGACGTATAATATATTAACCTTATGTCAAGGTTGCTGATTCGTCTCCTTTCCCGAAATTATTAACGCAAAGTTTGTGGTCAAACTCACAAACAGTAAGATTAGGTGGATAGTCAAAGAGAAGTTAAGGAATGTCCCTGGCACTGCAAAGGGTTGGCGAGATACTTATATAGGACCTCCTGATGCTGTGGTACGAGAAGAACAAAAATAATGCAAATTTTGAGGACCCCTCCTTGGTTACGAATGCTCCAGATCGTACTGGGTTCGATTTCTGTTTTGTTAGCTGCGATTATCTTGTTTGTTCCAGGCTCCTCTATTTCGACGACTGTTCTCATTTTATCCATTACTTTACTAGTTATAGGAATTGAAAGAATCTGCTTCGGAGTGGTTAGAACAAAAGCAACATCTACGACACCAGCAACAACCTTAACCAAGCCAAAGTACGAATCTTCAAGAATCGTGAATATTGCGCTAGGACTTTTAATTATCGCCCTATCAATCGTGCTTATGGAGTTCCCAGTATTTAGTGCAGCTTTACTGATAGTTTTAGCCGCAATAGCCCTTTTAGTTATTGGAATTGCTCGCGTTATACATGCATTTAGGGAAGAAGATATTCATAAGGCCACTAGAAAATACCTCAGTGTAGGCGTCGGAATTCTTTGTATGGTGGTAGCCATCTTGATAATTGCAAATCCAACCACCTTCGGCTTGTTGCTTCTTGTTTTCATGCTTTCTATCACGCTCATAATAGTAGGGATCAGCATGATTGCGGGAGGAATTAAGGGTGAAGGTCACCTTGCTAAGAAAATTTTCTGAGAATTTGCAGATTCTATTCATGCTGGCAATGCAGTAGAATTATGAACTATGTTCCTATGGACGAAGTATCTTATCTAAGCCACGCATGGTTACAAGGAATAACTTGCCTTCGTTGCATTCATTCATAATGCACTTCCCATAAAGTTCGTTACCTCTCCCTTCATTCAAATCCTCCCAAAGGAGTCAGTTGAGAAGATCCCGCCGTTGAATTTTCACAGATTTTCGGGGATCATGCCAAAGGATGACATAATAGCCATAATATCGGCCAATCACTGTTCCCAGGAAGATATGTATTTATCTCCTTGGGAGGATCCATGAGTCCTTCTAGAAGCGAGCGAACCATTTCCATATCACCAATTCGCAGAAATCTTCTTAGATCGAATTTCTTAGCCTTATCCCACCCGCTTACTTTCTTGTTCATCTGAAGAAAATGCGGTCCAATCAACCCATGGCTCAACGAACACAAAAAACCTTGTCATCATATTTCATTATTTCGTGGAAAGCATATAGATAATACTCATTCAGTAGCTTTGATTCAAATTCAAGTTTATCAACCCCCCCATGCGATCATGCAGGTACTGAGGTAGTTGATTGCAGGGGTTGGATATAAATTTCGATCAGCGCGATGGTGTCAGGCCGACTTTCATTCATTCCAACATGTTACGTTACAAGAGACAAGCTAAATCTGAGAAGTACAAACAATAGGTTTTTTTATCTAGCATTAGTAAATGAATGAAATATAGGTAAGAAACCTGGAGCGTCGCATGATAGTTCACGATACGAATGAAAGAAGTGCTTTGTATTGTAAAGGTGGCAGTGAAAGCCGCCATTGTAAACATCGATTCCATGTACCTTGTCATCTGTATTTATCATTGAACAGGAACACAAACTACCAGACAAGAGGAAAAGGCTTTGCGTGTGTGCTTAATACATGAAAAATGATAGATTTTACTCAAATCAACACCAGTCAGGTAGATTCATGGAATGACAAGAGGGTTGTAGTCCATGTTGATCTAAATTCATTTTATCCTTCATGTGAAGAATTACGTTTGCCATTATTAGTGGGTAAGCCGCATGCGGTAATTATGACACATGAAGAGCAAGGCCGAATCACAAAAGGAGTGGTAGCCTCATGCTCGTACGAAGCAAAGAAACTGGGAGTAAAATCTGCTATGCCATTAACCGCAGCGTTAAAAACCTGTCCTGACCTTGTCCTTAATCGGGCAGACATTCCGTACTACGCAACGATCTCTGAGAGAGTGATGAAAGTTTTGCACGATTGCTCTAATATTTTGGAACAGACCAGCATTGATGAAGCGTTTCTAGATTGTTCTGAAATGATTCATGGACTAGGATTTAGATCGTCGAAGGAGGAATGTGATTCACATCTAATCGAGGACTTTGCGCTTTCGATCAAAAATAAGATAAAGATAGAATGTGGTCTTCTAACTTCAGTTGGGGTAGCTCCTACTAAATCAATTGCTAAGATTGCTTCAGACTTCAGAAAACCAGACGGACTCACGATAGTTCCTCCAACAGCGGTCCCTAATTTCCTTGAAAACCTTGGGGTAGAGAGAATTTCAGGAATCGGGACTGTAACTAAGAAATCATTGAAACAGATGGGTATCGACACGATCGGACAACTTGCAAGAACGGACGTCCAAATCCTTGTGCACAGATTTGGTAACAAGTATGGGATACGTATGTGGAAGATTGCGAAAGGCCTAGACAAGGATCCAGTTATACCTAGAGGTGAACATGTTTCCTTGAGTACCGAATTCACTTTACCTGATTTTACGAAAGATCAACAAAGATTACTTGTTCATTTTAACGCATTAACAGATGTGCTATTTGGGAGGATACAAAGAAGAGGGTATCAATTTCGGACCGTGGGTATTAAACTGGTTCATGCAGATTTTGCAGTTGAAACAAGAGAGAGATCATATTTACGTTATCAGGATACGAGGCAAAGCATTAGTAGCGCTATACCAGACCTTCTACAAAAGTTCTATTCCATAGTACCAGAAAGACAAGAAGGTCAAGTTGCTAATAATATGATGAAGAGCAACCCATCGAAGAGTGGAACTGAGCTTTTAATAAACGTTCCTATTAGGAAGATAGGCGTAAAGCTATCAAATCTAATTCTAAATAGAGGTTCTGGCCGGGAGGAAGGCCAATCAAGTATTCTTGATTATCTTTAAATTCTGCCAACGTGGTCTAGATACCAAAGCCAGTAATAATTTATAGAAGAACTCTCGAAGTCATATGCCTGTTACCTCAGGCTTCTTCAGCTCGATCAAAACTTTATCACCTACCTTTAGACCCAGATCTTCATATTCTCTTATACTCAGCTTGAATGTTGGTGCATCAGCCACCCCCATACCACTGCCCAGAACGTTTGACATAGCTTTAGGCAAGTTTTTCATTAAATCTTCTGGAGAGGAAAAGGTCATTGCCTTAACTCCAAAAGGGTTCATTGACTGTTGTCTGTCCCCCGACGTCTTGTCCATGAAGCTAACGTGTACGTACGGAGTCCCATCATGAGACGCTTCTATTCTTGATACAATAAATTCTTTAATCATTTAACTACAGTACAAGACGAGAAAATAACTTATAAGCCTTGACTATTGCGGAAAAAGTATTTAATTGCTATCTAGAAATTTACATTTCAGATCGATTTGCCCATGGAAAATGAATTGGTTGGTTGATCTTCATTTTTTGGATAGTACCATCACTACTTAGAACGAATTGCAATGTCTTTTCATTCCTTTAGTTTCGAAACTGATAGCATTCCTCAATTGTTACAATAATAGGCAATGGTGTTTCCTATTCCGTTGGACTTTGACCATTTTTTGTTATCTGACTCTTACTAGGCCAAACCAGATTTTCAGCAATTATGAGGTATGAACATTTGAACCAATATTTGGATGGCCGAGGTTTTAATAATTTTCCAAAAGGTCAAATTTCCTCATTATTATCACGGAAAAATATAATAGCTTGACTTCACGCTTTAAGCATAAGGTAGCTATACTTACCATATTAGCTGCTGGTAGTTACGTCCTCAATTTATCGCCTGCCTTCGAAATATCCATGGTATATTTCCATAGTATATTTTGCCGATATCCATAATGCAAATAGAGATGCGACTTGTAAAGCTCATCAATGCGACTAGATCAGTCATAATCAATGCGACTAGATTGTACAAGCAACTGCATTGGGAGATTCAGGTTGGGCTTCATAGCCAGGCAGTGGCATTTCATATGGTGAGTACAAATTAAGTGCCGACAATCTATAAGGTTCGCTGGTAGACAAGTAAATTTCAGATCTACTCGAACTACGGCGAAGCATGTATCCACGTTCACACAGCTGCTAATCCTGAAGGGAAAATAGAGGTCCAATTCAGCAAGGCTAGTTAGCCTGCAACATATCTACTATCTACGTCGCTCTTGATTAACATTAGATAATTCGATAAGTAGTATCGTAGTATGCACAACAGGTTAGAAGAATTATACTTGAATCACACCGAATAAACTCGTCATCGAAATAAACACTTTTAAGTTGATTACTTGAGCAGCAGACGTGTCATATTATGATAGAAGCACGATTTGAATTAAATTATCCCAAGTCTTCATTGCCTGATTCCAAATTCCCCACCCTGATTTGCGGCTTCCCAGGAAGTGGTTATGTAGGAAAACTTGCAGTAGATCATCTAATACATGAATTGAGGGCAAAACATTTAGTAGATATTTACTCTAATACATTTCCGCCCCAAGTTCTGATTAAGCCCGATGGGACTGTAGATCTTACTAGAAACACAATATTCTATCATGAATCCCCAATCTCATCTTCTTTGAACATGATGTTCTTGACCGGAGACTCACAACCTTCTAATCCTGATGCAGAGTACCTTTTAGCCGAAACAATTCTCGGAATTGCATCTAAATATTCTGTTTTACATGTATATGCGTTGGCGGCTTATATCACAGGTGTCTTTGTTCAGAAGCCCAGAGTATTTTGTGCGGCTTCCGATATGGAGACCCTTAGGGATATCAATACTTCTGATGTTGCTGTTATGGATGGTGGAGCAATAACGGGAATGAACGGACTGATAGTAGGATTGGCCAAATTGAAAGGGATGAGAGGTACTTGTTTATTAGGTGAGACCTCCGGCTATGTTGTTGATGCAAAAGCATCAAGGTCATTGTTAGAAGTCTTGACTATGAGACTGAGTGTAGAGATTAGTATGGACGCGCTGGATGCGAGAGCGAAAGACACAGAAATGTTGATAAAAACAATTGAACAGCAGATGGTACAGCCTTCCGGTGAAAGGCTTGAAGGAGGAGAGCAAACCTCAGGGTATATTAGCTAAAGGCGATTAGTTGCGGCTAAAAATGGCAACTTTGAGTGCCATTTTATGGCGTCGACGAGTGCAAATTGCTATACCTTCCTAAGCTTACCATAACGACCTATGTTTAGGCTGTTATCTCCCCTAAAAGCTTGAGTATAACCATTCTCAATAACGACCGTATCACCCTCTTGAACCGTATCTATTTGCTCATCCCAAAGTGACAACTTTATACTTCCACTATCATCTGTTATAACAGCATCTGCGACTCGTGCAGTGCCTCCCGCTCTTAGGTTTACGGTCCTTGGCTCTGCTATGCTTTCTATTTTACCTTCTACACTTACACCCCTTATCCCAGGCGTTAGTTCGGTTATCTTCATTTCTTTAGTTAGCTGTTGGTCATCCAAAATAAATATTACGTCCTGAATCAATGTCATTTGTGCCAAATCTGAATTCGATTAAATTTTTATCGAGGTACCTTCCCAGTATAATGGAAACAAAATCTGATGCTTCAGTTCACGCATTGAGGAGGGGTAGCGAAGCTTGGCCAACCGCGCAGGACTCAAGATTACATGGTTCAGATGGGTAATCCCGTCCCTAAGGGGTTCGTGGGTTCGAATCCCACCCCCTCCAATCTACACACGGTTAGAATCCCCGTTTGTATGAAGGACGATGCAAACGCAATACTTTGAATTATTCGCCCAGAGTAAGGCAATCATCTCATGAATGTATGAGACTGGCACGTGACTGGAAGAATTCCTTAATCTTCAAAACACTGATAGCGACATTCCAAGGGTGCAGTTTTCATTTTGCGTGGAAATAGCGTCGAAAGGCGAGTCCTGATACTCTCATTTGTGAAGTACCTAGAACAGTAGTTGGAGACGCATTCATTAAGGTCACAAAATATTTACCCATTATGGGTGTCCGAGGCGACTAACTGCCTAACTCCTCCTCCTCTTAGTTTAGGTGGACGTGAAGGATGCGTTTATGTATTCTGGAATAAAAAATAAACACGCGCGGAACATGCGCAGTTGTATAAGATATTTGGATGGTCACCGAATAGATTAGAATAAGATTCCCAGTCTCAGTTCCGCCTTAGACGGCATTAGATCAATTGTAGATCAAGTTCTATCTCCCGAGTTCTTTCTCTTACAAGCAGCCTTAATTGTCGGATGGTAGCGGTCCCAGTGCTCCTCCAAGAGAGTAGATTTATCAAATTCAAGGAATGATACTAGATCTTTTGCAGATTCGAAAACATACCATCTCTGTCGACATACACTTTCGATAGATCTCTTTCTTTGGCAGGTATAGGCAGGCAGCACTCACTTCTCTATGACATAGAAATCATAAACTGGTGTTCCCTCATTTCGGTTGTTTCTAAATGTATATTCTATAATTGAATAAAAAGCTGGAAATGTTTCTACGAGACCTATAATTGGGCATAAAAATAAAGTTTGAAAGTGGAAGAGAATTTTTTTTGATAATGATATCTGACTAAATCGAAGATTCTGGAATAATCCGAGTTGATATGAGAACAACCAAATAAGTGATGAAAACAGAAGGAGTAATCCCGTAGCGAACTCGATTGGTCCTGCAGTAGTCCAATTATGTAATGCAGAATTGGAATAGAATTGCTGGAATGCTAGGTTAAGATTATCTAGAAAGGCGTCACTCGCAACGCCATTGCCCGTGTTAGTAAAAAATGATAGTATAATGGGCAGATTTACGTAAATGGAGAGAATTGTTGATAGGAGCCCAGCAGCAAAACCTAGGAAATATGTCATGAGCTTATATGACAGCTTAACTCTATGAACAATTGAAAATTTATCAACATTTTGAAGACTTCCTAGAACCCATCTTCTACGTTGCATAAAATGATCCTTGATGTTAAGAGGAGGTTGTTCGAGCAAGATCCCACCATGCCACCCCATAGAATCTGAACCATATTTCTCATATACTAGGTAGCCAAACAACTGATCTTCAGCTAGAGTGGGACCAAAATTCCATCCAATGTTGTCCTCCACATCAGATCGTACAAGAAGGTTGCTACCATGCATATGCAATGGTGGAGTCTTGATAAAAACTTTATTTGTCATTTGAGAAACACAGTCATAGCATGTGAACGGTCGAATCGATTCGGCCAATGCAGTTAAAACATTGGCGTTTTCAAACTTAAGAGGGTAAAAGATAGGTCCCTCAGATGCTACTCCCTTTCCATCTCGTATGAACTTTAAGAGGGACAAAATTGTTTGAGATGTAGCAAAGCTTTCATCGTCCATATGGTAAATCCAGATCTGTTTCTTATTTTCATCCCTAGATTTTCTATAAAGTAGCGCATATTGGAGCGCTCTTCCTTTCTTAATAGCAGATGTTTTGAACGATTTCGGTACAACCACCACCTCACAACCGAATTCATCAAGTTCTGAATTATCGCCAGGGTCATCAGTTATAACTGAAATCTTAAATTTATCGTACTCTATCCTCCTGCATGATTCAATTATCGATCGTATTCCTCTTTTGACTACCGGGGTTTTTGTGGCTGACCTCGTGGTAATCTGAAATATAATCATTGGATCGTTTCTGATCCTCCTAAGATCAGAAGTTATAAACATACTTCTGTTTGTGATAAATCTCAAGACGGCAAGAACGGCAATTGGGATATTGACTAACCATAGAAAGGTTAACAATCCAGCTAAAAGAGCTTCTTGCAAGTCTGCATCTCATATATTCCATAAGCAATAAGAGTACATCTTTTCTAGAATTGACTTGCGTAAATTTCTTAAAGTGCAAATCAAACAAGAATTAGTTTGAATATCTAATTAATAGCTGTTTTAAATAAGAAAACAATAATAAGATATTGATTTCATTATGCATTTCTGATTTCTAGAAAAAGTATGGATAAAAAGCGTTGGAGCTTTTTTCCGTGTGGAGCCCTGTGATACTTTGGTGCCGTCTGATGGTAAGCTAAATGGCAATATGGATGCGGTATTTTGCAATCAGTGCCAAAGTTACACGGTCATCTTTGATATGGTGTCAAATGAGTTCGTTTGTAGCTCTTGTGGATGTGTTGTTGCAGACGAGCTATTGAGTTCTGAGCACGCAGGAACTTTCCCGCCAAGATCGGGCTACAGCGATAGGGCAAGGACGGGCATGCCTGAATCTCTGGCAGTACATCATAAGGGTTTATCCACCTTGATAGGGATAGGTGATACTGATGCACGGGGCAAAGCACTAGAGCCTGCACAAAAGGTGAAAATGCAAAGGCTAAGGACGTGGAACAATAGATCTCAGCTAAATGACTCCATTTCAAGAAACCTCGAAAAAGCTCTGAAATTCTTGAATAACTTTGGTGATAAGCTGTATTTAAGCCAGGCCGTTATTGAAAGTGCGGCATACATATATAGAAAAGCGGCTGTGAAGAAGCTCGCAAAGGGAAGATCTACGCTTGGGCTCGTAGGGGCAGCCCTATATGCAGCATGCCGAGAAACAGCTACACCCAAAACTATATCGGACATTGCAACAGTTTGTAATCTTCCTACGAGAGATGTTATGACGCATTACAAACTCATTTTAAAGGAATTATCACTGCAAGTGCCAGTTTTACATGGTCCTGATTATGTCACCCTTATCGCTAATAGACTAAGCCTCTCCGAAAGAACAAAGAGGGAAGCCTTGCGAATCTACTCAGACGTTCAAGAGAATCGGATATCGATTGGCAAGAATCCTAGAGCCCTAGCAGGGGCAGTTATTTATCTTGCTTCGCAGAACTGCAATGAATTTCTGCGTCAGGTTGAAATATGTCAAGTTGCCGATATATCGACAGTGTCGCTTAGGAAGCGCTGTAAGGAAATTAAAGTCACACTCCGTATTTAGCGATTTAACTTATAAGTAATTCACATGTTGCCGGAGATCATATCCGTTTTTTAGATGAATCATTTGGTCAGAAATAATGTCCAAATAGGCTGCCTTTGACATCGGATATGACTCTCTGCAGGTGAAAATTGTAAAAACTAGTCCTTGATGATCGATTTTGTATCCTTCACAAGGTTCATGTCCCCGCAAGATCACTTTGGCATCAAGTCTTCTCAACCATGTCTGGCTTACCAACCGGCCAAAATGCTTACCAATACCTCTCCGCGATCGTTCAAAATCCCCATTTTTCATGATGGAATCTCGTGGATCATTCCAGAGTATTTCTTCCATTGTTTTGCTAGTCATATGGTTGGCCTGAGCCTTAGACAAGGTCTCTATAGCTTCCGTTCCATCATGGGGAAGCTGGGTTGGTACACCACCGTGCACAATAATAAAACAATCTTCGATTACCACAGATAGGTAAAGTGCATGAAAGAATGGCAAAATCTTTTGATAATACAAAGCCATCGATTGACCTTGCCCAAATAAATCCATTATTCTAGAAGGGAAATCATGCGAAGGAAATGGGAATTCGTCTGGGGCTTCATGATTTCCACGCATTAGGATTACCGACTGGGGAAATCTGGCTTTAAGAAGACATACGGTATACAAGACTTCCGGAGACCTTCGACCTCTATCAATGTAATCGCCCAAGAAAACGAGCTTATTATGATCGTCTGATAAGTAACGTTCGTAGTCTAACTTGGACAAGATAGTGTGTAGAGCACCATAATCACCATGAATGTCGCCGATCACTACCAACCTATGAGGGATCTCCAATTTGACCAACGATCCAAGTACTATGCCTCCTGAAATGTGACCACTTTCATTTTGATTTTTCAGAACCCTGGTGCTGGTATCCAGTACGTTACAGAAATCTGTTAGAGGGAGACCCTCATTTAGTTCGTCTAGACCTCTTACCAATTAGCGAATAGCAAATGCATTAAACACTAGAAATATGTTTTGCTTGTCCAGTTTCCAAATGCTACTTCATCCCTAATAGTCCTGTAGCTCTGCTACTTCGCCATCACCCATCCGTGAGCTATGAACTAGGTTGGTAAGATTCACATCTTGGTGAGATTGAAGTAATTTCGTCAAGACCGGACTTATTGGCTATGGCTTTGATTGTATTTGGAGAGACCCCTGCTTTCCTTGCAATATCTCTGTAAGTCTCTCTCTTTTCTAATAACGCCAGGACAAGCGCCTCCTTCTGTTTTCTGTCCATTATACATCTACCTTTGTATCTACAACGATTTAGCTCTTGCTATCTTGTGTTATCCTGTGCTATTATCAGTGTTATTTCACTAGTTGTAAACGCAATAGGAGTATCTGAGCGATTAGACCTGATGAAAGAACGCTTTGGTCTCTCTCTTCGGAAAGTTACAAGAACAAATCTACAATGGCCGAAGCTGGTTTGGTCAAAATCGTGATCAAGGAATCAGCTTCGCAGAGTCAATATACCTATTTCAATATCTCTTAGTCGAATGTAGGTTCAGTCACATGCCTCTATATGCCTTGTCCTTTTCAGCTGATGCTGTAATGAGAGCTTCTTTTTTGCTTCTTATTGTAACTATCTTATTTAATAGTGGAGTAAGCATTTAGCTTTTGTTATCTTCTGTCATTCTGTGCTATCGGCATGCTATTTATTGTAATTATCTGTATCAGACTGGTATTGAAATGAGCTCAGTTCAGGCCGGCTTGTTATAGTAGCTAAAAGCATCTGTTGTTAGTTAAATGCACATCTTCAAACTTCTACTCAGATTTTAGACCATTATCATAACCATATCATCCCAATCTTTCCATGGCCTCAAAAATCTCATGGATAGTTTCTATGAATGAGATTTGACCATGACTAACTGAAGAAAGAGTAAGATAGATCGCAAGGGAAGGCAAAAATAACAATTGAGAGAATTAGACTGGAAGAGAAAATAAGAGATAAGATTAACGAGATTGGATATAAGACATGGTCTAGATTTAGTGAACCTACTAAGAAGTAGATTATATCTAATCTAGCAGATGAGATAAGGGACTAATTAATCAGAGTCTAGATGATGTCTGATTGGTGGAGATATTTTCTATTAGGAGTAGTCATAGGTATTGCATGTCCATACCTTCATGATCCCCTCCTTTCTACGAGATATAATGAAGCAACAGACTTAGCGGCATAAAATCCAGTCAGGCTAAAGTTTAACCGTCGATTTTCAAACTTTTATCTTATGCTCATAATCCATTTATGCCCATAATCCACAATTATTTGCAGTGACTTGATTATGACAAGAATAAATATAATTCGTACAAAATGACTCCCATCAATATCACAGAGGCACCATCACAACCTCCCCCCCTGGACCCCGCATATCCCCCTCAATTTCTTTCCGGTTCAATGTCATTAAGCTTCCTAGTCTTTATATAACTTGGATTATACGTATGGAAGGATTGATGAGCACGATAACAAAGTAATTGATGTAACATTGTGAGAGTTGCTCAAAATAGATGTTAGCAGCACGCTACATTAATACGGCGAGTAGCTGCGTTGATCGAAATGACATCTACACCAAAACTTCAACATTTACACGTGGAATTCCATCCATCTTGTATGGAGTCAGTCCGAAAATAGGTCCTACCGGTGAAACTGGCCTTAAGAACAAGGTACCGTTAATTAGATTGACCTCAAGTTTCAGATCTGCATGAGCTTCTACAGGAGGATAGACTGCTTCTCCAGTAGTCCCCACAAAAATCGAAAGATCTGTCTTTTCACTAAGAAACGAGGGCACGCTTGTTTGACGTTGCCTGAGTTCGTCTTCAAGAGATTTCAAATGTTCACAATTGAAGATACTTAACATCAAGGACTCCGGACACCTCTTTCGAGCCATTTCTATACTTCTCTCAATCAAGCCAAATTGAGAGTTCTTCAGGAGAGAATACTGAGTAGGATCGATGTGCTCTGAGTTTTTGATATCAGACCACAATATTCTGAAAATATTGTTGTTAGGGAAATATCCCAAATAAGATCTCATAATCGCCATGATCGCCTGTGGATTGGTTTGGCTCATTGGTTGGAGAAGGACTGGATTATTTCTTTTTATGAAATTGGATATTATCTTTGCAAGAAAAGTTGCTATTGCAACTACATGGATACTGGGATCAAATTTGAGGATCACAATTCCCTTTCTGGGGAACCCACCTTCCAATACTGCGTCCAACTCATGATATCCTGTCCGAATCCGTCCAAACCCTCTAACAGAGTAAGGCTCCAGTGAATAATCGTTTCGCTTAGGTAAGTCATTTTGTGGACCTAGCCTACTAAGAACATATTCAGAAGGTTTGTAAGTTAGAAAGCTGGTAAAGATACTATTATTGAGTGAAAAATAATAAATCTGGTTTAGCATTTTCACTCCTCTTAACTTAATCAATTTTATTTGTCGCAACCTAGATGAATCGCACACAGATTGATCTAATTCCGCGATCCCATCAACTAAAAAATCAAGCGTACTATGCGAAGTATCCTCACTTATGAAAATTAATTTGGCGCCTGCCCTTTCACGCCATGTTTGCAGGACTCTTTCATTATTTAGCCTAGCCTCCTTATCCATAAATGAAGCAATAGCATCCCAACTATCGATAATTATAATGGGAGCCTTGACATCCATCAATTCGTTGGTTATGCGCTCAAACAACGATTCAGGTTCGTCAAGGCGTGCGTCTTCGAACATAGACATCTTGTACACCTGTTCTTCATTATCCGAGGTGGGCTGAGGTTTTATTGTTTGAACAAAATGCTCCAACCATGGATAGTGCGTGAAGAGTTGTCTAGGAGATACTCTAGTAGAAATATAGAAAAAATTGCTTGCCTGACCTAAGGTTTTGAGAATGGTCAAGGAAAGAGTCGTTTTGCCTGTGCCAGCCTTTCCCTTGATAAGAAGAGAGTAAGTATCGCGCCTAACAAAGCGCTCTAATTCATCAGGTATTCGGTTTAGTTTGGTGGCAGAACTATGCCTTCGAGGTTCATTCATCGGATATTAGGGGATAAGTAAGTCGTGCTACTACTAAAACCATTTCAGCTGAAATGGCGCCACTATTTGTAGAAGGGTAAGCACCTTGAAAATTTTCCTTTTTGGATAAGGTTTGTTTTGAGTTACTGTCAGCTACCAAAGATCCAATCCCATTTGGAAGGAAATTGCATCAATTAGACCTTCCGCATAGCCTACACTCAACACGGCTAATTCATTTTTTCCCTGATTTAGAAATTTCTCAGCATCTTGAACATAATATTCCGCATTGTCAAGTACTACGATAATCCCTTTGTATTGTATTGAATCTGTAGGCAAGCGTTTTCTTAGCTCATTTACTGTCTTCTTAACAGAGGGAACATACTTTTCAACCATTCTAGTAGAAATTCTCATAACATGCGAAGAGTTTTCATTTGGTTCATTTAATACCGAAGTTATACAGGAGATTGCTTCCTTTTCTACGAAATGAAGCCGTCCAGGCACTATAAGGGAGTGAGGGCCAATCCCATAATTTGTTTCCATAAGTGATCGAACTTGACCTGAAATGATCTTTTTATCAGTTCTTCCTATCCTTGACGCAACAAGGACAAAGGTGTCTTCAGTGAATGCTCGACTTCTCTGGTCCTTTTCGACGTCCATTAACATCTTCAAAGCAATAGTAGGATCCAGAAAGAAAGGTGAGATGGATTCCTTCGTCTCACTATATTCAGTCAAGATTAGGGTGTGATTCCCCAGCAATAAGTTGTCCAGCAATGTGTTGTAAACACTTATAGCTGACTGAGGTTCAGACATTATAGTTGAAGTCCTACCGAACTTGTAAATTTGTAATCCGCTCTCGCCGATTAGAGAGGTGATGCCGGACGCAGAATGGATCACCTCCACCTTAATGCCTCTCTTTGTAGCTCGTATAAATAATTCCATGTAAGTAGTAGCGATTAGAGCTTCGCCGTACACTATCAGAGCTACCTCATTGTTAACAGCTTTTTCAAGTATTTCACGGCCATCCTCTACAAATAATCTTCCTACAACGTTTACATCATTATCATCATGCTCACAGTAGAGTCTCAATTCATTTAGTTCGACTTCTGACAAATAACCTGTAAATCTCTCAATGTAGACGAGGTTGCATGTTTTTAGGATTTCTCGGCCTTTCATATTCATTCCACCAAGGCCTTCTATTCCGAGTCCGATTAACCATAGCATTCTAGTCTATCCTTTTTCATTACAAATTATCTTGTTCACTAATGCAAGTCCTTCTTTAGGTGATGTATCCTTGATATGTGGAATAGCGCCCTCGTATAAATTTCGATACTTGATATGTATTCCTGAATATTTATTCTTTCGTTGGTAGTATGGGATGAATGAGGGTCGCCCGGCCCATATGTCACTGCTGGCATTTTAAGGGCATTTCCTAAAATGTTCATATCTCCAGTACCGGTCTTGCGAATTAGTAAAGGTCTTACCTTGCATATGTCCGTGATTGATAGGGAAAGTGCCCGAACCAGTACCGATCTAAATTCAGCTTCAAAAGGCTCCGTCCTATCTTCTGTCCTATATTTTATAACATTCCCATTAGATTTGGATATCTTGTTTACTACAGAATCTACTCTTGCCAAAATTTCATCACAAGTAGTTTTCACAGGTATTCTGATATCAATTGTTGCTTTGCATCGCTGGGGAGTGACATTGTGACTAGATCCCCCTTCTATCTGTGTGATAGCGCAGGTCACAGAATCGGATCCACCTGATAGAGATTCCCCTCCACATAACTCAGCCCTTAATTCATTCCACAAAGCTGACATCTCTTCAATAGAGTTCCTTGCCAGCCAAGGTGCACTAGCATGAGCGCTGTTCTTTACGTCGTATACAAGTCTTATTGCTAGCCTTCCTTTATATGCTATGGTGATCTTGTCAATACCGCTAGGCTCGCCGAATATTGCATAATTCACATCCAAGTGTTTTGAAACTAAGTGCTTTATCCCAGTTGCATTTCCTTCTTCATCAACAACTGCAGCAAAGATTATAGTTCCACGCTGTTTAGGAAATTCCGAAGCCGCGAGTAACATTGAAATTAGTGGAGCCTTCGCATCAGAGGCTCCTCTACCGTAAATATATCCATCTTGCATCCTAACTGGAATACTTCCAGGGACAGTAT